>Ga0136644_10004349_pt1 | contig 10451 bp, 9 predicted proteins | sample C_130820_EF_Meta_FD_94780 | JGI IMG/M metagenome (GOLD analysis project Ga0136644, IMG submission 94780) | Freshwater microbial communities from Lake Croche, Canada to study carbon cycling - C_130820_EF_MetaG (v2) (version 2) | ecosystem: Environmental > Aquatic > Freshwater > Lake | place: Lake...
AGTGGCCAATCAGAGGCGCCCATGATTAAGGTAGTACCGCTAATGAGGGTACCAACAATACAAATAGCAAAGGTGCTCAGGCGGATTGGGAATATAGACATATTTGCTCTAGAAATGGGGTGTTTTTAGTAAATGACTGAAAACTCAAGATTTTGAGTATACGAATTAAATGCTACATCGTGATTTTGACCTGAATCAAGGTTTAAACACCATTCTGAAGCCTTCCAGGAGTATCCTGAAGGTGTAGTCATTATTAATCATAGGAAGAATATGTCATTAAATCACGCAGTTATTTGGATCGATCACCAAGAAGCCCACGTCATGTTTTTAAGTCAGGACGCTAGTGAGGCCGAGATTATTAGAAGCAAAACCTCACATTCCCATTTGCATCACAAGGCAAATGAAGTCGGCAGTGGCAGATTAGCCTTGGATACGAAATACCTGCATTCAGTCATTAATGCTGTGAATGAATCTAAAGGGATTCTGATTCTGGGACCAGGCTCTGCAAAGTTGGAGCTGATTAAGCATGCGCATAAACATGATCCTAAAATTGCTGAAAATATTGTTGGCGTAGAAACTGTCGATCATCCTAGCGATAAAGAAATACTTGCTCATGCCCGCAAGTTCTTCTATAAAGTAGATCAGATGCTTTAAGAATTTAATTAAGGAATAAAGATGCCTAAAGAAACGATAGAAGAATTAGGGCCAGATGGTTTACCGGGTCATGACTATTTTCTGGACGCAGTAAATCATATCGATGCAGCGGTAGCCAATAACACCATCGCTGCAAGTGCTGCCAAGGGAATTATTTATAGCTTGGTTGAAACCTTGGGCACCATGGTAGGCGACCCCGATTTACCAGCACACCTCAAGTCTGGCTACATGGGAGCTCTGGATCTTGCTGTGGAGTTAGAGGCAAAACTCAGCAAGCTGTAGAGAGAACTCAGTAGTGCGCGTAAAGAATGAGGGCGACTTAGTTGCCCTTATTTATTTATATCCATTTAAAATGGTAGGCGAAGCTATTTAAACCTAGTACATGATCAATACCCCAAAGAAGCGTCTTGCCGTTGCCCCCATGATGGAATGGACGGATCGTCATTGCCGGTCCTTTCATCGCACTCTTACTAAAGAAGCGGTGCTGTATACCGAGATGGTGACAACTGGCGCGCTCATTCATGGTGATGTACCCCGACATTTGGATTATTCACAAGATCAACATCCAGTAGTTCTGCAATTGGGTGGTTCAGAGCCGAGTGATTTGGCTAAGGCAGCAGAACTGGCGCAACAGTGGGCTTATGACGAGATTGATCTGAACTGCGGTTGCCCTTCGGAGCGAGTGCAACGCGGCGCCTTTGGTGCTTGCCTGATGGCAGAACCTAATTTAGTGGCGGACTGCGTTAAAGCAATGAAGAGTTCAGTGGATATTCCGATCTCGGTGAAGCATCGTTTGGGCCTTGACTCTATGGATGCCGCTTCTTCAGAAAAAGATTATCAGTTTGCCCTCGACTTTATTCTCGCAGTAGCAGATGCGGGTGCAAGCCAAGTAACGATTCATGCACGTAATGCAGTGCTTAAGGGTTTATCTCCTAAAGAGAACCGTAGTAAACCGCCACTACGCTATGAAGTGGCTGCAAAACTGAGAGTCGATGCGCAAAAACAATTTCCCAATCTCAAGGTCTTGCTTAATGGTGGCTTGGAAACCAATGAACAAATTGCCGGTCATTGGGATGACTTCGATGGATTTATGGTGGGTAGGGCGGCATATCACTTCCCAGCAATGCTCTTAGGTTGGGATGATTTGATTAATACCAATGGGGATGCCGCTGGGTATCTCTTTAGTGAAACAGAGTGGCACAGAATTCAAATTGCGTTGGTGACACAAGTGCAGAACTGGTTTGATGAATGCCAGGCAAAGCAAAAGCCGTTTTATATCGGTGTATTCACAAGGCATATTCTGGGTCTAGCGCACGGCAGAGCAGGATCACGATACTGGCGTCAACGCCTCTCAGATCATCACGCATTAGCGAAGGTACAGAGTAAAGCGGCCATTGTGGACTTCTTCATCGATGCCAGCTTAACCCTAGGGGATTGGGCGGCTTTTGAGTACGAAACTGCTTAAGAACAGCCAATACAGTCAGTTTTTGACAGCTTTTTGAGCTAAAAGCTATAATGTCACCTCTACAACGGCGGACGTAGCTCAGTTGGTAGAGTCCCAGATTGTGATTCTGGTTGTCGCGGGTTCGAGCCCCGTCGTTCGCCCCACCAAGCTCATCACGTATTACTCAAATTTCCAAAAGGTGCCCCCTAGCTTTCGTTATGGAAGCGCTGCCTTTGCCGAGAGCTCTTTCTTAAGGATTTCCATATTGGGACTATTGGTGAACTGATCGTCCGGATAGTAGCCAAAGTTGTGTATGCCCTTAATTCTCATCGAGCGCATCCAAGAGTTTAACTCCTGAGTCGGGATAGGCTTATTAGTACGCCAGTCTTTTGCTTGCAGTTCATACAAGAGTTTCTCACTGGCTTGAGGATGCTTTTGAGTGACATCAACCAGATTTTCTAGCCATTGGCTTGGGTTCTTGGCATTTTCCATATAGGGCATTGCCATCAGTGCTACCCAGTTGTAATTTTTCAAGCCATTCGGAATCGATTGCGCAAACCATTCTTCGGATTGTGGGTTCAGTGCAACTTCTGCGTAGTAGTTGCGAGCAATGCTAATGGGCTTGCGGTATTGCTCAGCTGCATCCTTCATCTCTAGAGAAAACTGGGTCAGTAATTCTGTTTTTGCTTTGTACCATTTTTCATTCAGCGCTGGGTTCTGCGTTATAGCCTGAATATTTGCGGGTAGCCCCCAGTTTTTAGTGTAGTACTGTAAAGCTGGTTGACTAGCATCTTCTTTATCAGAGAGGGTCGCATCATCATGAATCAAAATACCCTCAAAGTTGGCATAGCGACCCAAGTCGGTATAGATTCCTTTGATGAAGTTGCGTGAACGTGCTGAGAAAGGGCTCAGTCGTAAATAGCCAATGCCTTTACTGCCATCAGAAGATTCAACAACATCTAGGCTCCGTAATTTTTCAGGACCAGGATTAAAGGCCAAGAGAGGCATCCAGGCATACACCTTGACTCCAGCACGCGTCTTCAGTTGCCAACTAACTCTGCCAAAGATATCCGCTTTGACAGGCATATAGTTATTCTTAAAGTACACGCTCTTAGCAACGCCAGTGGCATCATCGTCTGCAAAGGCTTGCAGGTAGACAGTAGTTACTCCAGAAGCTAGAACGCGTTCTATTAAGCTGCCCAGATTTTTTTCTTGCTGGACTGGGTCTTTGTCATAGACATAATCCAGATCCACATGCATCACCCGCTCGAGCGATGGGGGAAACTCGCGTAAGTTGGCGACAAAATCATCAATTCTGGGATTGTTGATTAGGTAGATGCGACGAATGCTGTCGGTTGCCTGTAATTCAATATTTTCACCATCGTCTAGAGTGATCGCGATATCCATCCCAAGATCTTTGGCGATTTTCTGTCCTGCAGAGTTATATCTTCCATAGGGCCAGACGATAATTCTGGGGGATTTGCCGGTATGTTGTTTAATCCAGTCATTATTTTTCGCCAAATCTGTTTTGATACGGTTCAAATAATGTTCTTCGGATTCATATTGGTTGGTAGTCTTGTTGTATTCAAAGGTAGTCAAGGCCGGCATGTCATTACCTTGGGCATTGCCGAGAACGCCATGGTGCAAGTCGTAGGTATGAGAGGCAATTTCGACTAAACCACTATTAGTGATTTCTTTTAACTCTTTTAGTGACAAAAACTTTGAGCGTGGTACTGGCTTACCTGCATAAGAAACAGTGCCATTTTCAGGCACATCGAGCCATGAACCCACAATCGCTAGGGTCGCTGGATAGTTAAATGCTTTCAATAGCGGAAGGGCGCGGGTATAGAAGCTCTTATAACCATCATCGAAAGTCAGAATGATGGCTTTATCTGGCAACGGCTTGCCACCATTATTAGCATTCACCACATCTTGAATCGAAATGACGTTGTAGCCATTTGCCTTTAGCCATGAAAAGTAATTAATCAGATTGTCTGCGGTCACATCATCAGGCTCAGTAGTGGCTGTCATTTCTTGAACGATGTCATGAAAGCACAAGACCTTAAAGTCTTTAGCACCCCAGGCAAGGTTGCTGACTAGGAGTAGGGCAATGAGAAGATATTTGAAATTGTTCATTTAGAAACGGGACTCAAAGTTGAGGTAGCCTGTGGTGTAGCTTGAATTTACGCCATTAAATGGAAAGCTGGTTCTGCCAATGCCCCAGCTAAGCGTGCGTTTATCACCGATATTAAAGTCTTGACCATATCCATAGCTATTCATAGCCTGGGCCATGTATCCAGATTGGGTAACAACACCATAAGTAGCGTAGAAACGGTGCCAGAAATCATATTTCTTAGTTTCGATATCGCGCCATTGCAGAATTCGCAGATTCAGCGTTCCTGAATATTCCGTTTGGTTAATAGGAGCAAAGTAACTCACATTAGAGTTGGTATTTTGTTGATTACCCATCCAGCCTGCGACATCGACTTTATAGTTGTATTCAGTCAAGAGACGCTGATTCACATTAGCGTAAATTTCTTGCTTATTGTTATTGGGGAGTGCCCAATAGCGATAACCTAAAGCCGCATCAGTGGTATCTCCATTTTTCCATTTCACATTCATGCCTCCTACATTTCCGCCTGAAGTGGCGTACAAAGAGCCCGGCATTAAGTAGAAAGCATTTTTCTCAAAGGATGCACCCACTGCCCAATGATCATTGAGAGTTTGAGTGCCTTCAAAGCGAAGATATCCTGCGTTACCAACCTCTGCCTCAGCTTCTTGGTTGAGACCTGTGTACTGAACACCTGCGCCAACTCCCTGATCGGTTACCGGAATAGCTGGTCCACTATTTAAATCGCGGTAGCGTACAAAACCCCGGTAGTTATCATCAATGGGGGCGCTATAGACTCTCAGATCACTCGTGCGGTTATTGTTTGTTTGGCCGAAATATTGACCATTACCTAAAACAAAATTACCCGTAACGTAACCTTCTTTATAGGCGTCCAGTCTTTCACCAGCATTTTTCACCGCATTGATATCCGAATATCCTGGTCTGAGCGCATTCACCGTATTGATAAAGGTGGGTATATCGCCTTGACTCATTCTGGCATTGGCATAACCAATTTGGGCCTCGACATCCTGAGGATCTTGTTTAGCTGCAATCGAGTAAAAGTCCTGAGCCGCCTCATGCATGCCTTGGGCTTCTCGAACACTGCCAGCAGCTTTGAGTAAATCAGCGTTCGAGGGGATTTCACTCAGGAGTGGGGTGAGTTTCTTGTCAGCCTCTTGATACTTTTCTTGATAGGTCTCAAAGTTGACTGACTCAATGACGGCGCTTGTATAGTCAAAATCTTGTTTTGGTAAATATTTAGGACGAGCTTTGAGTTCCGCCGTTAATTTATCCAAAACAACTTTGGCTTCTGGATATTTATCTTGATCCGTTAAGTTGAAATACTGCGCTAAGGCAATTTCTAAATCATCTGGGCGTTTATCGTAGAGCTTTTGCAGAATTTCACCCGCCTGTACAGATTTCTGTTTGCCACTGTAGCTAGAGGCAGCAGCTATTAAAACGTAATTGGGAATGGGCTTGCCTTTTGCAAGGAGTTGCTCATAGAGCGAAAGGGATTTATCCCATTCATTGCGTTTGTTATAGGCAACGATGAAATCAAATTCAATGGAAGTGATCTGATCCTCACTAGCCCCAATAGACTTAGCGTAAGCGAGGGATTCATTAAGCGCCTGAATGCCAGCATCTACCGACACAAAGCGATATGGGGCAACGGCAGAATCTGCAATCGCCCAACGCAGATCTTGTGCGCCCGAGTTATGCATCGCGCGTAATTTTTGATCCTTGGTAGCATTCCAAGATTTCTTGTCAATCAGATACAAAGCTAGATGAGGAATACCCATGTCTAGCAATACCTGGATAATTTCACGCTGGGTTCCAGGATCCTTAGGGTTGTATTGATTAATATCTGCATACATCAATAGAGCTGCATACCGATCACCGATGTCTTGAAGCGCTCCAGCCCTCAGTTCCCATGCGGACTGACTTTTAGGAAAGTCTTTCAGAAAGCGTGCGCTCCAATAGAGGGCTGCATCAGATTTTTTCTGATTGCGTGCCAGCACTACCATTTTGAGTTCAATGCTTTCATTCTTTTTACTTCCCAGAATGAGTTTTGCAATTTCCTCAGTCTTAGCGAATGGTTCAGAGTCGGCATAACAAGAAAAAATTGCCTCTTGCACATACTCAGGTGAGCGTCTAAGGTAGTTGTTATTACTCAGTGCAATCACTTCAGTGCAGAGTTTGGCATTGCTCGCAACATCGATGTAGTCAGACTTATAGCGCTCAATTTCGGGATGAGCAAGCATGAGAGATTTGAGAATCTCAGCAGAAGCGCTGTAATTACCCGATTTATTGAGAGCTAAGGCTCTCTCATATTCTGCTTGTGCAGCAGGAGTTTGCCCATGAGCAAGATTCACTGCTAGGAGCGCAAGGACAGTAATAGGAAAGAGGGTACTGATAAATCGCAATTTAATTTCCTGTGGATGGAATGATTTTATAAACGCGATTGTCTTCGTTGACAAACACTTGTACAGAACGAAGTTCGTGCCAGCGATCGACCTCTGCAGGCGTAACCCCCACAGTAATATCAAGCTCATTCATTTCTACCGCAGAAGGTAAGGTCTTAATGTATTTGGTGGCATTAATGATTTTTCTTCTGATGATTGCTAAAAAGCATATCCAGGCAACTAAACCAAGGGCGCAGTAAACATACCAAGACAGCCTATGCCAGATTTCGGACCAATGGGGTGGAGCAGAAGTGCTGAGCTCAAAGATCGGGTCAGCTAAATAATCCAAGACCAGCCAAATAAAGCTATGTAGGGTGGAGAGAATAATGAGCCACGCCCCGATGGTGAGCACGATATCCCGCATTCTGGCCCACATTGGAACATGGTCTGCATTAATAACGGGCGGCCATTTGGACAATGGACTGTCTTTCATCTAACACCTCTATCTGGACTCACCCAGGTGCCCTTAACATCTTTAGGTCTAAATAGGGCTTTTGTAAATCCAACCACACAACTACAGGTTTGAACGCACCAATACACTAATGGATACCAAATAATCCAGCCAAAAGACCTGAAAGACGTTTTTTCATATTGGCGGTCTAGTGCAAATCCAATTAAGGATTGAAGTAGGTAGGTCGCCGCCAAAATAACTCCCCAAGAGGTTGGCAGAAAGTTTTTATAAAGCGTTAAGGCATCACCGCTAAAAAATTGGTTGATATTTAAGATAGTGAACCAGATCACAATACAAAATGCCCAAATTGTGCTGATGAAAAAGTTGCTCCAAATGAGGAGTAGTGACCAAGCAAAGGGATGGGATTTTAAAATTGCCATCGTCGCCCCTAGAGCTGCTTGAGATCCACCCTCAGACCAGCGCACTCTTTGCTTCCACAGTCCCTGAAGTGTCTCAGGCATCAAAATCCAGCAAAGAGCATGGGGTTCAAAACCAACTGCCCATCCTTTTGCCTGGACCCTAAACGTGAGATCTACATCATCGGTCATGGCTGCTGGAGCCCACAGGCCAGCCTGCATTACAGCCTCTTTTCTGAAGGCGCAGACAACGCCTGATACGGTAAATAGGGTTCCATATAAGGCTTGGGTACGTTTAATCATCCCCACAATGGAAGAGAACTCCCCTACCTGAAGCTTGCCTAGCAAGGTAGTGCGATTGCGAATGCGAGGATTGCCGCTGACTCCGCCCAATCTATCGTTTGTTAGAAATCGGTAAACCAGCCAATGGATCGCATGCGGATCTAATAAGGCATCCCCATCAATGCAGACTAATAAATCTGCACGTGCCATTAATAAGCCAGCATTTAATGCAGTAGATTTACCTTGGTTTTCAACTAGGTGCGCTACACGTAGTTTTGGATATTGATGGATTAATTGATCTAATATTTCCCCAGTGTTATCACTTGAGCCATCATTAATCGCAATCACTTCATAGTTGGGATAATTCGAATCCATTAATACCGCCATGGTTTCGTGTAATTGCTGTGACTCGTTAAAGCAGGGGAGTAAAACAGAAACTAGTGGTGTTTCTGGTAGTGCTGGCGGCGCTGTATATTTTGGTCGGTGCCGTTCCCGAATAAACCAATACAAGATCGATCCTGCAATCCAATACCATGACATGATGAAAGGATAGCCAAAGCAAAAACGCGCCATCCATTCAAGAACATTTGGTGTGAATATGGAATGTAGAAGTGTCATTGCTGACTACTGAGGGATTACTATTGTTTTCATTTGAATTTCTAAATTATTAAATCAATAGCATATTTATTGTTTAGTGATACTATTTTAATCGTTATTAACCCTTAAGGTAATATCATTAATAAAGCGGGGTCTTTATACTCCAGGTTTATTTGTTCACTAAGCATTCTAGATACTCATTCGGGTCAAAATATCCGGGTAATACAGCGATAGGATTCAGTTGGAAACATGAAAGATCAGACCGTAAGCTTATATAGACGAATTTCTTTCCTGGTCGAAATCATTTTCGGGCTAGTGTTAGTTCTCAACGGCGTCTTACTTCTTGCCAATTATTTTGATTTATTTTCCTATCACCAGGGCTTGCCCAATTTCACTGGCATTGATTCTCTTAAGAAGTGGACAGCTTACGAATGGAAAGCCCTAATTGAGTTCATTCATGCATTGGGCGCCTATCACCTGACTGTATTTGTACTTCTTTGTATGGGTATCGTGATTATTGCTGCGGCGATTCACACCAAATGGTCTTTAAGTAAATCTGATGAATAAGATGGATTGATGTGGATTACGCTAGGCATTAAGCTGTTCACATATCCTGCTAGCTTTTAAGAGACCATTCTTATTCATGAAAAAACTCGACCTCTCTCCCATTCTTTTGCTTGCAGTTCTCTCTGCAGTAGCGGCGTATTGCATGCTGAAACCTACAACTAGTCAAAGTGCTCCAGCATCTTCTATTTCAACAGTGCAAATCGGTAACCTGATTTGGGATCAAACCGAGATGACGATTGGTGATGTCAAAGGCTTTGCTGCGACAGGTTTTGTCAGTGCTGCCGAGCAAAAAGGGGGAGGCCTTTCTTATGAAGGTGGATTTGTCCAAAAGCCGGGCTGGACATGGAGAGCTCCTTATGGTGTCGCTGCAAAAGATACTGAGCCAGCAGTCCATCTCAATCAAAAAGAAGCAGAGTCAGTTTGCCGTTATTACGGCAAGCGCTTGCCAACCGATGCTGAGTGGACTTCAGCCGGATTCTTAGAGCAAAGAGTAAATCCACCGGAGGGCTTTGTGAGAGGACAGCGTTATCCATTTCCTGGTGGCAGCACTCCCGAGGTTTCTCATTGCCTGAGAGGCTGCGGAGACTACAAAGGTTTGGCTCCAGCTGGCGCTCTGAATCGTGGAACCGGACATGTACTCGCAGGTAGTACCAAGCCTGGTGTGAATGGACTGTATGACATGGGCGGTAATGTTTGGGAATGGACTGCTACCGAGCGCAATGGCGCTTACATTACGCGCGGTGCCTCATGGTGGTATGGCCCAGATCGCCAACAAGAATCGGATGTAGAGGCAAAGCCAGGTGATATTGCAGTGGTTTACATCGGATTTCGGTGTGTGGCTGATGCCGTGAAACAATAGGGGATGTCGACTCCAACAACCCAGTCCTCCGAAATAGAAATCACCCCCGATTATGAGGCGGTGATTGAGGCGATCGACAGGCATGATCCCTATATCTTTGTTAGTGGTAAAGCAGGTACGGGTAAAACAACCCTCATCGGCTACCTTCGAGAAACTATTCCTGGCAATGTGGTTGTCGTTGCACCTACGGGAGTAGCAGCGCTCCAGGTAAAGGGCGTCACGATCCATTCTTTTTTTCGTCTGCCGCCCCGTTTAATTTTTCCTGAAGAAGACATCAAGCCTCTACGCGATAAGCGTCTTTATAAAGATATTCGTCTACTCATCATTGATGAGATCTCGATGGTGCGCGCTGACGTAGTTGATGCCATGGATTTGTTCTTACGTGAGAACGGCCCTCAAAAAGGCAAACCCTTTGGCGGTATTCAGGTGATGTTTGTGGGTGATCTCTTTCAGCTACCGCCAGTGGTATCGAGCAGTGATATGCAAGTCTTAGCTGATCGTGGCTACGAAGGGCCATATTTCTTCTGCGCTATGGCATTGCATCGCAAAGACGTCACGATGATTGAGCTCTCTAAGATCTTTCGGCAAAAGGATGTCGACTTTGCGGAGCTATTAAACCGTATTCGCATTAATCACGACGTGGATGAAGCGATTGATTTGCTGAACGCG
>Ga0136644_10004350_pt1 | contig 10449 bp, 11 predicted proteins | sample C_130820_EF_Meta_FD_94780 | JGI IMG/M metagenome (GOLD analysis project Ga0136644, IMG submission 94780) | Freshwater microbial communities from Lake Croche, Canada to study carbon cycling - C_130820_EF_MetaG (v2) (version 2) | ecosystem: Environmental > Aquatic > Freshwater > Lake | place...
AGATGAAGTATGGAAATGGTTAGGTTTTTCTACAAAACAAAAAGCATTATTGCTTTTGGAAAAATGTTTTATTTTAAATTCTGATTATATAAACTCGCTTAACCTTCAGGCTAAGCAAGATTTAGAAATAAAAAAACATGGTGGTCAAAACAAACAGACTATACTTTTAACAATTAAATGTTTTAAATCATTGTGTTTGAAAGCTCAAACAAAAAAGGCAACAGAAATTCACGAATATTATATGAAGTTAGAAGAAACATTACACGAAATAGTAGAAGAAGAAACAAATGAATTAAAACTTCAATTAGAGCAAAAAGATAATATTATTTTGGAAAAAGAAATAGCAATTATAAATACAAAAAAAGAAAAACATCGAGCAGTAGAACAAGCTATCATTGTCCAATTTCCAGTAAATACTGAATGTATATATTTTGGAACTATTGATAACACAAATGAAGCTGGAGAGAAATTAATTAAATTTGGACATACAAATGATTTGGCAACTAGAATTTTAGACCATAGAAAAAAATATAATAATTTTATTTTAGTAAATGCTTTTCGTGTTCAAAATAAAGTAGAAATAGAAAATTTAATTAAAACATACCCAAAAATTAAGAGACAAATTCGTAACATTGAAGTTAATGGTAAAAATAAAACAGAAATTATTGCTTATGATGCTACTAATTTTACTATAGAAAAGTTGACAAAGCATATAAAAGATATTATTCATTCAAAGACATATAGTATAGACAATTTTAATAGAATAATGAAAGAAAATGAAGATTTGATAAATGAAAATAAAAAACTAAAAGAAGAAATACAATCTATTAAATTATTATTAGAGAAAAGAGGTATTGAAATAAATAATTTGAGAGAAAAATTAGAGAGAAGAGAAAAAATAATTGAAACAGTTAATATTGAAAATCAATCTGTTTATCAAAATGTATTATTACCTGAAGATGAATTAAATAAAAAATTCAATGAATTTGTAAATAGCATTTGTATTGTGCGACCTGATGTAGAAGAATTATCTGTAAATATTGAAGGACGTTATCGTTTATGGAGCCAAGTGAAGCCTTCGAAAGAAGTTTTTCATGCATTAAAAAATTATATGGATACAAGATTTAAACCTAAACGTATTGAAGGAAATCATGGATACTTAGGTATTAAATTGAAGTCTGTTGAATATATAAAATCTAAAGAAAAATCTAATGTAGAAAACTTTATATTTCAAGTATGTCAATTTTCTGATTGTGGAAAAATCTTGAATTCAGTACTATTGAGAGAATATCAAAAATGGAAACAGTCAGTTGATATAGAATTATCTGAAAATGATATGAAAGAGATAAAAGATTATTTAAATAAATCACCTTACGCTTTAAAGGCTACTGTTTGGACTGATGAAGGAAATAATGAAGGATATTATGGTTTATCTTTAAAAACAAATAACTATAAACCAAAACTTATTTCATCAACTGGTAAAAAAGTATATAAGAGAGAAAAAGATACAAATGAATTATTGTCTACTTTTGAAACTATTGCTAAAGCAGCATTGAATGAAGGAATTTCTACAGCAAAAATGAGTAGATGTGTTAAAGAGAATAAAATTATAAATAATTTTTATTATTCTTTAAATTAAATTAAATTATTAAATTATTATTATTCTTTAAATTAAATTATTAAATTATTAAATTATTATTCTTTAAATTAAATTATTATTTAAATACTTATCATATTAAATAATAATAAATGTCAATTGGAGTCGCAATACCTTGTTATTATGGTCATATTCCAAAATTATTGAATCTATTAGATTCTATTGAAAATCAATGTTTAAAACCTAATAAAGTTGTTGTTAGTTGTTCATCTACAAAAGATGAAATAAAACTAACTAAAAATTATAGTTTTCCATTAGAAATTATTATTACTGAAGAACATAAAAATGCTGCTCAAAATAGAAATATAGCAGTTTCTAAATTAAATGATGTTGATTATATTACATTTATTGATGCTGATGATATTATGCATCCACAAAGAATAGAAATATTATTAAAAGTATTTAAAGAAACAGAATGCGATATTGTTCTTCATAATTATTTATCAAATAATTTATCAAATAATTGTAATTTTGATAAAATAGACAAAATAAATATTAGAATAAATGAATTGGTACAATGTTATACTGGTTGTATTAGACATTTAGATTTTAATAAATATTACAATACTGACCAATTTATTCATCACGCTCAAAGCACAATTAAGAGAGAAATTTTTGATATAATTAAATATCCAGAAGAGCAAGAATTTTATAGCAAAGAAGAATGTGTTTTTTGTTATAGAATTTTTGGACTTCCTAATATTAAAAATGTATATATTTCAAATAAACTTACATTATATAAACCAAGTGGAACTCAATTATAAAGGAATTTGGTGTAAACCAATAGTTATAGGATATTTAAGAAAACAATAATTTTGCCATGTAGTATAAAAATTATTATTTGATTCACACCATTCAAATAAATATTTACCATTTGAAGCATATGCTGGAAATTTTTCCCATAATTTATATTTAAAATGAAACATTAAATTCATTATTCCCATTTCATTTGTTCTACATAAAGTATATTTATTCATAGCATCTACAAGTTGTTCTTTATTACAAATTTTTAAAATATTAGTATCATAAATCCACATACAATTTAACATATGTTTTTGTTCAAAAATATTCTCTCCAAAATCATTTTTAATAATATTTATTTTATCTGAATTATCATGATCTAATTGATATTTAAATATTGCATCAGGTTCATCTATTAATTGCTTACCATCAATAGGTGCTAATATTCTATTTTTATAATTAAGTTCTAATATATATTTAACATCATCTAATATTCTTAAACCAGCATCTAAAAATACAACTCTATCCCAATTTAAAAAATAATCGTCAAATACATGTAATTTTTCCCATTGATTTAATTTATGAATTTCTCTCTTATCACTATTTCTAAAACCATTAGGTCCTATTTCATTTAATAAACAAGACTTATCAATAACAGGAAATTTAACTTCAATTATATTTTTTTCTTTTTTATAGTGATCATCTAAATCAAAATTTATTGTAATAACGACCAAATCACCTATCCATCCTCCAATAGTCTGTAAATCATTTATGGTAACAAATGTTTTAAACAAATAATTATAATCAGTAACTAACACAAAAACAGTTTTTTCTATGTTATTCATCATTATTAATTAATACTTTAATCTAATTATTTAAATATTAATATTTAAATAAATATTAATATTTAAATAAATATGAAGTAAATAAATAAATGATACCGGATTGTACATTAACTACATGTTGTTTTGATCTAACACCTTTTCATAAAAAATCAAGACCTTTAAATGAATCTATAAATAATATGAAATATTTGCTTGAAGTCCCTTGTTATTTGGTAATTTATGCGGATAGTAATTGTATGCCACAAATTAAAGAGATAAGAAATAGTTTTGGATTAAATGATATCACATATTATATTCAAATGGAATTTAGTGAATTACCAAACTATAAATATTTAAATACTGTAATTTTAAATAGAGAGAAATACTGGCCTACTAGAGATGATAGAACATGTTCTGAAAGTCATTTAGTATGTTGTAGTAAATTTGAATTAGTAAAAAATACAATAATCCAAAATCCTTTTAATACTGGTAAATTTGGCTGGATAGATGCAAATATTGGTGAAAATTTTTCAAAAATTTGTAAAAACTATAAAAAAAATATGCTTTTAAATATTTTGAATAATTGCAGTGAAAATAAATTTCATATCCAAATTTTAAATGTTTGTAATAAGGATTTTATTAAAGAAGAAAAATTGCATGAATATTATAGTCAATATAGATGGGTTGTTTGTGGATGTTTATTTATTACTGGAAAAGAATTAGGCGTGAAAATTTTAAATGATTTGAATAATGTATTTATAAAACATACAATGCTTGGTTATGGTCATGGTGAAGAAATGTTTTATCTTGAAATGTTAGATAAGTATTATGACGATATTGAGAGAAGTTATGGCGATTATAAAGATATATTAAATAATTTTATACATCCTACTAATAATTATTATTACATAAATAACCTTATTATTAAAAAATATTTACAATTTGGTTATCATAAAGAAGGCTATGATTGTTGTAAAAAAATAATTTATGAAATTGAGAATTTTAATGTAGATGTAGGTTATGATTTATATTTAGATATATTATTCAGTTATTATGTTTTTACATTTTATTATAAAAATAAAGAAGAAGCTAGAAAAGTAGTTGAACATATAAAAAAATTAGTTTCCAAACATCCACTTATTAAAAATGAATACAATAAAAAACGTGAATATTTTGAATCACAATTTAGTTATTGTAATTAATTAAATATAATAAATTAATTATTTATTATATTTTATTTTATTTATTTATTTTATTTTATTTTTTATTTTATAGTAATATAAAAATAAATAAATTATATATTATATATTATATATTATATATTATATATTGTATATTATATATTGTATATCCTGAAAATAAGATAAATAATTATATTTATTATAAAACTAAATAAATACATTTGGGTCATATTGTATTTCATGGCATATTTTATGAAATCTTTCTTGATTAGGGTCATTATAATATATTTTTTTATTATCTTCTACAGCTAAACAAGGCATTATTAGAGCCCTATTTCCATCTTTTGTAATAGTCCAATCTGCACTAAATGGAGTTAAAGAATTATCAGTTAAAGTTCTTATAGAATAATTTGACAATTCATTATAATTTTCTAATATTTTTTTGGCATATTCTTTTGATAACATATACATTTGTGTACCCCAAAGTTCATTAGGAAAATTATGATATTTAAAATTATTTGAATTAAAATTATTATCTTTTACTTCAAAATTAATATAATTATATTTAATTATAAATGGAATTAAATATCCTAATAATAATACATCTAATTTTAAATATTGAAAATCTTTTATTATTTGTGGTATAAATTCTTTGAAATCTTTATGAATATAAATATCATCTTCACAAAAAATTCCATAATTAATATTATTATCATTATAAAACATTTGTATCATATCTAGATGTCCATACATACATGACCAACATTGTTTATATGAATCTGGATGTATTCTTTTATCATTAAAATCTACTCCGTCATAAAATATATAATCAACATTTAATTTTTCAAACCTAGATTTCATTGATATTTTTCTCTCATCATTTTTAAATGATAAGCAATATACTTTATACTTTTCCATTATAAATAGTATAACTATATTATACTCTTTAATATTATTTATATTTAATTCTTATTAGCAAAAGGCCCACTTATTAATTGACTTTGTCCATAATCAGACTTACCAATTACAACATTCTCTCCTTCAAATAATTCCTTACATATATCAGCTGTTGAAATATTTTCTTGTTCATTAAAAACAGACTCATGAGTATTAGTATTTTTTACACCAATTAAATTGCCATTATCATCAATGGTTTGAGATAAAGCATTGCCAGTTTTTTCAGCGTTCTTAATATTTTCTTCAATAGCTTTTTGCTTGGTTTCCTTAACACGTTGCTCAAAAGCGGTCTTAGCATTTGATTCATTCTTTTGTTTTTCATGCATTAATTGGTTCAATTCATCTTCTATATATTCAACACGACCTGTCTTATATGCTTCAGGATCCCAAGGCATCCACATACCAACTGGACCAACCATTATATCATGATTAGGATCAATTTCTCTCAGCATTTTACATCTCAATTCAGCTTCTTCTTGAGTAGGATAACTTCCTCTAATTTTTAGCCCTCGTGTATTTGTCTGAAAGTTATTTTCAATATCAAATTTTTTTTGTAATTCATCTTCATTGTTATCAATATAAGTTTTATAGTCATCTGTTAAATTTGATTTAGCTAAATTACTTTTTTCTTCTTCAACAAATTCTTTGAAATCTTTAGTCAAATCATCAAATGACATATTATATTTATATGAAATAAAATTTATGAATTGTAAAAATTTATCCATTGACTTATTAAATTCCCATGTCTTTAGGAATTCTTCAAAAAAGAAAATTTCCTTTTGCTTTAGAATTTTTTCCGGAGAACAAAAAGACATACAAACAAATTTTTGTCCAGAAATTGGTTTATCTTCTTCTAATAAGTCAACATATTTAGTATTATTTTTCCCATTAATTTGTTTTCTCTCAAATCCAGCTTTTTTAGATTGTTTAGAATGAACCATTTAATAAAACTAATTATTTATATTTAAGTTTTTTATCGCAATAATTATTTTTTTCTTATTATTTATTATAATGAACGGTTTAATTAACGTTGGCGAACTTGTAAAGAGAATTATTAAGTATCTTGTCGAAGGTTTAATGGTTGCTATTGCTGCTTATGCTATTCCTAAACGTTCCTTAAATATTGAGGAAATTATTTTGATCGCTTTAACCGCCGCCGCCACATTTAGCATTCTTGATACCTATGTTCCATCTATGGGAGTTACTGCTAGATCAGGAGCTGGCTTTGGAATTGGAGCGAACCTAGTCAGGTTTCCTGGGGGATTTTAAACCATAAATGGTAAGACAAAATAAATTTTAATAAAAAAATAAATTGAATGATTTAAAAATAACTTAAACATATTTATATGTTATATATTAACAAATGAAGTATAATAGTAATACACTAATAACATATTGTAATGAAAATAATATTACTCTTATTGATAATAATAGTAATGCTAATATAAATAGAGAATCTATAATTGAATTAAAATGTATCGAATGTTTTAAACAAATTACCAAAAATTTTAGGCAGCTTGTCAAAACAGGAGCATATTGTCAAAAATGTATGAATAATATTACAACTAATAAAATAAGAGAATCTAAAGTAAAATATGATATAAATATGTTAATAAATTTTTGTGATGAAAATAATATTTTATTAATGGATGATTATTCAGATAAATTTATAAATAGAGATAGTAAAATTGAAGGTATTTGTAAAAATGATTGTTGTGAAAATATATTTAATAAATCATTTAGAGAATTATTAAAAATAAATGGGTTTTGTCAAGATTGTAGTAAAGAAAATGGTAAATTAAAAATAATAGAAACTAATTTAAAAAAATATGGTGTTGATAATCCTATGAAAAATGAAGAATGTAAAGAAAAATTAAAACAGTCTATTCTTAAAAAATATGGAGTTGAACACAATTCTCAATCTGAAATAATCAAAAATAAAAAACGAGAAACTTGTATTGAAAAATATGGAGTTGAATATATTTTACAATCAAAACAAGTTCGTGAACAAATAAAAAAAACAAATATACAAAAATATGGTGTAGAAAATCCTCATCAAAATAATGAAATTAAAGAAAAACATTGTCAAACTAATCTTAAAAAATATGGTGTAAAATATAATTTACAATTAAAAGAATTTAGAGAAAAAGTAATTCAAACCAACTTAGAGAGATATGGGGTACCACATCATTCACAAAATTCAGAAGTATCTGAAAATATGATGAAAAATGCTTATAATAAAAAATCATATACATTACCTTCTGGTAAAATAATATTCCTTCAAGGTTATGAAAATTTTATGTTAGATTATTTATTGTCAGTTGAAAAAATTGATGAAGATGATATATTTACAAAAAGAAATGAAGTTCCTGAAATTTGGTATTATGATAAAACAAAAAAACAACGTAGACACTATGTTGATTTTTATATTAAATCTCAAAATAGATGCATTGAAGTAAAATCTACTTTCACAAATCAAGAAAAAAATAATGTATTTGAAAAACAAAAAGCAGCAAAAGATTTAGGATTAAAATACGAAATTTGGATTTTTAATAAATCAGGAGAACTTTTAGATAAATATATTTAATTTAATAATAAGATAGTATTACATCTTTGTATATTTAAAATGTTAAGATCTGGTATTTGCTAATAAATAAATATTTCATAATATATTAATATATTAATCTAATAATATATTATGGTAAATAGATATACCGCATATAAAAAGCGAAGAAGAACTAAGAATAAAAGTACAAAAAGATATATGATGGGAGGTGCATTTATGGAAGAAGATATAAAATATTTAAAAGATGAACGTTTTACTGATGAAGAAATAAAATTATTAAATGATTTAGACGTTTCAATTAATATTATTATAAATAAAATAAATTACATTAAAAATAATTATCCGGATTATGATGACACTAAAATAAAATCTAAAGTAATAACTGAAGTCATAAGTGAATTTATTGTTAAAAATAATAATAATATGGATTTAAATCAAGATAATGATATGAATGTTAGTGATACAAATGATATTGATAAAGGAGGTAGTAGAAAGAGAAAATATCACAAAATAAATAAAAAAACTAGAAAGAATAAAAAACATAGACAAAGAGGTGGACAATGTTATGGACGTGGGGTAGGTTCTAATTCATATGATCCTAATTATTCTATTTATAATACTAATATGTTAAAACTATTTCCTTATAAAACATAATTAAATTAATAATATTATTAATATTTATATAGTTGGTATAAATTCCCAATCTAATTCTTCACATATTTTTTTCCAAATTATATCTTGTTCTACTCTCTTTTCTGGGTCTTTTAACATAGAAAAATGTTCTAAATATTTTTTTTCACCTAATAGTTCACATAACTTGTATGCTGTATAATAATAATTTAAAAAATTAACACGATTATCAGGGCAATACTTAGAATAAGGTGCTTGAAGTTCAATAAATAGATTACATAATTTTTCTTCAAGTTCAGGAGACATAATTGGAGGTTTAATACCTAATTTATCTTTAATAAATGGTATGTGTTCATAATATTTATTTAATCCTAGTTTTTTAAGAATATCTTTAATTTTGATATTTGTAATTTCTGAAATATCTAATCTCTCTTTTTTGATTTGTAATTTAATACTCTCAATAACATAATCTTCAATTTGTGTAGTTTCTTTTCCTTGAGTTTGAGCTAGAATTTCTTTAAAATGATTAATGCGTTTATATGCATAAAAACAAACTTCTTTAGGTGGCTCTTTATAAGATGGTTTTTCATTTTCGATAAAATAACGTATACTTCTTGAACAAATATTACAAACTAAAATTCCATCTTCTTCTAATGGTATTAATTCACCTTTATTACATACTTTACATATATCAGTTTGATAAATATAATTATTTATATCTAAAAATTCATCACTAACATTACTTAAGTATTTAAGTACTATATTATTATTTTGTTTGCTAATAATATTATTAATATCATTATTACTAGTAATATCTTCTTTAATTTTAAAAAAATTATTAACTAATTTTGATTTATTTGTTATTGTTTCACTTTTAATTCCAGATGATATATTTTTTTTATTTTCAAAATATTCAAAAATATATTTTGAATTTCCAAGTAAATAGTCTTTTTTTTTAAATTTCATTTCTTTTATTAATTCTTTTAATTCTAAAATTTTATCAGTAATTTCAAGTTTTTCTTCAATAGTTAATATATTAGATTTATTTTCTAATGTTTGTTTTAAATCATATATTTCACATTTATAATCGTATATGTGATTTTCATTTTTTGAAAATTCATTAAGATATTCTTTATGCTTTGTATCAAGTGTAACAGAAGTTTTTTTATTATACTTGATATTTTTACTTGATTTTGGTTTAAATGATGGCATACTATAAATATTTAAATTAATATTTATTTAATATAATTTTTACTTTAATAGTTTTATAATAAAATTTATAATATATATAAATATATTAAAAGTAAAAATATATATTAAAACTAAATATATAATATAATTAAAATGACACATCTATTGGATACATTATTTATTAAGAGGTTTTGTTTGCCTTCAGATTCTGATATATTGTCTTATGAAGTTGGTAATATAAAAGTTGATAATTGTTTGTGTGGAAATTATAATCATGCGGCGTGTCTTTTACAAGGGAAAAGGAATGGAAAAAGCTAATATTTTAAGTTATGGTTTTAATTTTATGGGTGATATAAATGGTTTAGAACCGGGAGTTCATGCTGAACATGATGCTATTAATAAATTAAAACCACTTAAAAGAAAAAAACATTTACAAAATATAAATTTATTAGTAATAAGATTATCAAGAAAAAATAAACTACAAAGTTCAAAACCATGTGTTGATTGTATAAATAAAATTAAAATTTTACCTGAAAAAAAAGGATATAAGATAAAAAATATATATTATTCAGATGATAGTGAAAATATAGTTAAGAGTAATTTAAAAACTTTAGAAAATGAAGAATTACATTATTCAAAATATTATAGAAGTAAATTATTTAGTACTAGTTAAGACATTATTAAGCAGTGAATATGTTTAAA
>Ga0136644_10004351_pt1 | contig 10447 bp, 8 predicted proteins | sample C_130820_EF_Meta_FD_94780 | JGI IMG/M metagenome (GOLD analysis project Ga0136644, IMG submission 94780) | Freshwater microbial communities from Lake Croche, Canada to study carbon cycling - C_130820_EF_MetaG (v2) (version 2) | ecosystem: Environmental > Aquatic > Freshwater > Lake | place: Lake...
CAACCGCGAACGGTACCAGTTCCTCAAGTGGGGCATGCAGGCCTTTGACACGTTCAAGGTGGTTCCCCCGGGAATCGGCATCGTGCATCAGGTCAACCTCGAATTCCTGGCAAAAGGGGTCTTGCAACAGGGCGGGGTCTACTACCCTGACACTCTGGTCGGCACCGATTCCCACACCACCATGATCAACGGTATCGGGGTGGTGGGTTGGGGTGTGGGCGGCATTGAAGCGGAGGCGGGAATGCTGGGCCAACCGGTCTACTTCCTCACTCCGGACGTCGTTGGCGTTCATCTGACGGGTGCCTTGGGCGAAGGCGTCACTGCCACCGACCTGGTCCTGACCCTGACCCAATTGCTGCGCAAGGCCAAGGTGGTTGGCAAGTTTGTGGAATTTTTCGGTCCCGGCGCACGCCATCTGAGCGTGGTGGACCGGGCGACGATCGCCAACATGGCCCCTGAATATGGGGCCACGATGGGCTTTTTCCCCATCGACGAGGAATGTGTCTCCTACCTTCGGTCCACCGGACGTTCCGAGGAGCATTGTCGGATTTACGAGAACTACTACCGGGCCCAGGGACTTTGGGGCGTTCCCGAGGCAGGACAGATTGATTACTCGCAGTTGATTGAGTTTGATCTGGCGACCGTCGGTCCCAGCGTTGCCGGCCCCAAACGCCCTCAGGATCGCATCGAACTGTCCAAGTTGAAGCAGGAGTTCATCGGAGCGTTTGGCAAACCCGTGAATGAAAACGGGTTCGGGAAAAACATCGAGGAATTGACGACCAACCGGGCCGAGGTTCACTGGAATGGTTCCGGATCGGCCACGTTGGGACACGGCTCTGTATTGATTGCAGCCATTACCAGTTGCACCAACACCAGCAACCCGTCGGTGATGCTGGCGGCGGGACTTCTGGCCAAAAAGGCGGTGGAACGTGGCCTCACCGTCAATCGTTCGGTCAAGGCGTCCCTGGCTCCGGGAAGCCGGGTGGTCAGCGATTACCTCTCAAAAACCGGTCTTCAGCCCTACCTCGACCAACTTGGGTTCAACCTGGTGGGATACGGTTGCACCACGTGCATTGGCAATTCGGGTCCCCTCCGTCCTGCCATTGAAGAGGCCGTCGTCCAACATGATTGGGTGGCCGCCAGCGTCCTTTCTGGCAATCGAAACTTTGAGGCCCGCGTTCATCAAAACATCAAGGCCAACTTCCTGATGTCACCCCCTCTGGTGGTCGCGTTTGCCCTGGCGGGCCGCGTTGATATCGACCTGACCCGTGAACCGCTGGGACATACCCCCGCCGGGTTGCCTGTCTACTTGAAGGACATCTGGCCGAGCCTGCAGGAAATTCGTACCGCTCTGGCCTCGGCTCTGAAGCCGGAGGTCTTCCAGGCACTCTATTCCAATTTTGCCGGCCAGAATCCCAAATGGAATGAAATCCCGGCCAGCACCGGGCTTGTTTACGCCTGGGACACTGCAAGCACCTATATTCAGGAACCGCCGTTCTTCGAGAACTTCTCCCTGACTCCCGGCACCATCCAACCGATCACGAGTGCCCGCGCCCTGGGGATTTTTGGAGACTCCGTCACGACCGACCACATCTCACCGGCAGGTTCGTTCAAGAAGTCGTCCCCAGCCGGGAAGTACTTGATCGACAACAAGGTCGCTCCGGAGGATTTCAACAGTTACGGCTCCCGCCGGGGCAATGACCGCGTCATGACTCGCGGTACCTTTGCCAATGTGCGCATCAAGAACCTGATGCTTGGGGGTGAAGAAGGGGGCTCCACGCTGCTCCAACCCGAGGGAACCAAACTTTCCATCTACGACGCTTCGATGGAGTACCAGAAGCGGGGCGTTCCGCTGATGGTGTTTGCCGGGCAGGAATACGGCACCGGTTCCAGTCGCGATTGGGCAGCCAAGGGAACCAATCTTCTGGGAGTCAAGGCGGTGGTCGCCCAAAGCTTTGAGCGCATCCACCGCTCCAACCTCGTCGGAATGGGTGTCCTGCCGCTCCAATTTCACGAGGGAACGACAGCCCAGACCCTTCAATTGAATGGGACTGAACTATTCTCCATCGTTGGTTTGGATGGAAGCCTCAAGCCGCAACAGGACCTGACGCTGGAAATTCGCCGCGCTGATGGCAGGTTCGACCATGTCCCGGTCCGATGCCGAATCGACACCCCCATCGAGATCGACTACTACCAGCACGGAGGCATTCTTCCTTTCGTGCTGCGCCAGTTGGTCGCCGGGAATTAGCCCCCTGAGGGAATCAGCACCCCGAGGGACAACCTCCTAAATGTGCTGGGAATCCGAAGCGTCCTTGACGGTATAGCCCGTCTCCTGACGCTTCAGATTCACCTCGTTCTTCTTCAAATAGGCTTGAAACAGGTCATCGGCGCTCATGCCCATGACCTGGGCCAATGAGATGAGGAAGTGGAAGAGGTCCACGATTTCAACCCGGGCGTTCTGTTCGTCGAATTTCTGGTATTTGGCCCACCATTTCCACGGAACGCTGTCCGTCAATTCTGCCAACTCCTGGGAACACGCCCGGCAGTAGTTGAGAACCCACTTGGTCTTCTCGGCTTCGTCCATCCGGTCGGTGAACACTCCGATGCGCTCATTGAGGGCGCGTTGCATCCTGAATAACTCGCGAAGCTGGTCCGGTGATTCCATCGGGTTTGCATCGTGGAGCTCATCTTCGTCTCCGCCAAGCGGGAATTGCGACCGCTCATTTTCCCATCGCCAAACCCGTCATCCCGCCTAAGCTGCATTCATGGCTACGGTTGGAGTGCTGCCCAAGCGTGAATTTCCATGCGATTCGTCGAGCGTCTCTGCTCCGACGTCCGGTCGTGTCGGCTCTTCCGTTCGAAACCTCGACGTCCATGTCGCCGGATGGCTGGTTCTCGGCGCCGCCTTCATCGTCATTGGGGTCATCTGGGACATCTCGTGGCACATCACCATTGGTCGGGACACTTTTTGGACACCGGCTCATCTCATGATTCATCTGGGAGGAAGTCTGGGAGGATTTCTTAGCGGCTTTATCTGCCTGGATGCGACGTTTTTCCGAAGGAAGGCGTGGGAAGACCGTGTGATTCAGGTGTGGGGCTTCCGGGCTCCGTTCGGTGCGTGGATCTGTATTTGGGGAGCTGGTGCCATGTTGACCTCGGCGCCTTTCGATAACTGGTGGCACAATGCCTACGGTCTCGATGTCAAGATTCTGTCCCCGCCCCACATGGTGCTGGCCCTCGGCATGCACGGCGTTGTCGCCGGGGCATTCCTTCTGGCGTCTGCTGCCCGGAATCGAGCCCGAGAGCGGGGTGAACTCAGCCCGGCTCGCTGGTATGCCGTTGGTGCCCAGGGAGTCCAACTTGCGTTTGCCTCCATCCTCATCTCGGAATTGACCGCGCCCAATCTCCAACATACCGGGCGGTTCTACATTGCCAGTGCCATCGTGTTCCCGGCCTTACTCACCGCGGCTGTCGTCACCCACCCCTTCAAATGGGGGGCAACCCGGGTTTGCCTTGTCTACATGGCGCTGATTCTGGGAATGATGTGGCTGCTCCCTTTGTTTGCCGCCGAACCCAAGCTCGCCCCGGTGAACAACCGGGTGGACCACATGGTCCCTTCGGCCTTTCCCCTGCTCCTCATCGCCCCCGCCCTCGTCCTCGACCTTTCCCTGGGCTGGCTCCGAAACCGGCGCGGTTGGGGATGGACCGCTCTTTTGGTTGTGGCGTCGGCAACGCTTTTCCTCGGCGTTTTTCTGGCCGTCCAATGGTCCTTCAGCCAATTCCTGATCAGCCCTTCGGCAGACCATTGGTTTTTCTCCGGCCACGGGCGTTTCATTGGCTATCAAGACCACCGGAACGAGTGGCAGGAGCGCTTCTGGGACCGGCACGATCTCCTGAATCTGTCCAGCCTCCGCACGGCCTGGTGGACCGCCATCCTATCATCGCTGGTCGGCTGCCTGCTGGGTCGATTTGCGACTCGTGTTCGCCGATGATCCGCCGCTTTGTTGCCTTCATTGGCCTTCTCTGGTGCCTTGGGGTCCATGCCCACATTGGCAGCCCCTTTGTCGTGTTTGAAGGTCGGGCAGGATCGTTTCCCGTGCGCGTTTCCATCCGGGAACCCGACGTGGTTCCTGGACTGGCCGAAATCACGGTCCGGGTGCTTCAGGGGCAACCTGAAGAGGTCACCGTCCTGCCGCTGGACCATCATGCCGACCGGGCGAAGGCTCCCCGCCCCGATGTGGCCGTGGCCACCCCTGGAGACCCCCAACTTTATTCCGCATCGCTGTGGTTCATGCGCCGGGGTTCGTACGCCGTCGAGGTCCATCTCACCGGCAACGGAGGCGGACAAATACTGGTCCCTGTCGATTCCCTGGCCCGCCGCCAGGAACCCATGGGTCCCCTGCTGAGTGGAATCCTGGTCTGTCTCGGCGTCCTGCTGGTCGGCGGCTACATCAGCATTGTGGCCAGCGCCGCAAGCCAAAGTCGTCTGGGACCGGAACATGCGCCCCGAACGCGCCTGTCGTTGCGGACCTTTCTGGGAGCCACGCTGGCGTCAGCCATCATGGGATTTCTGTTGTGGGGTGGCTCCAAGTGGTGGGCCGCGGAAGACGCAGACCATCAGGCACGTGTTCTTTTCCGACCGCTGGACAACAGCGTTACGGTGTCCAACAGCCTGGGCAGCCGGCAAATTCTTCTCACCCTGACCGACAGCCGAAGTCGGGAGGATTGGGCTCGATTGATTCCAGACCATGGAAAGTTGGTCCACTTGTTTTTGACCGAGGAAACCAATCCCATCGGGAAGTCCGTTGGATTTGGGCACCTCCACCCTCAACCAGTGGCTGGTGGAGGGTATCAGGCCAACTTTCCTCCGCTCCGTCCGGGAACCTATCGAGTCTACGCCGATTTGGCGCATGAAAGCGGTTTGACGGAAACAGTCACCAATCGGATTGAAGTGACAGGATTTTCTTCAGGCTCGTGGTCACCGTCGGATGCCGATGATTCGTTTGATCCTGGAACGGAGCTGAAGCCGAAAGTCGAACTCGGAGACGGTCTGACCCTCGAATTGGTTCCAACGGCAATTCGTCCTGGAATACCGGTGGAACTGCGCGCCTTGGTTCGTAATTCCAAAAACGAGCCCATCCCAATTCAACCGTTCCTTCGCATGCTGGGCCATGCCGTTGTCGAGCGAACGGACGGAGCGGTTTTCGCCCATGTCCATCCTGCGGGAACGTTGTCGATGGCCATCGCCCGTCGCCTGGCCGTTTCCGCCGGCGGAGAGGCCGGAGGCAAGGCGGCGGATGTCAATTGCGGCGATCTTTCCGCCGTGCCGACGGCGGTCATGGAATCGCTGAGCCGGGGTGGAGAGGTCACCTTCCCCTACGTCTTTCCGGAGCCGGGAGAGTATCGGATTTGGATTCAGGTGCGAATTGAGGGTCGTATTCGAACCGGCGCTTTCCTGTGGACCGTTCCTTCCGACCACAAATCATGACGACGAAAGCCATCGAAGACTGTCGAGCGCACCTCTTGCCTGAAACAAACTCGATATCGCCGTGAAATTCCTCCGCCACTTTCTCTATGTCGTCCTTGCCGCCCTGGGCTCGTCGATCCTGGGTGGTTTGTTCGGGATGGGCATTGCGTTCATATCCCCCGACTTTGTTCGGGGGCTTTTTGAGACTTCGGAATCGACCGATTTGACACGCTACGGAGCTGCGGTGGGAATGATTTGGGGTCTTTTTCTTGGCACGGGGGTCATGGGGTTCACCCTCGTGCTCTCCACGGTCATCCAAGTCGTCAAAGTCCTGCGGGGACAATCGGTTGATTCAGCCAAATAGTGCAACCCTTCCACATTTGAGCCCATCGGATGACACGTTATTTTAGTCGATATGCAACACAACCCGGGATTTCTCAAGTTGGTCCATGCCGCCAAATCCACTGTTCGCGAAGTTTCCGTTGCGGAAGCCAGGGCACGATTGGCAGCCAATCCCCAAGCCGTCCTCATCGATGTTCGGGAAGAAAGTGAATGGGCGGCCGGGCATGCTTCCGAGGCTGTCTGGCTGGGCAAGGGAATCTTTGAGCGCGACCTGGAAAGTCGCCATCCCGATCCCGATCAGGAATTGATTCTCTATTGCGGAGGGGGGTTCCGGAGTGCGCTCGCAGCCGATGCCGCCCAGAAGATGGGATATCGGAACATCTGGTCGCTGGCGGGAGGGTACAAAGCCTTGAGCAGCGCCGGTTGGCCGACCAAGGTCTAAACCAGAAAGGTTTTGACAATCGCCCCTCATTTCCCCACTTATAAAAGGGCCCCGGTGAAACGGGACACTCATCACGAGTAGCGGAGGGACTGGCCCTAAGATGCTACGGCAACCGGCGCGACAGGCTGTCGCGTGACCAGGTGCCAAATCCAGCGGGCAGGCTGCTAGCAGCGTGCCCTCAGATGAGGAGAGCCGGTCCGCGTTGACGCCCGCTTCCTCATTTGCGCAGGGAGTGGGTTTTTTCATGCCCGCAGCCTGCAAATCGCAGCAAGTGAACGCACCCGGGTATCCGACCCGCCAACGACAGGATAGACGAAAAATGAGCTATAGCCACGGTTACATGAAGGCGCTGAAGTGCCGCGAATGCGGGCGGGAATATCCGTTGAGTGCCACACACGTGTGCGAATTTGATTTTGGACCGCTGGAGGTGGCTTACGACTATGAGCGCGTTCGCGCCGTCCTCGATCGGAAATGTATCGAGTCCCGGCCGCAAACCATGTGGCGTTATCGCGAACTGCTGCCGGTGGCCGAAGATCCGACGGTTGGAAAGCAGGTGGGCTACACCCCGTTGGTCAAGGCCGACCGACTGGCGAAGCGCCTCGGAATCCGGGAGCTTTGGGTCAAGAATGATGCCGTCAATTACCCGACGCTTTCCTTCAAAGACCGAGTCGTGTCGGTGGCATTGAGCCGTTCGGTGGAGTTGGGATTCAAGACGGTGGCCTGTGCCTCGACCGGCAATCTCGCCAATTCCGTGGCCGCCAACGCAGCCGCCGCAGGTCTGGAGGCGTACGTTTTCATTCCCCACGATTTGGAAAACGGGAAAGTGGTCAACTCCCTCGTCTACGGTGCCCATGTGGTCGGCATTCGGGGCCACTATGACGAGGTCAACCGGTTGTGCGCCGAAATCGCCGGCAAGTACCCTTGGGCCTTCGTCAACGTCAACATGCGCCCCTACTACGCCGAAGGTTCCAAATCCATGGGCTTTGAGATTCAGGAGCAACTAGGTTGGCGCATCCCGGAACACACCATTGTCTGCATGGCCTCGGGGTCACTCCTCACCAAGATTCACAAGAGTTATCAGGAGTTCAGTAAACTGGGCCTGGTGCCGGAATCGAAATGGAGGATGCACGGAGCCCAGGCGACCGGCTGCAATCCGATCACGACCGCGCAAAAGGCGGGACTCGACTTTTTCAAACCCGTCAAACCGAACACGATCGCCAAGTCACTGGCGATCGGGACGCCTGCCGATGGCTTTTATGCCCTGAAGGTCATGAAGGAAACCGGTGGCCACGGTGAGGATGTCACCGACGATGAAATCCGGGACGGCATCAAGCTTCTGGCGGAATGCGAGGGTATTTTTGCCGAAACTGCGGGAGGCGTAACGGTCGGAGTGGCTCGCAAACTCATCCAACACGGGAAGATCGCGCGTGATTCCAGCGCCGTGCTGTGCATCACCGGCAATGGACTCAAGACTCTCGACGCCGTGACCTCGCATGTGGGATCCACCCGTGAAATTCGCCCCAGCCTGCGGGAATTTGAGGCTCTCCTTTCCGAAGGAGGCAAACGCCCGGTCGTCGCCGCCTGAACCCACTCCCGCCATGGTCCAAGTCATCATCCCTCCCACGCTTCGTCGGTTTTGCGGCGGAGCCGAACAGGTGGAAGTCCAACCGGGAACCGTCACGGAGGTGATTGATCAACTCCATGACCGGTTCAACGGGATTCGGGACAGGCTGCTGGAGGGCAGCGGCAAGGTCCGCGGCAGTGTCCTGCTGTTTGTGAACGAACAGGACATTCGTTTTCTTGAGAATCAAGAAACGCCTCTCCACCAAGGCGACCGGCTGAGCATCGTCCCCGCCTTTGCCGGGGGCTGACCCCGGCGGTCACTCGAATCGAAGTCGACCTTCAAATTCCAAGGCGGGACGCACCAGGCCGGTCGGTGTGGCGGAGGGAAGTATTTGCTGCAGATAGGATACCGCCGATTCCACATCGGTCACCGATTTGGGAAGGGTTGTCCCCGCCGCATTCGGGTGCCCACCTCCTTGAAGTTTTGAGGCGATCGGGAGGGCCTCGCCATTCAGACTTCGGAAACTGGCGACCACGGTCCGATTGGCTTTGGGAAACAACGTGATCAGCACCTGGTACGGAACCGCCCTTCGATCCAGCAATTGATGGACCAGAAGATTGGTGTTCCCGATGGAGGTGTGAACCACGGCCACCTCGGGATTGATTTCCTCCACATGCTTCAGGCACCAATCGTACCCGATGGGGTCCTCGACCCGCCGTTTGACGGTCATCACCTCCAGCAGCGGATGATTCAAAAGCTTTTCAGGGTCCCCACCAATCAATTCGTAGAGGCTCCAAAATCCATAGGTCTTGACCAAATTGGAGTAATCGAGGGCCAATTCAAATTCCGGCTCGGTGTGCAGCCACAGGTCACTGAGATTGTTGAGATGGACCAGTCGGTCCAAAGCCGGAGTGCCCAGGCCGTATTCCTGGCATACTTCGTACACCAAGAGCGCGGCCGATTTGTGATGGTGGTGGAATAGCCGGAGTTTCAGGTCCGTCGGACGGGACGGAATGGGCGCGGTATGATGGTCAAACAGAACCCAGTCCGACCGGTTCAGCCGGGTTTCATAACTGAAATCGGCGATCCAGCCCGAGAATTCCGGAAACTGGCGGGTGCGCCAGCCCTGATAATTCCACGCCTGCAGTGGGACCTCCTCCCCATGCATCTTTCTCGCCAGGCGCTGAAGCAGGAGCCCCGACAAAAGACCGTCCAGATCGCTCTCATGCGTGCACAGCACCGCCGGTCTCGGCAATAAAGTCATGCCGCAGTTTATCGGGCCGATCAATAAAACCCATCCAAAACATCAATCCGGACCGACTCCCCGCTGACGGGCCAGGTTTTCCAGGGACCGAACCACCAATGCCGTCCAGCCGGTCTGGTGCATCGCCCCCAGGCCCCGCCCCGTTTCGGCATGGAAATATTCCGGAAACTGCACCAGATGCTTCCAATGCAGGTCCGTGGCAAAGCGTTCATCCCGACCGTTGGCCGGCCGATTTCCCTCCCGATCCGGTAGAAACAACGAGACCAACCGGCGCTCCAGTTCCACCGAGACCTGATGAAGATTCAACATCCGCCCGCTGCCGTGGGGGAATTCGATCTGAAATTCGGGACCGTAAAAGTGGTGATACCGCTCCAGAGCTTCGATCAGCAGGTAATTGACCGGGAACCAGATGGGGCCCCGCCAATTGGAATTCCCGCCGAACAAGCCGGTTGTGCTTTCCCCGGGCGAGTAATCGACTCGGTATTCCCCCGCCCCGTGCCGGACCACAAACGGATGGGCTTCATGAAACTTTGACAACGAACGAATGCCGTAGGGTGAGAGAAATTCCAACTCATCCGAAAGGAAACGAAGTGCCCGACGCAATCGGTCCCGGGTGGGAATGGCGAGCAACAATCTCCGGCGGCTGGAACTCCAGCCCATGGCAATCCCGGCGAGGTCGTGGCGATGTCGCGCGAACCAAAGGAGACGCTGCTTGAACCCGGGGAGACGATCCACGGTCGATTCCTCGATCACCTCGACGGCAATCAGGGGAAGAAGCCCCACCAGGCTTCGGGTTCTCAGGGGCTGGCTGTGCCCCCCCAAATCCAATTGATCGTAGTAAAAACCATCGGTTTCATCCCACAAGCCGCTGCCGCCCAGAGTGTTCATGGCATCGGCAATTTGAACGAAATGTTCCAGAAACTTGCTGGCCATATCCTCATAGCCCTTGCGAATGCGTCCTCCGTCGCCCCGCGCCAATTCCAAAGCCATCGCCAGCATGGTGGAACAGTAAAACGCCATCCAGGCAGTGCCGTCGGCCTGCCGCAGTTCTCCACCGGTCGGCAGGGGCTGTGAGCGATCGAAGACCCCGATGTTGTCAAGGCCCAGGAAACCGCCACTGAACAAATGTCGTCCCGAGGAATCCTTGCGATTCACCCACCAGGTAAAGTTGAGCAGCAGTTTTTGGAAAACACTCTCGAGGAAGTCGAGGTCACGCCCCCCGGCTGGACCGGTCATTTTATACACCCGCCACGCAGCCCACGCATGAACCGGCGGATTGACATCACCCAGGGCGAATTCGTAGGCCGGAATCTGTCCGTTGGGATGCATGTACCATTCCCGCAGGAAAAGGCCGATTTGATGTTTGGC
>Ga0136644_10004357_pt1 | contig 10440 bp, 7 predicted proteins | sample C_130820_EF_Meta_FD_94780 | JGI IMG/M metagenome (GOLD analysis project Ga0136644, IMG submission 94780) | Freshwater microbial communities from Lake Croche, Canada to study carbon cycling - C_130820_EF_MetaG (v2) (version 2) | ecosystem: Environmental > Aquatic > Freshwater > Lake | place: Lake...
CTCCTCCATCATCGCGGCCCACCGGGTTTTATAGAGCCAGTGGGCATCATCGAGATTCGCCCCCATCTTGTGTTGGAAAAGCCATCCGAGTTCCCGGTACATGAGCACCTGGTTCGGGTTGTACCTAAGTCCCTCGTCACGAATTAATTCAATGCCTCGTTGTACCCATCGCCACCGTTCCTCCGGTTCAGGGAACTTCACTGAAATGTTGTAGGCCATGTTCCAAGCCTGGTTGACCCATACCTGGGTCATATGCGGTTGTAACTTGGTAATCCAATCGGCCAATTGCACCGCCTCAAAATATTTTCCGTCTTCCTGCAGCTCGGTGGTCCGAATCCAGAGGGCATTTGCAATCAAACCCCGAAATCCACCCAAGGCCACCGTCGTAAACGCAAGAATGGGTGGCGCATTGCTGATCACCGCAGTTCGGGTGAGTCCCAACGATTCCCGGGAAACATTCAGCCGCGACTGAACAAACCCTGACGCCACCAGCGCAACCGCCAGAATGATGCCCCATATGATGCGTAGTCCCTTCATGATCGGTTGGCCCTACTGCGGAGCTGCCAGCTCACGTCGGGTGAACACCCATATCCCCAAAGCCGCAAAAAATCCTCCTCCCACACCGACAATCTCCAGAGCAGACAGACAGACGCGAGTCCAGGAAAGATTGCGTCCCGTGCTCAGGGCATCAATGGGATCCGCTCCGGTGATCCGGTCCAGACACCATTTGATGGCTCCATAGACTTTGACCGAAGCCTGATTCAAAAGGGTCGGCTCGGTCACCGTCCCCGATTCGCTGCTGACACCCACCACCCCTCCTTGATCGATGACCTGCTTGAGGGTTCCTCCCGACAAGCCGACAATCAGCACGGAGCAAGCAACAAAGGTGGCGACGTTGAACTGGAGCTTGGACGCGGTACAAAGACCGATCGCCGCCAGAAGTCCGAGCCAAAAAGCGATCACCAGGAGACCCCGCGCAAAATTGAGCGGAAACGTGCTGGCTGGAAACAGAACCTCCAGGCCGTCTTGCAAACCGAACAAAACCGGACGTTCCCCGAGATTCACGCAATCAATCGTTAATGTCCCATCCGCACCGATATGGTTCGGTTCGATGGGAAAGGTGGTGAAGGACTCGGCGCCAAAACTGTTGCGGAATCGCTGCCGCCGGTGCCCCTCAGTCGGACCGACTTCCCAACCGAATTCAAAGGTGGCTCCCGTCCCGGCATATTCCGGGCTGTAAATCTTGGCTCGCAAGTAAAGGGGAATATCCTTCAGCGACTCCGCCGCCCCTGCCCCGAGCGGGACGACCCATCGCCGGACATCTCCGGGACGAAGATAGGTCACGGCAGCCAGCAACTCCTCGCGAATCTGCTTGCGGACAAAATCATGGTCCATCGTTTGAATGGATTCCCGCTTGATTCGCTCTTGATAGCGCTTTTGCACCTCGGCCTCGGCATTGGGGGTCGGCTCCTTTGCAGAATTTCTGGCCACAAGCACTTCCGCCCGAAGTCGGGACTGTTCTGCGGGTTCCAGACTCCGCGCCTTGTATTCGAGGAGCACCAGTACGGAAATCCCTGCCACCGACAGTAGAACCAGGTTGAGTACCATGATGCCCAGCCATTTCCCGAGCCAGATTTGCCATCGGGGAATGGGCTTCGAGCAGAGCAGTTGAATGGAAAAGTCTTCGGTTTCCCGGGCAAGCGTTCCGCAACCCATCCAAAGAGTGGCCAAACCCAACAACGCCGTGATGCTGCTGAGGGTGTAGGTGATCAGAATTTGCGTGAAACCCTGGGCCGAACCGTCGTGTTTCAGAACAAGAGGCAAAACGATCACCACAGTCAGCAACAAGGCCCCCAGAACAAGGACCAACCGAAAGCGGAGCAACGCGCGCAGCGTCAGCCGGGCCACAGCAAGCAACGGTTGCATAGAAGATTACTCCTTGGGCGAGGTGCCCCCCAACAAGCCCGAGAGTCGCTCATTGGCCTTTCCAAGATCCACTGCTGCCGCGGCTGACTCCGGCGCCTTGGATGAGACGGGAGGCACCGGAGTGGACGACTCAGGTGTCGATGAAGCGGACGTCAGCGCTGAAAGAAGGGATTCATCCACCTTGGGTGCTTCCGGGGCAACGGCGACGGGGGCCGACTGGGGCGCATAGGGGCGGGTCAACCGGTCCAAAACCGACCCAGCCTGTCCCGCGCCGCCCTCTGCCGTCCCGCGAATGAACTGCGCCACCTGATTGCCGCTGGTGGCACCGCTGGTTGCCGACTGACTTCGGGCACGATGAACAACCCCGAGAAAATAGCTCTCCAGGTTTTGGGTCGGGTTCTCGATCCGCACGCGATCTCCTGCCTCCTGGCGAAGAATTCCCAGCACCCGTTCCGTGGTTTCGCGACTCAATACCGGCGAAGTGATCCGAACTTCGTCCGGTTCCGAGAGCAACTCCCGGAGGGTCCCCTGCGCCTGAATCTTACCCCCGTAATAAATGACCACGCGGTCACAGACGTCCTCGACATCGCTCAGGAGATGACTGCTGAGAATCACGGTCTTGCCCCGACGAGCCAGAGCGAGAATCAGGTCTTTAATTTCGCGACAACCTATCGGATCCAGGCCGGCCGTTGGCTCATCCAGTATCACCAGGTCCGGGTCATTGATCAGCGCCTGGGCCAGACCAATTCGGCGCTGCATACCCTTGGAGAACTCCCCCACAGTTCGAGACCGGGCCTGATTAAGGCCGACCATTTCAATCAACTGCTCGGCCCGTTCACGGCGCGCATGACCTTCGAGGGCAAACACCTGTCCAAAAAAATCCAGAGTCTCAGCGGATGTCAGATACCGGTAGAGATAACTTTCTTCGGGTAGATAACCAATGCGGGACTTGCTCTTGACATCCCGGGGGGACTTTCCAAAAACCGTGAGGTGGCCCTTGGTGGGGTAAAGAAGCCCCAAAATCATCTTGATGGTCGTGGACTTCCCAGAACCGTTTGGGCCCAACAGGCCAAACACCTCGCCCCGCCGGACCTCGAAATCAACGGAATCCACAGCTCTGGCCTTGGCTCGGCCCCAAAAATCATGAAAGACCTTGGTCAATCCGGCGGCCCGGATGACCACTTCCGGAGAGGTTGAGGCTGGACTGGCCATGGGAATCAATCAGGCGGTTTGAGGAATCAAGACAGGCGAAGCCCCGGCTCGCGTGGGCGATGCCGGTGGAGGAGGAGGGGTGGCGACGGTCGCGTTCGATGCAGGAGCCAGCTCCTCTCCCTGCCGAACCAATCGGGCACTGTTAAACACCACCACCAGCGCCCCGACATTGTGGAGAATAGCCGCCATGATCGGCGTCAGGTAACCCAGCGCCCCGGCGGTCAACACCACGACCACAAACACAATTCCGAAAAGGAAATTTTGGTTGATGACAGCCCGGGCCATTCGGGAAATCCGAATCAGGAAAGGCAACCGGCGCAGATCATTATTCATCAGGGCGATGGTCGCCGAATGGACCGCCACTTCGCTCCCGGCGGCCCCCATGGCAATGCTGATGTCACCAGCAGCGAGGGCCGGAGCGTCGTTGACGCCGTCGCCAATCACCGCGACCCGATACCCCTTCAGCTTGCAGCCTTTGACAAATTCAACCTTGTCCTGGGGAAGGCACTCGGCCACCACTTCGGTCAGACCCACATCCTTGGCCACGCGTTCAGCCACAGGTTTGCGATCGCCGCTGACCATGGCCATCCGGACAATCCCAATGTCACGGAGTTCCAGAATGGCGGCGGCAGCCTCCGGTCGAACCTGATCCTGAAGCCCCACCCATCCAACACACTCCTGCTCCACCGCGATGAATAGAAGACTGAATCCGGCCGTTTCCTCAAGATCGACCGATTTCATGAAATCTCCGGTCACGCCCTGATCTCTCAGCCATGCCGCCCGCCCCACCACCACCCGTTGTCCCCCCAGGTTGGCGCTGACACCGCGACCGGCTGTCTCCTTGAAATCGGTAACCTCCACCAACGGTACCCCGGCCTCCCCGGCCAGTTGAACCAAGGCGCGCGCGGTGGGATGATTTGAAAAACGTTCGGCACTGGCCGCCACCCGAAGCAATTCAGCGGCGGACGTCCGACCCAGGGGATTCAAACGGCTGACCACCAATTTCCCTGAAGTCAGGGTCCCCGTTTTGTCAAAAACGAACGCTGTAATCCGGGCTGCAGCCTCGAGATCGGCAATGTTTTTGATCAAAATTCCGAGGCGGGCGGCGGCCGCAATCGCGGCCACCATCGCGGAGGGTGTCGCAAGAATAAACGCACAGGGACACGCGCCAATCAGGACCGCGATCACACGGTCCAAATCGTGCGTGAACGCCCAGACCATAGCCGCAATGATCAACACCAATGGGGTGTAATACCCGATGTATTGATCCACAATCCTCATGAAGGGCAACTTGGTCTTTTCCGCCGCCAAAATCAGGTCGCGCACCCGTCCCAACGTGGTGTCCTCACCCGCCTTGGTCACCCGGACCTCCAATGCCCCAGTCAGATTGATCGTGCCGGCAAAAACCGTATCACCCGGTCCCTTGTCCACCGGCAGCGATTCTCCCGTAATGTTGGCCTGGTTGATGGAACCCTGACCGAGCGCAATGACGCCGTCGGCGGCAATATTGTCTCCGGGGCGAACCCGGATGACATCGCCCACCCGCAGGTCACGAGCCTGGACCTCCTCCTCACCACCGCCCTGAATTCGGCGTGCCTTGGTTGGAGTCAATTGAATCAGGGACTCGATGGAGGCCCTCGCCCCCGCCGCGGTACGCGTTTCGATCACCTCACCCAACAACATGAAAAAGGCGACGATACCGGCCGTTCGAAAGTCACCGGTGCACGCGGAAGCCAGCACCCCCAGTGCCACCAATTCATTAATACTCAGGGAACCACGGCGAAGGTCCTTGAATGCGACCGCCAGAATGGGGAACCCCAGCACCAAGGCTCCGGCCATTGCGCTCAATTCGGCGACTGAAGTAAGACCCGAACCCAAAAAATCCAGCAGATAGGCGTTCAGCACCAAAATCAAACCGGCCAACGCCTGTCTAAATTTGACGTTGGTATGGCTGTGCTCCAGCCCACCATGGTCATGGCCACAGTCCTCATGATTGCCGTCGCTTTGAGAGAGCAGATTGGTGACTTGCATGGTGGTACAGTCGAAGCCTTAGTTTTTCTTTGGAGCCTGCGGCTCGCGGTTCAGCTGAAGCCGCAACTCCCGTGACTGACCGTCAGTCCGGGCAGGTACGAAAAATTTGTCGTTGGACGTTGAATTAAAGACGTCTGCAAAGACCTCCAATCGCTTTCGCTCCCGAAACAGGGAGGGATTTCGACGATAGGAGGGAAGTTGATCCTGGAAGTACTTGGCCTCTGCGGAAACGGTCTGAACCAGCATGTTGCTCATGACATTTCCATTGGCTCGAATGGCATCCGCTTCGCCCTTGGCCTTGCGGATAATCTCTTCCGCGTCCCCCTTGGCCGCGTTGATTTTTGTCGAGCGGGTTTGTTCAGCACGAGTGACATCGTCGAACGAATTCCGGACAAACAGCGGGGCCGATACCTCCAAGTCGAGTGGCTCCAGAGTCACTTTCAATTGGGAACGCAACAGTACTTCCTCCAGACGGGTGCGAATGGCCTCCTTGAATTCCACCTGCTTATAGAGGGCCCCCTCGGCGGTCGTGTGGGCGCTGGCATAATAGATCGAATTGTTCAGCGCATTGACCAGCAGGTTGGTGAAGTCACGAAACTGAAAGGCATACGAAAGCGGGTCCGCAATTCGGTACTTCATGGAAGCCCGCACATGCAGCAGGTTCCCATCACTGGTGAGAACATGTCCGTCGACACCTGGTCGAAGACTGGGGCTGGCTTCGGGAAGCTTACCGGCCACTTCCAAAGCCGGATCAATTTCATACCAGGCGATGGTCGAGCGAACCACCAGCGATTCCCCCACGGGAATCTTTACAATCTCATCGATGGGGCGTGGCAATGCCCAGTGGAGCCCCTGCCGCAGCACGGCCTCAACTCCCTCACCCCGGGGACGACCGAAACGGAGAACGACCGCGGCTTCATTCGGCTTGACCGTGAATACGCACGAAAAGGCAAACGCGACCGCCAGTGCGAGCACCAGAAGCCGGAGCAGCAGCATACTGCTCCCCAATGCCTCTGCCAGAGCCTGGCTTGAAGCATCGTCGGATCCCGAAGGTCGCGGTGTCACGTTGACCTCGGGCGACGTGGAAAATAGGTCGGCCATGAGTCCGGTTCCTTTACTTGGAAGCTCCCTCGATCGCCTTCTCGCCGCGCAGGAGATTCAGCGGCGACATGTCCGCATCCAGGATCAGTGTGGTTCGATTCGTCAGAACCTCACGAAACGCCCCAATCTGGAGGAGAAACTTAGCCAGCTCAGGCTGCTGCTCAAAGACGGTGTAGTCCTTGGACGCGGCGGCGTCCGCATCCCCGACCACTCGAAGGGAATCCGCTTCCGCTTTGGCCAGCAACTCGCGTCGAGTCCGGTCGGCCTCGCTTCGAATGGTGATTGCCGCTGCTTCACCCTCTCCCGTGTACCGCTTTACCAACTGATCCCGTTCAGCCTTCATCCGCTCAAAGACCTTGGAGGTGATCGACTCCGGAAGCCCCAATTGCTTGATGCCCACCACCTCGATGGACAATCCATAGGTCTTCAGGGCCTTTTCTTTGACTCCGGCCAGCATGGCCGCCTCAATTTCATCGAATTTGACCTGCTTTGGATCGGGTGAGACTAGATCTGAGAAACTGTAGCTCCCCAGGACTTCGTTCTTGGAATTCCGGACCAGATTCTCCAGAGCCTGTTCGGCGCGAACGGGGTCACCATTGAACCGTTCCAGAAATATCTTCGGATCGGTCACCCGCCAGGCCGTATAGACCGACACGAGTAGGTTCTTGGCATCCTTGGTCGTGGTCTGTTCGAACTTCCGCTCAAAGTTGCGCAAGCGGTTGTCAAATCGATGGACCTCTTGAATCGGTCGGGGAAACCGGAAGTAAAGGCCAGGCTGCTCGCGCGTCAGCGAGTAGCTGCCGAACGTTGTCACCACGGCCACCTCGGTTGTTCGCACTTGGTAGGTGAACAACACCGCGATGAATAGCAGCAGCAAGGCGAGACCAATAAGGAGGGAGGACTTGTTCTTCTTCATGCGCAGAAATCAAAAAATCGGATGACGCCGGTCTTCATCGGAAAGGGTCAGAAGACGGCTACTTTTTCCTATCGGGGTTTTCAATCACCACGTCATCGAGACCCGGACGGAGCTTGTCTTCCAGGTTGAGAATGACCACGTCATGGGTATTCGTGGGTCCAATCACGAGTTTGCGGCTGCCCCCGAGAGCCGTGGCGACGCTGGTCAGGTAAGCCCGTTGGCGATAGGTCCGCGGGGCCGCCTGATAGGCTTCCATCTGTTTACGGAATTGAGCCGACTTTCCCGACGCCAGTTCCAGCTTCCGTGTCGCCTCCGCCTCCGCCTCATTCCTCCGTCGTGCGGCTTCCGCATTGGCTCGGGGAACAATCTCGGCCCGTTGCCCCTCCGCCTCCAAAATGCGCGCCTCCCGTGAGGCAATGGCGCCGATCACCTGCTCAAATGCGGCCGCCACCGCCGTATCCTTGGTCCCCATCGGAGGATGTATGTCCTGGAGACCGACCAAGGCGATGGTCACTCCGAGGTGGGATTCATCCGCCTTTTTCTGAATCAGGGTCTGCAACGTTCGGGAAGCCTTCTGACGCCCGTACGACATGATTTCGTCCATATCAATGCTTGCCAGATACCGGACCACTTCCCTGCTTGCGATGTCTTCGAGCAAAAGTTCCGGATTGAGATGACCGTATTCCCATTCCCGTAAGTCGCGAATGTAGTACTGCACCGGAATGCTGGCCGTTAGCAAATTGACGGGAACCGCCTCGCTTGAAGTAGTGTTGGTACCCGCAGCCGCACCGGATTGCTTGTAGAGCGTCTGGTCGCGACTCGCCACCAGCAGGTTGTATTCGACGGTATAGTGCTTGCGGGTCCACAAGAGCGTCTGCTCCTTTTCAAGCTCCGGATCGGTCTCATAACCGATGCTGAAGGAGCGCAGCTCTTCGGTATTCACCCGCTCCACCTGATCAATCGGCCATGGGAACTTGAGATGAAGACCGGGCGCAAGAGTCGAAGTCCCTGTTGGCCGACCAAAACGTTCAAGCAAGCCCTGTTCGCCAGGCCCGATGATCACGAATGAGGAAGAGAGCGCCAAAATTCCCAGCCAGAATCCAGCCAGTTGAGGGGAGTTCGTTCGGAGGAAATCGTAGATCCATGTTTCACTGACCTTGAATCCAAACTGGTAATCGAGGGCATGGGCCAACGTCCCAAAAAGGCCGCCGCTCTCACCCAGCATTCCGATGATGCGGCTTTCGTATAGAACGCGCGGAGCCGGGCCCCTGGAGCGTGGACGATAAAGTTCAAGGACCAGGGTCATCAGACTCTCAAGAGCCACCAACCCCAAAACCGCGGCCAAGGCCAATCCCCCGTAGCGGTCATAGCGGGGTAATCCAAACCAATCCGCTGCAGCCGCCACCGCAGCCAAACCGGAAAGCACGGCCCCCATCATCACAGTGGATGCCGATGGACGGAGCAAGCGTGAGCCCTCCAGCTGGGCCAGTCGGGCGGAAAACTTGCCCACCAAAAACAGCAACAGACCGGTGCCCGCACCCAAGGCCATGGCCAGCGTCGGATCCGGGGCTGCCATCGCCTCGGTATCGATCCATAGGCGTGAGCCCCACCACCACGCGGCGATGCCTTGCCCGAGGCACGATAAGATGGCAAAAGCCGGTACCAACCACCGTTCGAACTGGACTCGAGCCCGATGAGCAGGAGAAACCTCGGCTGCCGATTCAGCGAAAAGGGTCGAGTCACTTCGGGTGCGGCTCAACTGCTCAACCTCCAAACGCTCCACCTCTTCGTGAGCTTCCAGTCGCATCTGGAACCAGGAGACCAGCGAAACCAGGAAGCCAAATCCAATGAGAATCGCCCCCAATTCAGCGGTGGAAGACCGTCCGTAACGGGCCAGCACAGTAAGCGCAACACCGCCCACCAACAAGGTAAACAGGTTGACCAAGGCATTCTTGGAAAGGGAACGTTGCATGCAGATCGAGCCGGGTATTAAAGCAGCTGAGGTCGGTGTAGCCAAGCCGGACTGTCAGGAATCCGAGGCAGGGCGGAGTTGTCGTGTTCCGGCGAAAGAAATTGTGATTTAGTTGAGTTCACGGTCTTCGAACATCAATAACGCCGCCGAAAGTGATGCAGCCACATAGCTGGCCAGGTAAAGAGCCGCCTGCCCAACATAACTCCAGGGAATGAACTTCTTTTCCTCCAAAGCGTCTGCCAGCCAGAACTGCTGCCAGTTCGGTACCACCGAATAGGCGATTTTGGCCCACCAGATTCCCTGGTCCGAAGGGCCCTTGAACAAAAAATCGGCGACCAAACCGACCAAAAAGAACCCGGAACAGACGGCCAGCGTCGGTATTGTGTCAAGCCGGGTCGAACAGGCCAGTGCCAGCCCGGCCAGAATCCAAAGGGCGAACAGAATCAAGACTCCAGCCGGGACCAACCGCCAATCCGCATGCGCCTCGCCGTCAAACAATCGGGAAAGATGCGTAAATTGCACGACGATCCAAAACGCTGCCGCCGTCAGAATGACAAAGGCAAAGACTGCATCGGACACAAACGGTCGCCTGAGAAAGTAGTTGGAAAAGCCACCGGCAAGGTAGGCAAGAACGGCTGCGGAAGCATAAATGAGGGTCGAAGTGACGTCCGTTCCGCCGTAAGCGTCATACGCCATCCGGCTGGCTAAAAGTGCTGCCACCATGTTGGTGAACGTCATGAGGGTCAGGGCCCCTGCCAGACCAGCATATTTACCCAATAAAAAGGTCGGACGCCCCACTGGCTTGGACAAAACTGTCAGTGCCGTCCCAACTCGGATTTCTTGGGCAACACTCGAAGAGGCACTCAAAACCGCAGTCAACAACCCGGTGAGCAAGGTCACCGCCAGCACCATATCTTCCACCATCTTGATGTCATCCCCCAATCCAAAGTAAGGCACGACTGCGAGGAAGATCTCGAAGCATGAGGAAACCGATAAAAGCAGCAGGAAAACCGGCTGCCGAACCAGCTCCATAAAAGCATTGACCGCAATGGCGACAAATTGGCGCATCCAAAATCTAATTGAACTGTGTGGTTAAAATCATACGGCACCCGCAAGGCTGGTCAACAGGGAACAATCAATCAAATAAAGGGACAGGTGTTTTGTATTGACGGTTGAAGACGGTTGGGTAGGATTCGGGGATGCGCCAGGCACGGTTGAAGGTGGAGGGGTGTGGGTATTACCACTGCATATCGCGGGTGGTGGACCGACGGTTCATCTTTGA
>Ga0136644_10004358_pt1 | contig 10440 bp, 7 predicted proteins | sample C_130820_EF_Meta_FD_94780 | JGI IMG/M metagenome (GOLD analysis project Ga0136644, IMG submission 94780) | Freshwater microbial communities from Lake Croche, Canada to study carbon cycling - C_130820_EF_MetaG (v2) (version 2) | ecosystem: Environmental > Aquatic > Freshwater > Lake | place: Lake...
CTTGTGTGTGTATCTGTGTCGGTGTCTGTGTCTGTGTGTGTGTGTGTATGTGTGTGTGTTAATCTTCTCGAGCCATATTTGTCTTCGAGGTGCTTTTGCAGATTCGTTTGTGTGTGTGTGTGTGTGTGTGTGCGATATGTGTGTGTGTATGTGTGTGTTTGTGTGGTGTGTGTATGTGTGTACTTGTTTGTATTTGTGTGTTTTTTGGTTGTGTGTGTGTGTGTGTGTGTTTACCTTATAAGCATCGCCTGTGCAAATAAAGTCTTTCCAAGCCGTCCAGCCCTGTGTGTGTGTGTGTGTGTGTGTGGTGTTTGTGCGTGTATGTGTGAGAGTAAGTGAGTGTGTGTGTGTTTGTATTTGTGTGTATTTGTGTGTGTGTGTGTGAGTGTATGTGTATGTGTATGTATGTGTGTGTGTGTGTATGTGTGTGATCTTGAGTCCCCCACCTCTTCCGGCATCTCATCGATAGTGGGCACACAGTCGTCGTTGGTGTTGAGCAAGGAAACGGACAAGTCCCCGCTTACACAATTAATTATGTTGGTGATGGGAGTAGATGCTGGCTTTTTGCCTCCTCCCTATAAAGGTAAGGTGTGTGTGTGTGTGTGTTTATGAGTGTATGTTGGTGTTGGTGTTTATGTGGGTTTGTTGGTGTATTGATGTAACAAGAATTTACCACACATACACACACACACACACACATGCATTTAACACAAACACACGCACTAACAAACAAACACACACAAACAGGAGGCACACACACACACAGACACACACACACACACACACACCTTCAAACACGACATGAGCTCATCGGAGTAATCTGGGTTGCACACGTAGCCACACTTTTGGTCGTCATAGTCAGTAGAGTATTCGCCTTGGTCATTAACGGACGTGCATCCACTCGAAGGAACGATTACATTCATGCGGTAAAGCTGTTTTTGTTGGTGTTGTTATTGTTGTTGTTGTTGGTGTTGTGGTGGTGGTGGTGGTGTGTGTGTGTGTGTGTATGTGTGTGTTTGTGTGCGTCTGTGCGTGTGTGTGTGTATGTATGTATAAAGTGTGAGTAAAGTTGCGTGTGCCACACACCTCCTTCATATAAAAAATGAAATTTTTGCACAAGTCACGCTGTCCAGTTTCGTCGCTTATATAGCCCGCCTCTCGCAGCGAATCCATTGCATCGCATCCATACACGCCACCTAGCGCGATATGTACAGCCCCGTGCGGTGCGTACGGGGCCTTGTTTATGAAATCGCTGAGCTTGGTGTAACTGAGCATGGTGTAATGAGTTGAGCAGGCGGGCAAGGCCTTGGTCGTGCTGGTAAAGCGGTTAAGTTTAGTGGAAGGGTTCATATTCCAAGGGGCCCTCATGAGTCCATATCCATAATTAAGAGCCGCGTACTGTGTATTGTAATTGGCCGAAAAATCTTTCCATCGTCCGTCGCTAATCGTCGCCTCGTCCAAGTCATCGTTCTTGTACAACCAGCCCCAGAAATAGTCCTTGGGCATTTTGAGTGTGCCGAAGGTATCTTCCGTGAAAATCGGACTATCCCAAACAGACATGTTGGCAGCCGACTCGATGGTATAATCCCAGTAAGGAAGTGATATGGACGCGTCGACGGCTTGAATGGCCTTTTCAAATATCATGTCCATTTTGATGTGTTGTGCCAAAAAGCCGTTTCCTTCGTGTATGTGATCTGATTCTTGCCATGCTGCGTTGAAGTAGTGAAAGCCGAGCAGATACTCATAGTTGTGGAAATTCTCGCCGTACTTTTCCACGCCAGTTGCTTCATCAATACTCCACATAGCCCACATGGCGTCCATTGTTTGCTGCAAGTCAGCGTCAGTAAGAGACCGAATCTCTCTTCGTACATACATGCACATGAGCGAGGACTTGTCGACCTTGCCCGTCGCGAGTCGCGAAGAGTAAAGGTATTCTGACACGGTAATGGTAAAGGTTTCACTTAAGGGCGTGCAATCGAAGCTAAAGGCGTCACTATCAGACGCAAAATAGTCGCCCGTTACGCACGTATTGGTCGTGTCTGAGCAAACGGTAAAATCATAGTAATACTCCCCCTCTTGGGGGACATCGAACATGGTCAGCTTCATCTGCGCATTGGGCTCGACTACGCCTACATAGCCGTCCAAAAATTTGTATTTAAGGTACGAAGAAGGCGACTCGCCGAAATAGGCGAGATGGTCATAGCCGTCTCTCTTCGTCGTGTAACTCAACAACGACACGGGCTCTGTCGTCGTTGTTGTTGTCGTAGTAGTTGTTGTTACTATTGCTGGGAGCTCATCACCTCGTTGTTGGACAAGGAAGAAACTCGACCAGGTCTTTGAGGGGGAGAGACCACTTACTGCTAACGACAACGCCATCAATGCCGCAGCTGCAAGCAGCACCGAGCGAGCTGAGACGCCGCCCTTCGACGACAATCCCGACAACATCGAGTCCCTCGCGTTTTCAGGCTCTCCCTCTTCAGGAGAGACCACGGCTTTCGTCGCACCATACATTCTCGTTAGTTAAGCCTGTTGAGCCCTTCCTTTTCAATTTCTTTGATATGTGGTTAGGTACTAACCTCAAAGATTGCCTTCTTGGATGTTATAGAGCCAGATATAATGATGACAAAAGTAACGGTCAATCGTCGTGGGGGGGGTGTTTTTTTGTGGCAAGCAGGCCTGCTTGTTTTTGCTTTCTACGATGCGATTGCATGGCATGTCTTACCAAAGCGTCTCGTTGCAGCTGGGCTGGTTGCAATTTCACCGCTTGTAATATTGCAACATCAGCCAGTCTTGGCCTTCGAGAACGCGTTGCCAAATACATACAAAATGCCCAAAAGTCCAGGCCCGAAGCCTACAAAGCTTGGTTTAGTGGATGGAAAGTTGCGCGCGTGTCTCAAACCTTCTCCAAATTGCTTTTCAACAACGCCAGATAGACTAGGCGCGGATGATGATGATGATGATGATGACGACAAACCGAAATCGATGTGGGGAAATGACGACATTCATGTTATTAGTAGATGGCAAGGCAAAGGCTCCCCGGATGAGGTTTTTGTCGCGCTTAGTCAAGCACTCAAGGCATACGTACCTGGCCAAGGCGATATTGATGGTGGCGGATTTGAGATCATCACAACGGACCCAAAACAAAGATACCTGTACACGCAATTCGAGTCGCTTCGAAGGGGGTACATCGACGACTTGGAGCTCCGCGTGGACGACGATTCTGGCGTACAGATTGTGTCGAGTAGCCGACTTGGTTATTTGGATTTTCAAGTCAACGCTAAGCGCCTCAACTACTTGGCATCGCAGCTTCGAAAAAAGGGATTCGTGGCAGACGAGATCACTGCGAAGACACACCCCGTATATTTCGATTCTAATCACGAAGTTGTTCGTGCTGCTCCGACAAGTGGAGATGGCTTTGGAAAGAAAAAGTACTAGTTTGTGGGTCTGGGGTCTATTGGAAGGTAAAAGTGTGGGCGTGTGGTGTTTCATCGCAATACATCGCTATTGTTGTTGATCTTTCCTTTTACACTCGAAGAGAAAGTAATTTGACACCCACACAATCACAAAACAAATGTGCGTGCAGTTTATCGACATTAAGGCCATCATATCAATCATTCGCTTACTACTAGGTGTCTTACTAGCTAGTACGTGTGTTTGTTGTTGCAGCAACGTGTGAGAGCTCGCTTTGATTTAATAGATGTAGGCTATATTTCATAACTACGGAGAAGAAAATCTAACTATAGCCTTTTCTCTCTTCCTGCAACCGACTCTCGTCCACCCATTGCGCTCGTAGAAACGAATAGCGTCCACGTTGTCTATCCATGTCCATACAGCAATGCTTCCTCGATTGCTGCCAAAGGCAACCTTGGTCATTCCACTGGAAGGGTCGGGAGAGGCGAGTGATTGCATCAGCATAGAAAGCAATTTGGATCCAATGCCCATGTTTTGGTACGCCTTCTTGACAAACAAGCCATTCACTTCTGCATTGAATTTATTTACGATTGGTCCCAGTTCGTCTTCTCCTTCCTCGACGAGGCCGTATTGGACAACCTCGTCCGCACTAGTTGCATTAACACAATCAACCTCTTTCTGACGCAAGTCAAGGTTCGACTGACAAGCTCCTGTTGTTTGATGGTATAAGATGCCCCCTCTCGCCACGCCAACAATCTCGTTTGTTTCTTCGTCGATTGCGACAAAAAAATGTTGCGTAGGCTCAGCAAGCCTCCAAGCCCACCTCTGTACCCACTCTTGCCAAAACACCGCCTCTTCCTGAGTTCCGAGTGCAATGTCTTCGTCCAGGATTATCATCTCGGCTTCGCGGTAAACTCCGAGGACTCCTATTGCATCGCCTGACTCGGGCTTGGCGTCACGATACACAATTGGCATTAAAGATCGGCTTTAGGCCTTTTGCACGTGCAGCACAAGAAGGCCGGCCGATGTGCTTCGCTTGTCCTCCTATCGACAAAGGAAGCTCTTGCTCTCACTCTCGCTTGTACTTGGAGCAGCCTTGGCCAAGACCTATCGTCTACTCTAATCATTTTGTGTAGAACCCTTCATATAAAATTACCACCTGACGAGGCCTGCCTGAATGAAATCGTTACCGGTATCAGTGAAGTTAAAGAATAAAGTAGCGTTCGCAAGCAAACGAGAGTCTCGACCAAATGGCCGAGGCAGCAGCACCACCTTTGGGATCAGCAGGCTCCTTGGTGACGATAACTGTGTCACCAGCATTATCGAATTTCAAGATCATCCCCAAAGATGCGGAGGAAGAAGCTGATACAAACATGCCCAAAGACATGAAGGCGGCATTGCTTGTGTTGTACAATGTTGATGCCTCTAAAGGTGAGCGATGCAAGACAGTCCTCGATGCGTACTTGCAGCTACTCGCTGCCGGTCCCTCTGGCAACAATCGTATTTCGGTGGGACAGGCTATTTTGTGCTGGAATTGTGGGCACGTGGCGATTCCCGCCAACATCGACGAGATGGGCGAAGCACCTCCAGAGGCGATAAGGAAAGCAATGCCGCCTTATGCTCAATGTGCTTCGTGTAATGAACGCGAGCAGTCAAATTGGCTTTGCTTTACACAACCAGACGGCGAGACGATTGTACCTTGGATTCAAAAGCTGGGGGGAGTGTGACGACGTGAGTTGTTGCATTGTTTTGTTGGGCGCCAAGCAAGGCACTACGTTTTGAACGAGTTTACGCGCGTATTTCAATTACTTCCGTGTAGTATTTTGTTCGCGCTGACTTTCTTATTAACTTGGTACAAATTTTAACACGAAAACACTCGCCAACCAATATACAAACACACGCACACACACACCCTCACTCACACGAAGAAAAAAAGACTATGCGTATCGAGGAAAGACAGTCTTCATTTGGCTCACGAGTTGCTCATGTGGCATCTTAGGTACATCCATGGCCTGGAATTGTGCCAAGGACTCTTTCACGCGTTGGTGCTTGGCCCGGCCTACTTCACTCGTCATATCCGTGCCAACGTGCTCGAGCTCTTGTGCCTTGCGTTTGGCCTCGGCGATGACTTCTGGGGGGAAATCTGCAGTTGCTGCGATATGAATGCCAAAAGACTGCGAGCATGGACCATCGGCGACATTGTAAAGCATCGTGACGGCCGAGTTTTCGTCAATATGCGCACTTACGTGCTTGTTCACAACGCAAGCGTGTTGACGAGACAAGGCGGTCAGTTCGTGAAAGTGCGTGGCGAAGAGGCAAAGGCTCTCTGATCGCGTAATCATGTAGTCGCTAATAGCCCATGCAATGCCAAAGCCGTCAAACGTGGACGTGCCTCGGCCCAATTCGTCAATGATGATAAGCGAGTCCTTGGTGGCTGTTTGCAAAATGACTGAGGCTTCGAGCATCTCGGCCATAAAGGTCGACACTCCCTTTTGCACAGCATCACCCGCTCCCACGCGGGCCAAGATGGCGTCGACGACTGAAAGCTCGGCGCTCTCACATGGCACAAAGCTACCCACCTGGGCCATGGTTACAATCGATCCCACGCCTCGAATAAACGTGGACTTGCCACCCATGTTGGGCCCAGTCACAATCTGAAAGCTCGACGTGCCTCTTCGTAGGTCATAGTCGTTGGCAATAAAGTTGACCGAGTCCATGAGCTCGACACAAGGGTGACGTGCTGCCTTGAGGTTGATCACTCCACCTCCACGAGGCAACACCGTGGGCCTCACGTAGTCTGACGGCGATAATGCTGCTGCTACAGCAAATGCGGTCAGTACGTCGAGCTCTGCAACGAGGGCAGAGGCAGCCTCGGCAACGGACAGGTACGTGCTCGCTGTGCTAACCACCTTTTCCACCAGCCCTTGTTGTTGACGCTCGTACTCGCGTGAAATATCTCCACATCTATTCGAAACGCTTTCCAACTCTGGTGTCGTAAAATGCACACCGTTCTTTTGGATCGACAAGATGCGCACAGTGGACTTGTTGGCTCGAAGCTGCCTCTCGTCGTCCTGCTTGGTGGCTCGCATGAAAAAAGGAAATTGAGTCGAGCTCTCCAACTTGACCTCGGCAAATGACGCCCATCGTGTGCGTGCTTCGTTGAGGAGCTTTTCTGCTTCGGCATAGTTTTCCTCCCGCTCCTCATGAAGCTCTTGCAGTTCAGGATCATGACAAGGGTTGATTATGAGATCAGGCAGCTTGCCCATATCGATGACATTTTCCACCAGTTCCTGAAACAAGGAGAACTTGTTGGAAATTGCCGCAAAGGGAACCAAGAAACGCTCCTTGATGGTGGCCATCTTGAGTGCCAACTCGTCGTCGGCACCATCTACCATAGCAGTAAGGATGGTCACAAGATCTGGTAGCTTACGCGTGAAGAGATACAGTCGCCACACCTCATCGAGACCAGCATTTTTCTTTTGCATCTTGGTAATCACCGTGTCTAAATCTGGCGAAGATTTGAGTGGGCCGTCTGTGAGCTGATTGCGAAACAAGTTGGACTCCTTGAGCATCTCCACCACGTCGAGACGATTGTTGATCTCCACGTCGTCAATGAGAGGCTGGCGCAGCCACCTCTCGAGCAACCTCGAGCCCATCTTGGTCTTGCAGCGGTTCAAGACGCCGTAGAGGGACCCAAAGTTGGACGGATGATCAGGCTTGGGTAGCAAGTTGACGGCCTCGGCCGCTGCACTATCCAGGCGCATGTAGTTTGACAGAGAACCGAGACGCAAGTCGTAGCAGCCGAGATTGGCCTCATCACGCGTCAGCTTGAGGCTCTGCACAAGAACCTCGATGCATGCATATGCCGTGGGCACTTGGCTCTCAGCAGCATTGGACACGTGTGTCGCCTTGCCCACCAAACTGAGCACAGTCGAAGCAAGATCGGCCTTTTTGTTATTCATAAACATGGTCTTGGGCGCAAACTTGAGCTCCAAGTTGGTCTTGCCATGCAGCATATTGTACACGCGCTTCACATCACCCTTGGAGACACCACTTCCAGCCGCTCCTCCTGCTCCTTCACCCTTGTACTCCTCGCTCAGATAGAGCACACACGTGCCAAGCTGCACGAAAAAGGCATCGAGAGACGAAAGCTGCTCGCTGTCCAAAAACTCAAACAATTCAATGCTAAACTCCTTTTCCGTCGCTGCTGCTGATGATGATGCCGCTGCTTCTGTCGCAGCATCACCTTGCACCACCTCCAGACCGCTGCGAGCTAGGCGCTTTAGCACGGCTGCACCTACATTGCGGTGCTGACCCTTCTTGCCAATTTGCACAACGCAAACCGTTGTCGACACGGACGAAAGCTCGTCCTCAATCATTATTTGCTGTACAGCTGTAGCAGCTAGGGCGGCTTGAAGAGGTAAAGCAGGCTTTTTGAGTTCAAATTGCAAATCGGCTTTCCTGCCCTCGGCTCTTCTCTAACTCTCTCCTCTTTTTAGGAAGCGATTACCACTAGGCTCTCCTCTTGATTTTGCCTCTTCTCTTTCTTGGAGTTCTCTTACATACATAGGAACCTCTCGAAGAAAACAAAATTAGACAACTGAGAGAAAAAGGAGGAAGGATTGAAGGGTTTACCTGTAATTACCGGCTTGGAAGAGCTTGTTTGGTAAAGTTGGTCGGCTCAACTGCTTGTCTCGTCTGATCGGGCAGCGGGAGCTCGTGAGCTCGTGGCGCGCTCGATTGACTCATTCGCCATGCAGCCGCATTCGTGGATAGGATGGAATTCACCAAACGCCAAGCGTCCAAGCCCTAGCACGCTCAAGCCTTACATACAGACGCCACCCGAAGAGCCTCGGCCAAGCGCACAATGGATACGCGCCAAGGAGTCGCTTGAGTTTCATCCCTATTCTTCCACGCGTCCCCAGTTGCTTGAAGAAATCAACGAGCGCGTGACGACGGGATTGATTCACATTCAACGAATGCAAGCATACGAGCAGCAGAGGCAGCAGCAGGAGCAGTCCTCCTATGACGACCTGAAGCAAAGACATCAGCAGCCTGCCACGGAATCAGAGCCGATAATGGGTTCAACCTCGGCATCGTGTCAGTCGGATCGTCTGCACGTATTTCGCGAGGCATTTCAGCTCTTTTTGGAAGAAAACACATTGTACAAGCCGTTTTTGACCGAGGTGGCGAGAGAGTATGACAACACAATCGACAAACTGCGCGACGAGTTGCGGCAAGCTGTGACGGCACAAGTGGAGCTTAGTTCGCAGCGCCAAGAGCATGAGGACGCGATTCGCGTCATTCGCATCGAGACGGAGGAGAAGATTGCCGAAGTGATTCGCCAAATGCAACAAAGTGACAAGAAACTCGCAGCAGCAGAGCGGCGAGCAAAAATGCTCGAAGAGGAGGCCGTGGCTTTGCGCGAAAGCACGGCACAGGCGAGGCAAGAGTGGGGGGAAATGCGCTTGTCGTGTACTACTCTCAGTAAGTCCCTAGGCCGCTTGGAAGAGGATAGAAAGCGCACTTTGGCGATTGAGAGCCAACGACAAGCCGAGTTTGTATCTTTGAGAATTGAGAGCCAAAAGGCCAATGACGAAGCGGAGCGGCTTCGTGTCATTTTGAATGAGCTCGAGCAGACCATGTTGATGATGGTCACGCAAGATGTGGTGCAAGAGCAGGCACTGGTCATCGAAGACTTGAAGGCAGAGTTAAAGAAAAAGGATGAATTCCACAAGCAGCTCATTCATCGATACGCCTCGGTCAAATTGGCCATCGACTCGTCATACAAGCGATCCATGGCCGAGGCGGCTGCATTGGGCAAGGAACTACCCGTTCCAGGATGCGGTGAAACTCAAGGCGGAAAAGACAGCAGCAAACTTGGTGGTGGTAGTGGAGGTGGGGAAAAGTTTGCGACTGCAAAAAACGTGCGAATGGCATTAGCTGCGGCCCCGCCAGACGATCCCGTCGTTGCCATTCGCATGGTCTCCGAATTGGGGAAAAACACTGGAGGATCGGGCGAGGCGGCGAGCTTGCGTGTAGCAGTGGAAACGCTTTTGGACCAAATCGAAGAGCTCAAGAAGCGAGTTCGACTTGGTGCTCAAGGTATTCCTGGAATGGGATTGTTGGAGGATCAAGAAGATAACGAGGTGACGGTTGATGATGGAGCAGTAGCAGCAGGCGCCTTTAAAAATCCGTGGTCGCACTTTGAAGGTCTGGGAATGGACCCTTCGATTCCTTCCTATTTGCGCATTTCTGGCAAGGTGCAAAACTTGTTCATTTCGAGACGTGACACGGGCAAACTAATCAAGGAAATCATGGCCGCCAAGGCAAGGGTTGATAGCAGCAATCCGCTAGACGCGCTGACTGCGCGCCCTCCCTTTGCCATCTTTTTCGAAAAATACCTTCAAGAACGATTCAAGGGACAAGTAAGGGCGATTGAAATGGTGGGTACACACATACTCACATATAAAAAAAAATCACTCTTCACATGTGTATTTTTCACACACACACACATGCATCTGCACTACGACACTCAACGTTTACGAATCACACAAAAACGCATCACGCATCATTTCAGGCCTACAACTTGATAGAATCGATGCGCAAGTATTCATCAGAAGTGGACGCCAAGCTCTTTCTCGCGCTGTTAAATGAAGAGTTGCCAGAGGACGTGTGGTACGACCAGCAAGAAATGTTAAAGATGCTATATGAGGAAATGAAGAGGGAAGAGTCGATTCAGCACGCTGCAATAGGTGAGCAAAAGCGCCTTACAGTTGATGCATTTATGCGCACACTCAGGAAGCTTCTTCCGCTCAAGGGGGAGCATGCATTTGATAGGCTCAACAAGGCGCTCATTTTAGAAAACAAATCAGGCCGATACGTCAACGTGTCAGAGCTTCTTTTGGAAGATGAGCACGGCGCAAGAGGCGTTTTTTGTGAGTTACTCAGGCAACAACATTTGTCCGAATCCATTACCTTTTACGAACAGGTCTTGACGTGCATCGACGCGGCAAGGGTAGACGCATC
>Ga0136644_10004359_pt1 | contig 10437 bp, 11 predicted proteins | sample C_130820_EF_Meta_FD_94780 | JGI IMG/M metagenome (GOLD analysis project Ga0136644, IMG submission 94780) | Freshwater microbial communities from Lake Croche, Canada to study carbon cycling - C_130820_EF_MetaG (v2) (version 2) | ecosystem: Environmental > Aquatic > Freshwater > Lake | place...
TGCACAGGCAACCAAGATTCAAAGTGCGTTGCTTGGCATGGGTAACATCATCCGTGACAAGGTTGCGCTGAAATTTGGTGTTGAAGCCATTTTGAGCCAAGCTATTGGTAACAACATTACAGTAACTGTAGATTCTGAAAACGCTACATCGCCATCAGTCACACTGAATAACTCACAAACTGTTCAATGGACGAACAATTCTGGTGCGGTGGTGTCTTGGATTAACAATTCATTGGCAACCGTATTGTGGTCAAACTACCAGCTTGGTTATTACTTGTACAAGTACGATGCTCAGATGTGGGGTAAGTACATTGGCATGACGATCACCAGCACCAGTCCTACTTACACGATTTCTGGTCTGCAATACGAAACCGAACAGAGGGCTAAATTCTAATGGCCAACATGGACGCTCTTTCAATGGTACGTCATGGCGATGTAAACAGTCTGCAAGGCTTTATTTTTGAGAATGGAGTCCAACACAAGACGTTTGCAGAGACTTTGATGGATCAGAACATCGTAATACCCCGTTTTCCTCTCATGGATGCCAATCCTAATGACTTGGAGGACTGGCTTTTAGCCCATCAAGTTGAGCATCAGGCCATGTCAAATGCGCTTGATTTGAGCAATCCAATCAACCTTTTGGACACAAATTGGAACGATGAATCATCGTTTTATGATTGGTTGAGTACGCATCTCTCTCTTCATCAACAAATCTTAGCTGCACTTGGACTTTAATATGGAAATGCAAAACCCTGCCCCCCCACCAAAAAATTCTAAGTTTTCGCCTCCTGCTATGGATGCGTTGCGTAAAGAGAATGCGCCTCAAAAAACCATGAGTCCATTGGAAATCATTACCAAAAGCATGGATGGTGAAGGTGATCCACAGCAAATGTATGCAGCCTTGATTAAATTGGTTGAAACCGATCCAAAAATAAGAATTCTCAGAGCAAACAATTCTTTGTTAATTATTCACAATAATGGAAATGGCGAAGCAGACGTATTATTTAATATTGCAGATAATCCATCAACACAGGTAAATAGTATTAAAGAATTTATACAAGCACTTAAAAAAGCAAATTTTAGAAAAATTAATTTTGATGTTGATAATTACGAAATTATTAAAAACATAAAAATGGCAGGGTATGAGCCACAAATGTCCGGCGTATCTGGCAATGAAATGTCAGCAACTGTGGAGTTTTAAAAATGGGATGGTTTAAAAGATTTTTCAACAAAGTTAAAAAAGCAATTAATAACACAATAGAAGGTATAGTTAACACCATAGGTAACACCATACAAGCAATTATTAAAAATCCTTTGCCGGTGATTGAAACAGCGGCATTGATTACTGTTGGCGTACCGCCTTCTGTTGCTTCTGCTGCGGTTACAGCACTGAATGGCGGTAGTCCAGAAGATATTGTCAATGCTGGTATTACTGCTTATGCGGCCACTGCAATTGCTGGTTCTGTTGCTAGTCAATTGCCCGAAGGCACAAGTGCAACCACTGTCAAGATTGTTTCTTCTGCTGCCGGTGCAGATGCCGCAACAACCATCAAAAGTCTAGCAAGTGGCAAAAGTCTGGATGTTGCACTGCAAGATGGATTGGTTGCTGGCGCTTCTGCTGGCGCTGGTACTGCTGCTTCTAGTTTGGTAGAAAACAAAATAGGTGCTGGTGCGGCTGGCGGTGCGGCTGCTGGTGCAACTAGTGCGGCTCTAAGAGGCAAAGACGTTGTTTCTGGCGCTTTAAAAGGTGCAGAGCAAGGTGCTATCAATCCTTTGATTAGCGAAGGAATCAGCCAAGCAAAAGACCTTGTAAGTAGTTTGCCAAAACTAGATACAGGGGGCTTAGGCGACACTTTGTCTGGAATTAAAGAAACAGTTCAGCCTTACGTCACGGCTGCCAAAGAGACCGTTCAACCTTACGTGACGGCTGCCAAAGAGACACTCAAGCCTTACTATGACCCAATTTCTGGCGCTGTTTCTAATGTTGCTCGAAGCGTAAAAGAAACCACAGCTCCTGTTTACGATGCAATTTCTGGTCTTAAAGTACCAAAAAATGCGATAACTCAAGCTATTGGTGAAGCGCCAAATTTGTACCATGATCAACAAGTCATGCAACAAATGGCAAAAACTCCCAATGTTCCTTCAATTAGCAATGCTCCTGCATCAACTACTGTTGCTGGCGGTGACATTTCACAAGCCACCACTGGTTCTCCTGCGGCTTTTGGGTCAACCGATGTAGCCATGTTGGATACCACAACACCAGAAGGAATGGGTAGCAAAATAGGCAAAAAAGGTGGAAAATACCCGTGGGGTGACCCAGAAGGTACAACCGCATTAAAGCAAGAAGGGCAGGTAGTTTGATGGCAACTTTAGCAAAACTGTTGCAAGTAGACATGGGCTTGCCTGACATGGCAAAACGCCTTGCTGCCGCTGGTCGGGGCAAAGATTCTATTCTTGCTCACATCAATCCCAAAGAAGCAAAATTGCTTAAAAAGCATGGCGGCAGTGGCAAGATCAATCCTGCTACTGGCATCATGGAGTTTGAGGATGATGAAACTTATGGTTTTACAGAAGATACTGCTTATGACTATGCAGAACCTCGCCGTGAAATAACTGATTACCAAGCCAAAGCTCCTGTCGATACTGCACCAGAAGCACCTGCACCTGCACCTGCACCTGAGGCAGTAGAAACTGCGCCTGTTGAGAACGTAACTGCCCCCGCATATCCATCGGGCGCTTTTGGTAATGCTCAAGAGCAAGCCCAAGCACAATCTCCAAAACCAAACGTAACAGCAGCCGCCTATCCATCTGGCGTGATGGGTGGTGCGCCTTTGCCTATAACACCTCAAGCGCAACCTGCTGCACCGCAACAAAAAACTCCTGGTTTTATGGATACTCTTACGAGTTTTTCAAAAGGTGCTCAAGCATTAAATGCGGCTTTGCAACCGTTTGCACCGTATGCCAAATTTGGTGCTGGCGCACTTGCTTTGCAACAAGGCCAACAAGCGGCAAATAAACAAAATGCCGCTGCTGCCGCCAATGAAGCAGAAATTAGAAAACTGGCTGATCCATACCGTGCTCAAGCTGAAAAGATTGCCCAGCAAGGACAAAACATGTTGCAAATGGGTCAACAAGGTGGACTTACCGCTGCCCAGCAACAGAAATTAGAAACACAACGAGCAGTTGCAATGCAGCAACAAGCACAAGCTGGTATTACCGGCGGTACTGCTGCACAAGAAACAGAAGCAATGATTCAGAGACAAGCATCTCAATTTGCTCAAGATAACGTGAATCAAGGATTAGCATTGATTCAACAAGCACAGTCCATCTCTGGTACTGCTGACAAGTTGATTGAGGAAGCAATCAGAACTGGTTATACACAGAGTGTTGATGCTTCTAAATTGGCAGCAGAATTCTACAATGCTTTGGGATTCAGCTTGCCAGAGACTCAATCCAAAGCACCAGTACAAACTGGGGGACAAGAATAATGGCTACAGCATTCATGGGTGGTCAGACTGGATACGATGAGGCAGGTAATCCTATTGGAAGACCTGCGCCTCAAACACCTAAACAGCCTCCGCTGACCATACCAAAATCATTGCAAGGCACATTGGGTACAACACCGTCCCCAATCAAAGCACCGCCCGTGATTGCTCCGCAGCCAAGACCTGCTCCTGCGCCAGCACAAATTCCAACGCCAGAACAAATGGCTGGTGACCAAGGATTTGCACAAAAGTTGGCCGCAGCAACACCTAAAGATATAGGAACATTGACATCAGAACAATATTCTTTGGCCACTGAAGCGCAAAAGCAAGAAGGCTTGGCAAAACAAGCTGAGGCTGAATCTATTGCCAAAGCTGAAAAATCTCGCAGCCAGTTGATGCAAGAACAAGCTGTAAAACAAAAAGAGATGGTTGATCAACACAAACGTGATTTGCAAGAAGCATCTCCTTTTGCACCAACACCTGAGACTGCCAAAGACATTGCGGGATTGTTCAGCCTGATCAGCGTGGCCGCATTTGGTTCTGGTGGCAAAGGTCGTTATTCCGGTATGCAAACTCTTGCTAGTTTGACTGGAGCAATGAAAGGATACCAAGCCGGACGCAAAGATGTGTTTGAGCAAGACATAAAGAATTTTGAAGAAAACCTTAAAGTTCTCAAATCACACAATGACAAGGTAAATGCTTTGTATGAAGATGCCATGAAGTTATTGGCTACTGACAAAGAATTGGGATTGCAAAAGATTCAAGAAATACGTGCATTGGATAACACTGGTGCTATTGCTCAATTGGCACGTTCTGGCCAATACAAAGTAATGGGTGAGTTTCTTGACAAAACAACCACTGCTTTGCAAAAAGCCAAAGATACTGCTGATAAGTTGAAAAATGACTTTGCTAAATTGTCTACGGAACACCAATACAGAATGCAAGAAGCTCAAGTTAAAACTATTGGAAAAGTTGACCGTGAAGTTTTGAATGAAGCAACTAAATTTTATCCAGGCTTAAAAGCAGAGAATCTTACAAACTTGAGTAAGCAAGGTACAGATCGTATTGTTAACAGTGTTGAGACAATTAAATCTATTGAGGAAGTTGCCAGCTATATCAAAAAGCATCCCGAAGCTGTTGGCGCTACAGCCAAAATTAAAAACCTTATCAATTTTGATGCAATCAAATCAATTACTGGTGATGACAAAGCATCGGCAGATGCAAAAGCAAAGATTATTGATAGTCAAATTGATGATGCAATCAAACAAGGCAAACTTAATGTAGATGAAGCACGTAATGCTAAAGTTTTGAACAAAATGATTTTTGCAGTTGCTTTACAAGATGTGCGTTCTAGTGGTCAACGTGGCAGTGTTTACCTTGATAAAGCGTTTCAAAATTTGTATGACCAAGCCTCTCAAGTAAGCACTTTGGCAGACATTTTGGATGCACGGATTAAAGAATCTGATCGTAGACTTGAAGTTGTTGATATGAATATTGCAAACCGTTCAGACAGAGACAAGTTTGAATTGACGACAAAAGGTGGCGAGCAGTGGATGAATGATAATTTTCCAATGATTACTCCTGCCGAACTTAAAAGACGTCTTAACAATAAAACTTTAAAAAGTGGTGACTATATAAGAAAAACAGACGGCACATTGGGTCAAATCAATTAACGAGGCAAAACATGGCAGATGATTACGGCAAACTATTAAAAAGCGAAAAAGAACAATCAGGTGATACTGGTTTGTCTGGTGGTTTGCAATCTGCTGGTAGAGGTTTGCTTGAAGCCATTCCGTTTACTGGTGAAAAACTTGCTACAGAGGCAGGATTAAAAAAACCAGACACATTCGGTGAAAGACTAACTCGCCGAGCTGCCAGAAATTTTCCTTATGCTTTAGGTTCTGCACCTTTTACTGGAGGCATTCCTTCTGCTATAGGATTTCTTGGGGCAACCGGTCTTGGACAAGTTGCTGAAGAATTTGGTGTTCCAGAAGCATATCAACCTGTTGCTGAAATAGCGGGTGGTGGTGTTGCCCAACTTGGAAGAGGAACTGCTGGTCAGGTCTTGGGTTATGCAGAAAAACCATTGATAGATTTGTACAACAAGGCTAAAAAGACTTTTGATCTTGGCCCTGGCGCACGTACTTCTCAAGGGATGAAATATGGTCATGGTGACAACCCAGTTGCGGCAGCGCAAAATTTGCAAAGAGCAACAGAATTAGCCACAGAACGTGTTGGCAAAAAATTTAAAACAGATTCTATAAATGATACATGGGTTAAAGATACTCAAGATACATTAGGAAACGAAGTAGAGAAAATATTTTCTGGCAAAACTTTTTATCCTGATCAGCCGTTTTTAGACAAGATTCAAAAAATCTATAACGAAGCAGGTACAGCATTTGGCGAAAAAGATAATGTCATAAAGACAATCCTTGAAAAGAATATTGGTGGTCAGCGTCCTGGTGGCGGAATAATTAGCCCTTCTTTTGATGCTGAAGGTTTGCGTGGAGCAATTGTAGATGTTAATCGTTACATTACAAATGCCACTGGTAATGAAGCGCACCTTTTGCACAAGACTGCTGAAGCATTGCATGACTTAGCTGAAGCAAATTTACAGTCATTTCCCAAAGTAGGAAAGCAACTTGTCAAAGATTATCAAGATTGGCGTAAAGCATACACATCGTTTGCAACTCTCAGAGATACTTATCAAACAACGGCTGGACGCACCGCTTCTGGTCGAATACCGTTAGATGAATTGCATCAACAAATTATTAAACGATCTGGGTCAGATGTCCCATCAAATCCTTTGTATAAAGATTTGGCTGAGTATGGGCCTGTTTTTAGAGGCACGACAGAACAAACAAAACCTGGTGTTTTTGCTGGCGCTATGAGAACCATTTCGGAAAGCCCTATAAGCAAGGCATTGCAATTAGGTATGCAGCCTGTAGTTCCAAAAAGATATGGTGGTGCTTTGGGTAAAGTGCAGACAGCAGTTCCAACTTTGCAAATGTTTTCACCTGCACAACAATACACGCAAACTCCGTCTGAGCAAAAGAAAAGCAAAGACCCGTATGCTGGCCTTATAAAGGACTAACATGAGCAAGAAAAAACAACTTGGTATTGATCCTGCGCTTGAAAAAGCCATTGCCAAACTGTTGGAAGAGACTGTCAATGATGTCACTGCCAGCTTGACCGACAAGATGAAGATTATTGATCGCAGCTTGAAATTGGAAGCCTTGAAACTCAAAGTGTCTGATGACGCATGGGGATCAGGTTTCTTTGAAGAAGATGACGAGAGTGAAACATAACGATATACTACGGCTTTCTTTTAGGGGATGATCATGGAACAAAAAGTAGCTGCTCTTTTATCGTTGGCGTTAGCGGTAATTACCGACAGATTGTTAACAATCGTTGCATTGGGGATGACATTTGCCCTAGCAACGTGGATAATGAACAATCCTGACTGGTTAAGACTGTGCGCCTTTGGATTCTTCTGTGTCAGTGTGTTTCTGCCTGTTCTATACAAGGAGCGTAAACGTGAACAAACTATTCCAAACCCAGTGCCTGTACAAGGAAATGACGCATTCTAAGGATGCAACTTTTCGTAATGGCGACAACCGTGTTCCTGTAGACGGCACACTTCAATACCGGTGGGCTGACAACATGTCTACCCTGCGTCCTGAGACTGGCCGTAACTTCATGGAAAACAAGGGTGTCTTCAAAGACAAGCACCCGACAAATCCAGAATCCAGCCCGTTCTATATGACCGGTGGCACAAAACGTAGCCATCCGCAGGAGTAATCAATGGCCAATATCACATCTTTTGCTCCCGCACCAATCAGCCAAGCCAATGGCCAAGCAATAACCCAAGCCAATCAACGCTCTGGTGCTTATGATGCCGTGGACAAGCTGCGGGTCAGCACACCCCAATCTCTGATCGACACTGACTTTGAATACGGCCAACAGTCTTCAAAGTGGGAACAAGTTGCACTGCAACAAAACCGTCAGTCTTGCTATTACTTAACCAACACGCCTTTGCAAGTCACTGCTATTGCTGGCAACCAGACAAACAAGTATCAGTTGGTAATTACTACCAGTAATAACACTACGATTGCTACAGGCACACCGATTTTCATTCAAGACCCGTTGGATGCCAATGCCGGTGGTTGGGGACTTGTGACCACAGCATCAAGCGCCAGCACCACTTTTACAGTGACTATGGGTTCACAGACCACAACTTCTACTTGCTGGTCAGCCACTGCCACTTACGTGTACCAAGGCTATTTTTATAGCCAGTGCGGTATCTCTTTGGGCGTTACCACTGCATTTACTTTCTCTGGCGCAACAGTGACTTGTGTCACGGCATACCCTCATGGTTTGTCTGTTGGCTCTCTGATCTTTGTCAACGGCACAACAGGACCATCCGCTGCTACACAGATCAACTCGCCACAAACTGTGGCTACTGTGACAAATGCAACAACATTTACGTTCACCAACGTCAATGGAACACCGTCTACAACCATCACCAACGTGGCCAACAACACTACGCTGTATGCCCGTCCTTCTGGTTTTGTGGACTGCCATGCTTATGATGGATCGGTTAACTTTACTGCTGGCGCTGCTGTGCCTAACGCAATCCTGTTCCGGCAGACTCGCAGATATTTCCGCTACCAGTCTGGCAAGGGCATTCAGTTTTCTACTGGATCTATGCTTGCCCCTCAGATTCAGACACCTACTCTGACGGCTTCTGGTTACACGGTTACAGTGACAACCAAGACTCCACACTTGTTGGCCATCAACACGTATGTGAAGGTGTCAGGCGCAGACCAAACAATTTACAACGGTACATTCTTGGTGCAGTCCGTTCCTACTGCCACGACATTTACTTACTTCACCGCAGGTAATGTCGTGCCAAGCGTTCAGATCGAAACGTCTACTGCACCCAACATCTTGCACGTTAGCCCGATCAACTGGTGGGGCAGTAGCAACAAGATTGGTTTCTTTGACCAACAAAATGGATTCTTTTTCCAATACGATGGTCAACAACTGTATGCCGTATTACGCAACAGTATCAACCAAATACCTGGCACAGTATCTGTGACCAACGGTAATGCCACGGTAACCGGCTCTGGTACACAATTTTTGTCTAATCTTTTGGTTGGTGACTACATTGTGATCCGTGGCCAGTCTTACAAAGTCTTGACCATTACTAGCGACACGCAACTCTATATCTCTCCTGAGTACAGAGGAACAACGATTGCCAACGCTATTGTGTCTCGCACTATAGATGTAAAAGTCCCGCAGTCACAGTGGTATGACACGTTGGATGGCTCTAATAGTCTTGCCAATCCGTCTGGTTATGCGCTTGATCTGACCAAAATTCAGATGTGGTACATCGACTATTCTTGGTACGGTGCTGGCGCTGTTCGGTTTGGTATTCGTACTGTTGGCGGTGCTATCAACTATGTCTACACATTCCAGAACAACAACGTGCAGTACACGGCTTACTTGCGTTCTGGCAACTTGTGCAGCCACTATGAACAAAACAATGAAGTCCCTGTGACTAACCTGTTGGCAAGTATCGGCACTGGTGACACAACGATCAATGTCGGTAGCACACAGAGTTTTAACCCTGCCGGCGGCACTGCGATCATTCGTGGCAACGGTACGGCTGGTGTGGTGGAGTACATCAAGTACACAGGACTGACTGCCACAACCCTGATAGGTGTGACCAGAGGCCAAACAGGTGGTGCGGCTGCGACTGCATTCACTTATTCAGCTACTGCGCCTGTGACAGTGGAATACTCTTCTCCTGACACGGCAGCACTGTTGTCTCACTGGGGTTCGTCAGTTGTGATGGATGGAGGCTTCACAGCAGATGCGTCAGCCATTTACAACTACGGCATGACCACTGCGTTGACCAGCCCGAACTCTACGGCTGCTGTGCCGATCATGGCCATCCGTCTTGCTCCATCTGTGGACAACGGCACGACTGGCTTGTTTGGTGTAAAAGAGATCGTCAACAGATTGCAGGTTCAGTTTCGTGAGATTGCTGTAGTGACCAACGTCACATATTTGATTCAATTGATTTTGAACGGCGTACCGTCAGGATTCTCTGGATCGTTTGGTAACGTGGCTCAATCAGGTACAACCACAGATTCGATTTCACAAATAGCGGTGAACACTACAAACTCAATAACGATCAGTGGTGGTACATCCATTGCGGCTTTCTACAGCAACACTGGTGGGCAGACCACGTATGACCTGTCATACATTGCGCCAACAGGCAATGCGGCTTTGGGTGGCGGTACATCTAACACTGTGCCAACCAGCCAGGCTAACGTCTTCCCAGATGGTCCTGACATTGTGTATGTGGTGGCCAGTGCAACAATTGCCGGTGCAAGTAACACATGTCTTGCTCGTTTAAACTGGGTGGAGTCTCAGGCTTAAATCTCTTGGACGAGGATGACAACTTCGGATTGTTCAGCATACTGTTTTGTTACGTGTGCTTCAATGATCTGGGTGTCATCCCCATAGACTACGCCGTTCATGGCATCACAAAAACTCTTTGCCACATTATCCCAATCGGGTTTCTTTAAGGGTTTGTCTAGCCCGTTTAAACAGGCTTCCCTGCGTTTATTTGAGTATGACTTTGGCACTGCCATGTTGATGCTGATAAAGACCCGTACAGCGCCTTGGATCGCTTTAGAGTCACCCATCGCTTGCAAAGCGTAAAACCTTATCTGATCTTCATAGGATGCTGTTTTGGCATCTGTGTAGGTTTTGACAAAGTTTCCACGCCTTGCAAACTTGGGGCGACCTTTCCCCCGTGGTTCACCAGGGACACTGTACGTGACTTGCATCATTTATTTTCCAATGACTTCTGAAGCACTTCCCGCAGCCACTTGATCCCGCCCAGACGTTTCCATTCCTCGTTGTGTTTGGGGATCAA
>Ga0136644_10004362_pt1 | contig 10434 bp, 5 predicted proteins | sample C_130820_EF_Meta_FD_94780 | JGI IMG/M metagenome (GOLD analysis project Ga0136644, IMG submission 94780) | Freshwater microbial communities from Lake Croche, Canada to study carbon cycling - C_130820_EF_MetaG (v2) (version 2) | ecosystem: Environmental > Aquatic > Freshwater > Lake | place: Lake...
AAGTCGAGTACTGCAGTGACTTCGGTAGGTGTAGCGGGACGAGAGAAGCATCGGACGAACGCTTGGTTGATCCGTTGTTCGGGTGTTCCTTCGTAGCGCATTAAGTATTTGCCGAGGGCTTGTGCGGCTTCCATGATGATCACATCGTTGAGCATGGTCAATGCTTGCAGAGGCGTATTGGATTTGTCGCGACGGACGATACATGCTTCACCCGAAGGTGCGTCGAAGGTATTCGCAAAAGCAAAGGGAGCGGTCCGTTTGGTAAAGGTGTAAAGGCTTCGGCGATAACGATCGGCACCTTGGCTAGTCGCCCAGTTCATAGCCCCGTAGGTTCCTTCGGTTGTAACGCTTGGGGGTTGAGGTGGAAACACGCTTGGACCGAACATTTTCTCAGACAAAAGCCCGGCAGATTTTAGAGCCGCGTCGCGTACTTCTTCGGCATCGAGTCTCATCCGCGGGCCTCGCCAAAGCAGAATGTTCTCAGGATCCTTCTCCTGGCCAATCGCATTTGAGTGGCTTGATTGCTTATACGTTTGGCTCGTGACGATGAATCGGTGAAGCTTCTTCAACGACCAGCCATCCTCCATGAATTGGACCGCGAGGTAGTCGAGGAGCTCGGGGTCCGATGGCGGGCTGCCTTGGAAACCGAAGTCGTCTAGAGTTTTGACAATTCCTCGTCCGAAGAAGGAGGCCCAAGTGCGATTGACCACGACACGCGCCGTGAGTGGATTTTCCCGACTTACGAGCCAGCGAGCAAAGCTTAAGCGATTTTTTGGGGCATCGGTTGGGAGTGGATTGAGGACCGATAGCACGTCGGGATCGACAGGATCGGTGGGTTGAGTCCATTCACCGCGATTGTGGATGTAGGTTTTTCGCGGGTTCTCGGCTGGACGCTCTTGAAGGACGAGGGAAGTCAATAAGGTTTGCGGTCTAAGAAGGTTATTGATTTCTTTGTGCAACGACGCGAGTTCAGGAGCGTTGAGCAGGAACTCGGTTTTGAGTCGTTGTGTCTCCGCTTCGGACCGATCTGCTTTGTGAATCAGCGATTGAACTTCAGAGCTGATTTTGCTCGCCAATACGTCACCGGATTGCGTGGTGAGGGAGATCCGGAATTTCCCAAGGGAGCAAGCATAATGCCGCCCGAACATCATGGTGAGTTGAAGGTTCGAGGCGGTCAGGGGTTTCTCGAGTTGGAAGACAGCTTCGTGTGCCCTTCCCTGGCCTTCGGCGCAACTCCAACCCGTCTCTGGGTTTCCATCGATTGCATATTGGGCTTCGGCTTGAGAACCGAAGGTGTTCTTAGCGTAGCTCTGACTGGCTTTGGCGATCTTGACTGGTTGGCCGTCGGCAAAGAGTTGAAATTCGCCCAGCAAAAAGTCCCCTTTGGGGCCTTCGTAGTATGCCATGCCGGGCCCGCGGGCGGGCAATCTCGGATCTGGAAGTGCTTCTAGCCGGATCGCAGTGATGGCTTGTGGTGGTGTCCCGAGGTTCAGTTGATAGGTATCTGCTTTGGTGATGTCACCGGAAACGAAGACCGTCGAATCGGGTTGAACGCTCAGGAGTGGAAGATTCGAGGTCGCGTGTGTCGGCTTGACAATTTGCCAGTTTGCGGTGGTGGCTTTCTGCTGCTCGCACCACGCGGAGAATGCTTTCTCGATCGCATCTTGTCGACTGGTTTCCGTTGCTACGGAGCTTTCGACGGCTTGGCCGAAACTGATCTTTAATCGCCCGATGGTGTGGTGAGTGCCAAAGAGTTGCTTGATGATTACTTTGGTGTCCCCATGAGCGTCGATCGGGTGATCGAAGCGGAGCGTGAGCGATTTGTTGGTGTGAAGATCCTGGCCATCGATATGGACCGCCCAACCTGAATTGTTGTTGCCATCGATTGCATGGATCGCGGGGAAGCTGGGTTGTTCGGCGGTTGCTCTCGGATCGGTAAGTTTGATTTTCTTATCTGCGAGGTAGAACTCAACTTCGCTGAGAACAAAGTTGCCGTGAGCCGTACGGCCAGGTCCTTTGCCGGGAAGAGAATCGTCGGTCAGGGCTTCGATACGGATATGGGTGAAGGTGCCATGGAGTCCAGCGAACTCGACGTTTGCTGTGGATCGTTCGGGACCGGGGGCGGGGAATAGCATCGATTGGTCGTCGAGGACGCGGGTGCTTTCCGTTGGTTCGGCCGATAGCGTCGGAGTGGAGCTCACCCAGTCGAAGGTGGGGTCTGCGATAGGCCATTTCTGTGGCAACGATGCGACAAGTTCATCGGCTTTCGCCAATCGGGCTGCGGTTTGGAGTTCTTGGTCTGGATTTGGGATTTCCAGCTCTGGTTCGTCGGCGTTGTTCAGGAAGGCCATCATGGAAAAGTACTCCCTATGCTGGATCGGATCGTACTTGTGGGTATGGCACTGACAGCACTGAAGGGTCAGACCGAGCCAAGTAGCGCCGGTGGTTGCAACACGATCGACCATGGCGTTGTAGCGGAATTCGAGCGGGTCGATCCCACCTTCTTCATTGAGCATGGTATTGCGATGAAAGCCGGTGGCGATGCGTTGCTCGGGGGTGGCATGAGGTAACAGGTCGCCGGCGATTTGCTCGATCGAGAATTGATCGAAGGGCATATCTTGATTGAGGGATTTGATCACCCAGTCGCGGTAGGGCCATAGGGTGCGTGTTCGATCTTTTTCGTAACCGTTGGTGTCTGCATAACGTGCCAGATCCAGCCATTTGCGAGCCCAACGTTCGCCGTAGTGAGGCGAATTGAGCAGTCGATCGACCGCGTTTTCATAGGCGTTCGGAGAGTCGTCGGAAAGATAGGTCGCTAGGTCTTCGGGCGATGGTGGCAGGCCGATGAGATCGAAGCTTAGTCGACGATAGAGGGTGGCTTTGTCGGCTTGCTGGGTTGGCGAAAGGTCGTTTCGTGCGAGCGTTGCCCTGACGAGTGCATCGATTGGGTGAGGAATTTTTGAGTTGGGTTGATCGGTTATCGCTGGGGGGAGTGTGGGGGGGACGAAGGCCCAGTGCTTTTCGTACTTCGCTCCCGATTCGATCCATTTCTCGAGAATCGTGATTTGCGCTGGGGAGAGGTTCTTTTTGGTTTCCCCGGGTGGCATGCGTTCGTCTGGGTCCTGGGAGTGGAGGCGTTTGATCATTTCGCTCAAGGCGGGTTTTCCGGGGACGATGGCCGGTTGACCGGATTGGCCGCCTTGGAGTGCCCCGGCCATTTCGCTCAGCAGAAGTTCACCCTTTCGGCCCTTTTCATCGGGACCGTGGCATGAGAAGCACATTTCCGAGAGGATGGGACGCACGTCGCGGCTGAAGGATAGTTCGTCGGCGGCATGTGCGCTGTGACAAAGCAATAAAAGAATCGAGGCTAGGGAGCAAGCGGTTTTAGAAGATCCGAAGAGGCAAAGGATTGCGTTGGGCAACATGGACGTTTGAATTTCTAGTTTAGTAGTTCGTTCAATTCCCCGGTACTATCGGCGAAGTTTGGTGACTCGATACCTGCTTGATTGAGCATCGTGACGAAGAGGTTCGCCATGGGAATTTTATCGCTGAACTTCAGGAATCGTCCATGTTTGAAGCCCATTTGCGAGCCACCGGCTAAGATCAATGGATAGTTGTTATTGTCGTGGGTAACGCTATTGCTGCTACCGTAGAGCACGAGTGACCGATCCAGAAGGGTGCCTTGTTGTTCGGTGGCTGAGTCCAAGCGGTTGAGGAAGTAAGCGAACTGTTCGGCCATGAATCGGTCCCATTGCCCGAGTCGCTCTGAGCCGCCGGGTTTATCCCAATCGTGAGCCAGGGTATGGAGTGAATCTTTGAAGCCTTGCAACTGAGGGAACTTGGCCGCTTTGGAGGAGCAGTCGGCCATGTTGGTGATTTGGTAGGTTGCAACCCGCGTAGAGTCGGTGCGAAACGCCAGGTAGATCAAGTCGTACATGGTGCGAATGAATTGCAAAGGGGCTTGGTCATCGGAATCGAGTTGAAGATTTTTGCGGTCTTCGTCCAGCAGTTCAGGGCGAGGGATTTCCAGCCAGCTTTGCGATCGTTCGACACCTTGTTCGATCTGTCGAACTGCGGTGAGGTATTCGTCGAGTTTCTCGCGGTCTTGATTGCCCAGTCGATTTCGCAACGAGTGAGAATCTTCAAGGACTCGATCCAGCATGCTTGCGGCGCTTTTGAGTCGTCGCCGTTGTGCGATCGAATCGGAATCTCCTTCGCCGAAGAAGCGATCAAAGATTTGTTGTGGCTGGTGCAGAGCCGGTAGCGGACGACCTTTGTCGTTGTAGGACAGCGTGCTCGATCGGGTTGGTTCACCGACTCCACCGTCGGTCGACATCACCAACGAAGAGAAGCGGGTTTGATCACCGATTTTTGTGGCGGCGAATTGATCCAGCGAGATGGTGTTGATCAGGTTCTTGTTGTTCAGGTAGGCGCCTGTCAGGAATGTATCTGCGGTGTCGTGGGCTCCCATGCGACGACCGTTTGGATGCGAGAGGCCTCCGAGGATGGTCAGTTTGTTGCGCTGGCATTCGAGCGGTTTAAGTGTTTCTGTGAACTGATATTCGCTCCCATCGCCTTGGGGGAACCATCGCCAGTGAGCGTGTTCGTGATTCGCTGGTGGAAGGGCGACACCGAAGCCGAAGTACAGAGCGCAGATTCGGCGAGGGGGTTGTTCAGAGCGACAAGGACGAGGACTTGCATTGGCCATGCATTCCAACCAGGGGAGTCCGAGCGATACGCCGGTGCCCATCAAGAAGGTACGTCGATCCAGATGCCAAGATTTGTTTGCCATGTCAAGGTTTCCTTTGTCTTGTGTTCACTTCGTCTGGAAAGGTTCGCTTGAGACGACTTTGTAGATCAATCCTTGGAGACGGAAATCGTCTTTGGAAAATTGCTCGAGGATTTGAGCGACGGCCGCTTGGTCTGTCAGTTCCAGCGAACGTCCTAAAGCATAGGTTAGCAGACGCATTACCAGCGAACGAGCGAATTGTTCTTTTCGTTCTTCGAGGAGATACACTCGAAGACCGTCAGCACCTGCTATTTGCTTACCATCAGGAAGTTCAACGGTCGCGTCGATGGGTTGCGTTTGCGACGGGTCGCCGGAGTTTTTCGGAGTGTCGGTTCTCCATCGGCCCAATGCATCGAAGTTTTCCAGGGCAATTCCCCAAGGATCCAAGGATCGGTGGCATTGATTGCAGGATTCGACGGTTCGGTGGATTTCGAGTTGTTTGCGGACCGGGAGTTGATGAAATTCAGGGTTGGCTTGTTCCAAAGACGGGACGTTGGGTGGGGGGGGAGCGGGCGGATCGTTGAGGAGTCGATCGCGGATCCAGACCGCACGTCGGACGGGATGAGAATCGGCCCCGGTCGAATTGCTCAATAGGATACTCGCATGACTTAGCAGGCTGCCGCGATGCGACTCGGTTGGTATTGGGACGCGTCGGAACGATTTTCCAAACACACCATCGATCCCGTAGTGTTTCGCGAGAGACTCATTGAGCATGGTGAAATCGGAGGACAGAAGTTCTGTGACGCTTGAGTTGTGTTTCAAGAGCTCTGCGAACATCGACTGTGTTTCGGTGCACATGTCGATTTTGAGTCGGTCATCGAAGCCCGGATAACGGGTTTTGTTGACAGCTACATTTTCCACGAGGTTGAGTTTGAGCCACTGCTCGGTGAATTGCTTTACCATGCGTCCAGAGCGTGGATCGGCAAGCATGCGGCCGATTTCGGCGTCGAGGTTGGCGCGAAGGTTTCCTTTCGTTGCCAGTCCGATCAGTTGTTCGTCGGGTAGAGTGCTCCATAAAAAGTAGGAGAGTCGCGAAGCGAGTTCGAATTCATCGATCAAACGTTTTTCCTCCCCGGCGGGTTCGAGCAGGAACAAGAATTCGGGTTGGATAAGGATCATTGCGAGAGTTTCGCGGATCGCTTCTTCGAAGGACGGAAACTCGGGGCGTATTTCTTGATAGAAAGCAACGATTTTATCAACTTGATGGTCGGTGACCGTACGACGAAAGGCTCGCGACATGAATCGTTGCAAGACTTCCGTGACGTAAGGAATGGACTCACGATCGAGGTTGGGTGATTCGAACAAGATTTGGCGATGTGAGGCTGGGGGCCATCGATCGTAGTGGTGTCCATGGAATTCGACCGATTGGATCGTCAGCGTTGGCAGATGGTCTTCTGCGGCATAGGTTATTTTTCCGCTGGGGTCTTTTTGCGGTGGAGGAAGCGCGGATTTGTCGTCGTAAAGGTTGCGAACGCGAACTACTAGGCCAGGAAATTTGCCTTGGCCGCGTACTGGGAGTGGAAAGTTATCGATGCGACCTCGGAAGTCAAAGGTTTGCAATTCAGGCGAGGTGACTTCGATGGTATCGAATTCCCGCATGAGTATTTCTGTATCGATTTGATAACCGACGGAGACTTCCAGAAGCGGGAAACCGGTGTTGTTTTTCAGGTCAGCAGTCAGTTGAACACGGACCGAGAACTCGCCGTCTTCAGGATATTTATCGACCATCTTGACGAGGAATTCCTGGCGTCTTCCCAGTTGCTTGGACCGCTGCGCTTCGCCGAGCCAATTGTCGATGCTGATATCCGTAAAGGAGTGGTCGATTGCAGGTGGTTGATCGTGTTGAACGATGGCTCGATCCAAAGCTCGGCGAGCGGTAGCCAAGTAGTATTCGAGTTGCAGGGAGGAGATCTGCAACGAGCGTCCATTGTTTCTAAAACCTTCGGCGGACATGCCATCGGGAGGCAGGTCTCTTGTGTAGTCCATTTCGAGTCCGAGAAAGTCCTCCATGGTGTGTTGGTATTCGACTCGATTGAGTCGTCGCAGGACGATACGTCCGTCGGTCTTTCGGCGTTCGACCAAGGCTGTTTGAATCGCATGCGAGAGCCAGTGGGTCGTAGTTTTCAGTTCTTCCCTCGAGAGTTGTTTTTCGTCGGGCGGGGGCATCTCGTTGGCTTGCATTACGTTGAGCACTTCGTGCCAGGATTCCGTCGCGGCGCGGTTGTCGCCCAGATCGATCGGAAGGTTATCGAGGCGAACGTTTGCTTCTTGAACCTCGGGGCCATGGCATCGGACGCAATGGGACTGAAGGATGGGGAGGACATCGCGATGGAAGTCGATCGATTTTTGGTCGACGGATTCCTGTCCCAAACATCGACGCATCGAGACAGAGACGAAGCAGGCGAAGCAAAGGAGAACCGCGATCCGCAGGATGGTGCTAGGAAACATGGGAGGCGGGAGGTGCGAGGCGGAAGGCGGGAGGCGGGAGGCGGAAGCATAAAGTATATGCTCTCTTGCACGTGGGAACTACACCGAATCCATTTTTAAGATGGGGCAATGAATCTCGCTATCGCATTGAGGTCACCGGTGGAGAAGGGGAGCCAAGCGGTTATGGGGAGTTCTCTATTAGCGAATATGAGTGTCTATTGGCCAAAAACGCGGGGACTGTCCCCGGGTATTCCACTTCAGAAATCACCAATCATCACTCGACAATCATCAATCAAAATCAACCGCATCTGATTTTTCTACTATCCACTCTCTCCCGTCTACTCTCTGGAGCCTCTGGCTCCCCGCCCTCCGGGCTAAAGCCAAACAGCCTACCATGCGCGATGGTACGTTCCGCGGTCGGTTGGTTCCCGGTGTTTTGACTTGGTAGGGTCGCTTGGTTATTTGTGCGGTGTTTGAATGTTTGATAGACGACCGCTCCACGAACCCTACGGAAGCAGCCAAGCAGCCTGGCCCCCGTTTGGCTCAAAGAGGCTCAAGGAGGGGGCTCAGGCGGGGCTCAAGTGGCACGTTCAGCGAACATCGCCAGCTACTCGACGTCCTTGGTGATCTCACCACCATTTCGCGAAATCAATCCAGCATAGACGCGAACATCGATATTGGCACTGAGATACCTCGCACTGCCATCGACAAACGCCGCTGTAATCCCCCCGGAATGGAACGAATAAGCTTGGCCAGTTCCATCCACTCCAAAGAATGGATCAGGATACGTCGATCCGAGCGCAATCCCGTTGGTCGTGTTGATCACCTGAGGACCAGGATAGGAAGCACCGTCGGCCGAAACTCCTAGCAAGACATTCAGCTCCGAAGCCGGACGGCACCATCCTCCGCCATTGACTCGAATGCCACTACCAGCCCCAGCATCAATGACCTTACGGCCCAATCGGTACACGTGGGGTCGACCTGCCGATTCCACCAACCGAATCGTATTGCTGGTCCCGTCGATAAAACTCGAAAACTTCAAATTCGTTGTCTTGGATATCGCGCCATTGTCGCTCTTGGCGGAGTTTGCATCCACCAATCCAAGGCTGGCCATTTGAGGAGAAACGCCGTAGTATCCAGCGTAATCCCCATTGGCTACCCTGGCTTGCCATGCAGGTGAATCCGGTGGCGGTGCACCATCTTGCACTCGGCCTGCCTCGGGATTCGATGGGCACTCAAAGATCGGTATCTTTGTCCCAAACAAATCGTAGTTCAATCCCCCGTCAGCATTCGGAACCGTCGATGACCAGTTCTTCTTCAAGTCCAGTCGAGAGTACAAGGACTGCTGTTCGAAATAAGGGAGCAGATAAGTCGCCCATCGAACCCGAACCGTCGATACCGCGTCGGGCCGAACGTTGCTCGGAAAGTACTTGTTGGCACTATGAAAGTTTTGGAATCCGAGCTCGATCTGCCGGATGTTGTTCGAGCACGACATGCGACGTGCCGCCTCCCGAGCCGCTTGCACTGCCGGCAATAGCAATCCTACCAAGATCCCGATGATCGCGATCACCACAAGCAACTCGACTAGAGTAAAGCCTCGGCGAGCCGACAAACGTTTTTGCAATGAATAATGTCTCATGATTTCTTTCTTGTATAACCTGTAAGTTGATTTCAATAACGGTAAATGATTGCTCGAACTCAGCGAACCTTGAAAGGCTCCAAAACATTCGGCCCCTTACTGAGCTGTATCTCAATTCCAGAAGTCGACTCGGAAGCCATCTGTGGGGTTAGATGATTCGTCGGTGCTTGGTCGGGGGTATCCCTGTACCATTGCTCGATCGTCACCTTGTACTTACCCACCGGTGCTCCATCGGCCGTGTCATAGGTCGATAGCTGAAACTGACCCTGCGCGTCGGTAGTTCCCCTAGGTTTGGGAAATTTGGCCGAAGTGTCCGTCGGATGAAACACTACGGTGGCCCGCTCCAAGGGCTTGCCGTCTTGACCCAAAACCTTGCCCTCGACCGGTGTTGTCACGACCCGATCGCTGCGAGAACATCCGACAAACAATACACCTGTGCTTGCCCAACAGACCAGCGCCATGCGGGCAAAGCCAGAAACGCTCTGCGACATAAAAAACCTTTGGTGAAAACCGGGGTGGAATCAGTAACTCGCTAGCCTTGGCTAGCACTCGAACTGTTTCGAAACCGGCGCTTCTCGGTGCGGTCTAATTGAACCACCGCTCCGTCATGGATCACGATCGTGACCTGTCCATAACGCAAACCTTCGAGCGCTTGTCGAATCTGATCCAAATCGAATTGCACTTCCCGTTCCAAGCGTCCGTTATTTTCCGAATTTTCGCTCTGATCCTTCATGATGGCATTCCCTTAAGCTTGCTAGCAATGAATTAGATCGTGTAGTCGGGTGAAAAGACGTGCGACTGCAACGGGGTGATGAAAACCCGCTGGCCGATGCCCAGTTCCATCGAATGCAATTGGTTTATGGGTACGTCGACCCGCACGCTGTGATCCTTGGCCGTCTGCACGAAAACCTTGGCGCTGGCCCCGGCGCGATGGATCCGTTGGATTTCCGCTGCGATCGAAGACGAGCCGAGCGACTCTCGGGTGATCTGGAGCTCATGAGGCCGCACGTAAACTTTCGCTCCATCGATCGAGCTTGACTCCCACGGTTGCAGTTGCTGAGCCGAGGTCTCCTCATCGCGAGCCTCTGTAGTTCTCCCAGAGAATGCTCTCCCGGAGAAAACGTTGACGCTCCCAAGAAAGTCGATGACGAATTCCGAAGCGGGCCGATGAAAAACCTCCTCAGGAGTTCCAATCTGCTCGATCTTGGCCTGGTTCATCACCACGACTCGGTCGGCAACCTCGAGGGCTTCCTCTTGATCGTGCGTCACTAAAATCGTTGTCGTATGCATCTGCTCATGCAATCTTCTGAGCCACTCGCGCAGCTTCTGCCGAACCTTGGCATCCAACGCCCCAAAGGGTTCGTCGAGCAATAGGACTTTCGGTTCGATCGCCAAAGCTCTTGCCAGAGCGACTCTCTGGCGCTGGCCCCCGGAGAGTTGCATCGGAAAGCGGTCTCCAAAACCTTCTAACTGGATCAGTTGCAGCAGTTCCTTGACCCGCTGATCGATCTGCGAGTTTGATGGCCGCTGGTCTCTGGGGCGGACCCTCAGGCCAAAGGCGACGTTTTCGTAGACGCTA
>Ga0136644_10004364_pt1 | contig 10431 bp, 9 predicted proteins | sample C_130820_EF_Meta_FD_94780 | JGI IMG/M metagenome (GOLD analysis project Ga0136644, IMG submission 94780) | Freshwater microbial communities from Lake Croche, Canada to study carbon cycling - C_130820_EF_MetaG (v2) (version 2) | ecosystem: Environmental > Aquatic > Freshwater > Lake | place: Lake...
GAAAGGGATGCTCGGCGAGCACCCGCATGCACGCCTCGGAAATATCGGTGAACCGCAGCGCACCTTCGAGAAACCCGCGCACGGCCTCCTCGTTGGCGGCGTTGAGGACGGCGCCGCACGTTCCCCCCCGCGCCGCCGCCTCGTGCCCGAGCCGGAGGGCCGGAAACCGCAGCGGATCGGGCGGCTCGAAATCGAGCCGGAGGGCCTGCGCGAAGTCGAGCCGCCGCGCAGGGCCGTCGAGGCGTTCGGGATAGGAGAGCGCGTATTGGATCGGCAGTTTCATGTCGGGCGGACTCAACTGCGCGATGACGGAGCCGTCGATGAACTCGACGAACGAGTGGACGATCGACTGGGGATGGACGACGACGCCGAGCTTCTCCGCAGGCAGGCCGAAGAGCCACCGCGCCTCGATGAGCTCGAGCGCCTTGTTCATCATCGTCGCCGAGTCGATCGTGATCTTTCGACCCATCGACCAGGTGGGGTGCTTCAGGGCCTCCGCGGGCGTCGCCGCCGCGAGTGATTCGCGGGGCCAGGAGCGGAAGGGGCCGCCGCTGGCCGTGAGCACGATCCTGGTCACCTCGGCGGTGTTGCCCGCACGAAGCGCCTGGTGAATCGCCGAATGTTCGCTGTCGACCGGGAGAATCCTGCCACCTGTCCGCTCGGCGAGCCGCGTCACCAGCGGCCCGGCCATGACGAGCGTCTCCTTGTTGGCCAGCGCCACCACCTTGCCCGCCTCGAGCGCCGCCCATGTGCTCCGCAGGCCGGCCGCCCCCGCGATCGCGGAAACGACGCGATCCACCTCAGGCGACTGCACGAGATCGTCGAGCGCCTCGGGACCGACGGCGAGGCTGGTGCCCGGTGGCAGATCGGCCGCGCCGATGTCGGCCGCCGCGGCAGGGTCGACGATGACAACCCAGCGGGGCCGGCACGCGCGGGCCTGCTCGGCGACCGCTTTAGCGCTACGATGGCCGGCGAGCAGAAAGGGAACGTAGCGGCCCCGCGAGGCGGCGATCACCTCGAGCGTGCTCTGGCCAATGCTCCCGGTGGAACCGAGCACGGCGACGTTCAGCCTACCTCCAAGGGGTGGTGCTGCGGGTGGGATGACGTGGTCCATCGGGGAGAACGGTGGCGGCGAGCGTGCGAGCCACGAAGTTTAGGTTTTTCCTCGATAAACTTCCACTTCTGGGATTCATCCCGAGCGTTTGTCCCCGGGTTTTATGCGGCATAGGATGTCAAGCGGTTCGGTGCCACCCTGCTTTCCCGTCACCCTGGAAGAAGTCCATGCCGAGCAAACAAAACCTCCCCAAGCGTGCCACCGACCGGCGGCCGACGATGGGCGGATCGAACCTGGTCTGGTCGCTGATCGCTGTCGGTGTCGCCGGCCTGTTTGCGCTGAGCCTGATCGGGGTGAGCCCGGAGGTCGAACTCTCCTACACGGATCTCGAGAATCTCATCCGGGCATCCGGCAAGCAAGCCGCCGTCCAGACCGAATCGCGGCGCTGGGTCGAGATCAAGAACCGCACGGAGAGCCAGCGGCAGCCAACCCTGTTTGCCGATCTCGAAGATGTCGTGATCGGCGCGTTTCAGGTGGCCGGCACGGTGCTGGAAGTCGCACCTGATGCGGCCAAGCCGCCGGCCAAAACCGCCGCCGCGGGAGTGCGACGGCGGTTTCACACGGCCAAGCTGCCGAGCGAGAACTCCGAAGGCCAGCTCTCGAAACTGCTCGCAGAGAACGGCGTGCCGTTCCGCTACGAGGAGGCCCCGAGCCCGTGGCGAAACTGGCTACCGATGCTGTTCATCACGAGCCTGTTCGGCGTGCTGTTCTACATGATGATGCGCAAGCTCGGCGGGGCCGGCAGCCCGATGGCGTTTGGCCGCAGCCGCGGCAAGATGTACGCCCAGGAGGATCTCGGCATCACGTTCGACGACGTTGCCGGCATCGACGAGGCCGTCGATGAACTCCGCGAAGTCGTGGAATTTCTGCGCAGCCCGGAGAAATACCAGGTGCTCGGCGGCCACATTCCCAAGGGGGTGCTGCTCGTCGGCCCGCCGGGCACGGGCAAAACGCTCCTGGCGAAGGCGATCGCCGGCGAGGCGGGCGTGCCCTTCTTCGGCCTGTCGGGCAGCGACTTCGTCGAGATGTTCGTCGGTGTCGGTGCGGCGCGGGTCCGCGACATGTTCCAGCAGGCGGAGGCGAAAGCGCCCTGCATCATCTTCATCGACGAGCTCGACGCGCTCGGCAAGACCCGCGGCACGAGCGTGGTGGGGGGCCATGACGAGCGGGAGCAGACTCTCAACGCGCTCTTGGTCGAAATGGACGGCTTCGGCAGCAACTCGGGCGTGATCGTGATGGCCGCCACGAACCGCCCCGAGACGCTCGATCCGGCGCTGCTGCGACCGGGCCGCTTCGACCGCCATGTGCTCGTCGACCGGCCCGATGTCCGCGGCCGCGAGGCGATCCTGCGGGTGCATGTGGCCGAGGTGAAGTTAAACCCTTCGGTCAACCTCGAGCACGTGGCGCGGATCACGTCCGGATTCTGCGGCGCCGACCTCGCGAATCTCGTCAACGAAGCGGCCCTGCTCGCCGCCCGCAACAACAAGACTTCGGTCGGCATGGAGGAGTTCAACGAGGGGGTCGAGCGCGTCACGGCAGGGCTCGAGAAGAAGAAGCGGGTGATCCACGAGGACGAGAAAAAGCGGGTGGCCTACCACGAGGCGGCCCATGCCCTCGTCGCCTTCTCGCTGCCGAACACCGATCCCGTGCACAAAGTGTCGATCATTCCCCGCGGGCTGGCGGCGCTGGGCTACACGATGCAGCGACCGGAGGACGACCGGTATCTGATGACGCAGAGCGAGCTTCAAAGCCGGATCCAGGTGCTCCTCGCGGGGACGATCGCCGAGGAGTTGGTCTATTCCGACGTCTCCACGGGTGCACAGAACGACCTCGAACGTGCCAGCGAAATCGCCCGCGCGATGGTGATGGACTACGGCATGAGCCGGCTCGGCCGCGTGACCTATCGGGAGAGCCCGCGCTCGCCGTTCCTCGCCGCCGGCGCCGATCTGCCGAGCGCGCGCAGCCACAGCGAGGAAACCGCCCGCGAGATCGACGAAGAGGTCTGCCGCATCGTCGACGGGGCGATCGAACAGGTCCGCCGCATCCTCGAAGCCCGCCGGGCGGCTCTCGAGGCTGTCGCCCGGCGGCTCATCGAATGCGAGGTGATCGACGGCAGCGAACTCCGCGACTTGGTTGAAGCCTCCACGGGAAGTCCGCAGCTCGTGCCGGGCACCGATGCTGAACGGCGCCCGCCACGGCCGGTCGTCGACATGGCCGATCCGGTGCGTCCGGCGGCGGACGCCACACCGGAGTAGCGGCGACGCGGCCTCACGCTGCCCCGCACGATCCCTCCAACCGTCACCGACTACGCGGCTGGCAACGTCGCTCATGCGGCCAGGAGCCGGCGGCCGATCATCTCGAGGGCTTTCCGTGGCGGCGGAGCCTCACAAGAAGCGAAAGGTGCAGCCCGGGTGGCTGCAGATGCCAAGATGTGGAAGAGCGTGTGTCTCGCGGCGGGAATCTTCGCCTGCGTGATCGGCCTGGAACTGCTCGTGATCGACTCCGCCGTGGTGCTGCCGATCGACGGCCGGGGCAGTCCGCAGGTCGTCATGGCGCCCGACTGGGCGCCCTGGAGCCTGATCTCCGCAGGCGCCGTGACTCTCCTCAACTTCGGGACGCTTCCGACGAGGGCCTCCAAAGACCTCGCGAAACTCGCCAAGGAGTGAGCCGGTCTTAGAATTCATGGGATGACCACCGCGGCCCCGGCCCCATGACCATGCTCACCACCCGCACCCGGCCGACGCACGACACCGTGATCTACGATGGTCATTGTCGATTCTGCCGTTCGCAGATCGCGCTGTTGCGGTGGGTCGACCTGCGCAGGAAACTCCGGTTCGTCTCGCTCCACGACGCCGCCGTGTCGCGCGATTACCCCGAACTCTCGCCGGACGACCTCGTGGCGCAGATGTACGTGATCGACCCGGCCGGCCACGCGCGGGGCGGTGCCGAGGCGGTGCGGTACCTCACGCGGCAACTCGTCCTCCTCTGGCCGCTGGCGCTCGTGCTGCACATCCCGGGCACGATGCCGCTGTGGAGCTGCATCTACCGGTTCATCGCCAAAAACAGGATGCTCATCGCCGGCTCGTGCGCCGACGGTAGCTGCAAACTGCCGAAGTAGGACAGGCTTCAGCCTGTCAGGAACACCGACAGGCTGAAGCCTGTCCTACTCGGCATCCACGTCGCGGATGAGCCGCGTGAGCGTGTTGGCATGCACGCCGAGCAGTTTGGCGGCCCGCGCCTTGTGGCCACGCGTCACCTGCAGGGCCTGCTGGATCGCCTGCTTCCGCAGCGCGGCCAGATCAAGGCAGGGCAGACGGCCCGGGCCATCACTCTCCTTCGCGGCACCACTGCGGATTGGCAGTTGCGGCTCGATCTGCAGCACATAGGCCTGCTCGATCACGTGCGACAGTTGCCGCACGTTGCCCGGCCAATCGAAAGCGGAGAACTCCGCGAGTTTTTCCGCGGAGGGCTGCCACACGGGCAGGCGATACCGCTCGGCAAACTGCCGCGAGAAAAAGTCGATGAACTCGGGGATGTCTTCGCTGCGCTCGCGGAGCGAAGGCACCCTCAGTTCGATCATGTTGAGCCGGTAGTAGAGATCCTCCCGGAAATCGCCCTTCTCAACCTCGGCCTCGAGGTCGCGGTTCGTGGCCGCAACCACCTGCACGTCGATCGGCACCGGTTCGGTGGCCCCCACGGGCAGCACTTCCCGCTGCTGGAGCACCCGCAGCAGTTTGGGCTGCAACTCCTGGGGCATCTCGCCGATCTCGTCGAGAAATACCACTCCGCCCTGCGCGGCGCGGAAGATGCCGAGCGACCGGCCGGCGGCACCGGTGAACGCGCCCTTCTCATGGCCGAACAACTGGCTCTCGGCCAGCGACGGCGTGAGCGCCGCACAGTTCACAGGCACGAAAATCTTGTCTTTTCGGGGACCGCTGCGGTGCAGCAGCCGCGCCCAGAGTTCCTTCCCTGTGCCGGTCTCACCCGACACGAGCACGGTGCACTCGACCTCGGCGGCGCGCTCGATCGAACGCGCGATCCGGCGCATCGCCGCATTGCTGCCCAGCACCCAATTAGCGCCCGCAGCGCGTTGCGGTTCGGCGCAGGCCACGGCCGCACTACCACCGCGGTCGGCGACGACGGGATCGAGCGATCCGCCGAGCGGATTGCGCGACGCCGCTTCGGCATTGCGGAAATTTTTGGGGACCATCGCCATGAAGTGACACCCGGTACTGAAGAACCGAACCATCCCTGAATCCGAAGAGTTCCTCCGACCCGCTGATCTCGACTAGTATCCTCACCGGTGGTCCCAAAAGCAACGTTTTGGTCGCGTGAATTTCGTGATTTTTTGGGGGCGCTCGGCGGTGGCCCTCCGAGCCCCCCAGGCTGCCAAAGGTGCTGGAAATACCGGTTTTCCGGCCAACCACCCCACCCACCGGTTGGCCGGGGGGCTCCCGGTAGCTGTGGAATCGGCCACTCCCAGCCCGTTCCCACCGGCCCTAGGGGGCTTCCGGTCGATCGTCCGGGGACCTGCCGAAAAACAGCAGGTGCTGCCAGGGCAGGCGGTCAAACTCCCGCGCCAGCACGAAGCCGGCGGGCTCGAGCTCGGCCCGCACCTGGGCCTTCGTCATCTTGTGGAGCGGCTTGATCGGCACCGCCGGATCCTCACCCCGAAACTCTGCCAGCACGAGGCGGCCGTCATCTTTGAGGCTCTCGCGAATCCGGGCGAGCATCGCCTCGGGATGGGAGAACTCGTGGTAGACGTCGATGCAGAGGACGAGGTCCATGGCCTCGCGCGGCAGCCGCGGATCGTTGGCCGTGCCGAGCACCGGCCTGATGTTCACGATGCCCTGCTCGGCCATCCGGCGCACGAGCATCTGCAGCATCTCCGGCTGCACGTCGACGGCGTAGACCAGGCCCCGCGGGCCGACGAGCTTCGCCAATTCGAGCGTGTAGAACCCGCTGCCACACCCCATGTCGCAGACCGTCTGCCCCGGCTGGATGGCCAGGGCCTTCAAGAGGAGCCGGCAGTCTTCTTCCCGCTGGCGGCTTTCGCGCATCAGCCACGGTGCGCCGGTGTAGTGCATCGTCTGCGCGATCTCGCGGCCCATGAACTGGGTCGCCGGCGGCGGGATCGCTGCGCCGTCGTCGAGCCGTGCATCGATCGCGGGCAACCGCCCGGCGGCCGTGGTGCCCTGTGCGGCCAGGCCGCGGGGCCACGCGACGAGGAGGAAGCCGGCGATCACCAGCCAGGGGCGAAGACTCATGTGGTCGAGTATACGACCGCGGGCCATTCAAGCCGCAGCCGAGATCGTCGCCCCCAGCCCGGGCACGCCGGCATCGTCGAAGAAGCTCACGATCGTGAGGCCGCTCGCGGCCGCAAAGGATGACAGCTGCTCGCCGTCGACGAGGATCGTGCGTCCCGCCTCGATCGCCAGCACTCGGGCCTTCGCGGCCCGCAGGGATTCCAGCGTGCCGACGCCGATCGTCGGCATGTCGAACCGCAGATCCTGCTGCGGCTTGGCGACTTTGACGACGACCATGCCGCCGGCGGGGCAGAGCGTGCCTGCGCGACGGATGCACGCATCCGTGCCCTCGATCGCCTCCAGCGCCAGCGGTGCCCGGTTCTTCACCACCACCGTCTGCCCGATGTCGTGGCGCCCGAGTTCCTTGGCGAGCCGCCAGCCAAAGGCCACATCCTGCTCCTCCACCAGCGACAGCGGTAGCCCGGCAAACACGCCACCCGTCGCGAGCAGTTCGGGGGCGAAATCGGTCGCCGGACAGATCCGCACGCCGCCGGCGTCGAACGCGGAGGCGATCGCGCCCAAAAGCGAATCGTCGCGGTTGTCGCGCCGGCGGCTCACGAAGTGGGGCCAAAACGTCTGCAGTCCCTGCCAGTCGGGCAGTTGGCGGAGCCATGCCCCACGGGTGAAGAGTTTCGTCTTGTGAATCTTGCCGGCCATCGTTGCCCGTCGCACCCCATGCCGCCGGAAAAAATCGATCGCGTGGCCGATCTCGGCCACCCCGACCGTGCCGTATTCGTCGGCCAACGGCTGCAGGGCAGCGTCGGCATGATCGCGGATCGAGAGGATCGCCGTGCGGCCACCGCGCCGGCGGATCGCCACGGCCACGGCCACGGGAAAGCGACCCCAGCCGGCAAGGATGCCGACCGTTTCACCCTGGAGCGGATTGTCTTGTGGCTGTATGCCGCGCATCGCCCTTGCCCCGTCAGGCAGCCTCGGCGGCACCTGCGGCGCGGCCGTTCTCGAGAGCATCCACCCGGACTGCCAGTCGCTTCAAATCCTTCCGCATGTCCGGCAGCTTGCTGATCGTGGCGAGTTGGAGCTTCCTGTCCCGCAGTTCGATCGCCGGCTCGCCCAGCACCGTCTTACCCGCCTCGACGTCGTTCGACACGCCCGACCGCGCTCCGAGAATCGCCCGGTCGCCGATGTGCACGTGGTCGCGGACGCCACATTGTCCCGCCATCACCACCCAGTCACCCGTCGTGGTGCTGCCGGCCACGCCTACCTGCGAGCAGATCATGTTGTGCCGACCGAGGCGGCAGTTGTGCGCGATCATCACGAGGTTGTCGAGCTTCGTGCCGTCGCCGATGACCGTCGGCCCGTAGGTGCCCCGGTCGATCGTCGTCGCCGCACCGACCTCGACGTCGTTGCCAATCTCGACATGGCCCAGCTGTGCCGACAGCACATACGCGCCGCCCGTCACCTTGTAGCCGAATCCGTACGCCCCGATCACCGCGCCGGCATGGATGGTGCACCGTTCGCCCACGCGCGTGTTCTCGTAGAGCACGGCGTTGGGGAAGATCTCGGTGCCGGCCCCGATGCGACAGCCAGGCAACAGGCGCACGCCCGCGTGGATCGTCGCACCGGCGCCGATCTCGACGTCGGCACCGACGGTGGCGAAGGGGTGGATGTCGACATCGGCGCCGAGCGTGGCCGTCGGGTCGATCGCGGCCTGCGGGCTTCTGCCGATCCGGATTCTCGGCCGCGGTGGACGCCGCAGCGTGATCACCGCCGCGAACGCCGCATGCACGTCGGCCACCTCGATCGCGGGGCGGCCGATCGCGCCCGCTCCCGTGGGCACGATCGCGGCACCGGCGGCGCTTTTGGCGAGCAGGTGCAGTTTGTCCACATGATCGACGAGCGTGATCTGATCGGGACCGGCCGTCTCGAGTGTCGAGGCGCCCGCCACCGTCATCCCGGCGCCACCACCGACCAGCGTGCCGCCGATGTGGGCGGCCAGGGTTTCGAGCGTCACGGCCATGTGTGATTCTCCAAGGGGGTGGGGAGAATAGGAATCCTGCGGGGCGTTTCGCAAGGCGAATTCCCGCGTGGCTCACGACGTTCGCAGGCGGTTCCCGGCCAGGGCGGCCATCGCCACGACGAGCCCGAGCCGGATTGTCCAGCAGGCCGTCCGCAGCCAGTTGGACTGCACCAGCCGCGCATGCACCCCCTCATTCCAGCCCTGCGCCAGCAGGTCGTGGCAGGGAACCTGAAGGAGGAAGGTGCTGGCCCAGACGCCGATCAGTGCCAGCCCCGCGGCCCAGGGCAGCCAGGGCGGCACCCGCTCCGGCCGCCGCCCGAGGAGCATCGCGGCCGTGACGCCCTCGACGAGCATCACCGGCATCACGATCACTCCGGTCCGTTGCCGGTGTTTCTCCTCCCACGCCCCGAAGTCAGCGTGCGGCCAGCCGGCCATGAGCGGGTAGTGCACGAGCTGCACGTACCAGATGACGCCGGTCATGAAGGCCGTGGCGACGAGGTTCGCCAGCAGCACGAGCGCCGCGTCGAAGCGGCCGCGCGACATGGCCCTGATCGGCGCGGCGTTCATGCGATCGGCGCGAGCACTTCGACCGGATTGCCCGACGGATCGGCAACGTAGCAGCTGCGCGTGCCGTCGCGATGCCCCTTGAGCGGCCCGAACGCCTCGGCCTGCGGATGGATGAAGCCGATGTGGGGCGGATGCTGCTCGGGGATGACGAGCGCGAGCCGCGTGTTGCCAAACTCAAGCAGCGCCCAGGTGTCGTCCTGGTAGCCGATCTCGCAGCGGAAGTGCTTGCGATACCAGTTCACCGCCTCGCCGACATTGCGGACGGCGATCGCGACGTGGTGGATCTCGTCGAGCGGCGCCGCAGGATCGGCGTGGGGAAACTCACGGGCAGAAGCAGGCGTCGTCATGCAGTCCTCCTCTAGAACGAACTCCGAATCATTCTAGCCGCCCGCGCATCCAGCGGCTGTCCGCGACGTCAGGCGACGATCTGTGGCTCGGTTTCCAGGTCGTCGGTGGTGTCGGAAGCCGTCGCCAGCGACCGCGGCGGCCAGAAGGCGACGAGCAGAATCGCCGCCGCCGCCAGCGCCATGGCGGCGGGCACGAAGAATAGCCGGCGGTAGTCGGTGACGCCGCCTTCGGTGAACTGACCCTGCAGCGGGATGAAGAGCCACTTGGCGGCCAGATCGCCGAGCCCGAGTACGAGCAGGTTGAAGAGGCTCTGGGCGCTCGACCGTACGTCCTTCGGAAAGGCGGCGTCGATGAAAATGTAGAGGGTGGCGAAGAAGAACGCATAGCAGATGCCGTGGAGCACCTGGATCGCGATGATCATCGCCTGATTCTGCGGCATGAGGGCGAAGACGGCGAACCGCGCCGCGTGCCCGAGGATGCCGAGGATCATGGTCGTCTTCCAGCCAAGCCGCGCGAGCACGCCGCCGAGAACGGCCATTGTGAGGATCTCCGCCACTTGGCCGATGCTCATCACGGGCATGATCCACTCGGGCTTGATCCCCACATTGGCACTGCCGAGGAAGTTGCCCGCGAGCAGGAAGTAGCCGTTGTGGATTATCGAGTCGATGAACGTGACGATGAAGAGCACGAGCAGGTAGGGCTTGGCCAGGAAGCCGGCCGCCTTGAGCCAGGCGAACCCGCCCTCGCCCGGCGCGGTGCGCTTGGGTGGCGTGTGCGGCAGGCAGAGGCTGAACGCCGCGAGCGCCAGCGACGTGGCGCCGGCGACGAGAAAGATATTCCTGCTGGCGGCCACCGCCTCGGCGCCGCTCTTGCCTTGGAGGATGAAGTAGAGGGGCCAGGCCGCGAGAATCCAGCCGATCGTGCCCCCCATCCGCACGATGCCGAACTCCTTCTGGGCATTTTGCATGTGCGTGAAGGCGATCGAATTTGAGACGGAGATCGTGGGCACGTAGAGCAGAGCGTGGACCAGCATGAGCCCGAAGAACGTCGGAAAATCCTTGGCCCAGTAGAGCCCGAGCATCGCCAGCCCGCCGATGAAGTGGCTGACGGCCATGAAC
>Ga0136644_10004367_pt1 | contig 10430 bp, 2 predicted proteins | sample C_130820_EF_Meta_FD_94780 | JGI IMG/M metagenome (GOLD analysis project Ga0136644, IMG submission 94780) | Freshwater microbial communities from Lake Croche, Canada to study carbon cycling - C_130820_EF_MetaG (v2) (version 2) | ecosystem: Environmental > Aquatic > Freshwater > Lake | place: Lake...
ATTGTGTTGAAGAAATATAACCAAGAGATCCAAGAGTGGAGATTAGTTGAGGCGTATTAAGATTGCCACTTGTTGCAGTAGATATATAACCGAGTGTACCGAGACCATTAACAGTAGATTGTATTTCGGTTGCAACATAGTTTTCTACACCTTGTGTGGTAGAAGCGAGTTGTAATCCAGTAATACCAATGCCACTAAGTGATGAAATATAACCGAGGGTACCGAGGCCATCAATTGTAGATTGCAAGGATAGTGTTGACACTGCATTTAGGTTTGTTAGTAAACTTCCATCGCCATATATGGTTGATACGAATAGTCCTTGAACTTGAAAATCCACATTTGAGGAGCCTTCTAGACGATACCATTTTGTGAAACCATCGGACATAAATGTCATTGTTCCAAAGGATTGTGATAGGACAAAGGTAGATAATCCATCTTCAAATACATCAGATCCAGATGTTTGTATAGTTACAGGTAAATTACGTAAATTACCGTATATATCTTTTATGTTTAGAACACGTCCTGTGATATTACTCGCCAGTGGTAATTGTATCAGACCAGTATTCGTTGTTGTTTTAAGAAAAACAACACTTGTAGATGGAGATACAATAGCCGGAAGCATATCGCTCTAAACTCTCTTTAAAAATAATCTATAACGCACGCCATGCACCGTTCTGGTAATCTAAAATGTAAGATACTCAAATGCATAAGCTAGAGTTCCACCGATGATATTGCAGTTAAAATAAAGAAGATTTGAATTAACCTGAATATTATTGGTGGGGCCAAAATTTATGTTAGATGTAAGAATGGTGCTAGCTTTGACATTATTTGTCAAAAGTGTGGTTAAAAATGTGCTACCATGGACTGTGGCATTACCAGAAAGCTCCAAGGAAGATAAATAGGATGCTTGATCTGCGTAAAAATTCAGAGAACTAATGTTCACAGAACCTATATTCGAATTAAAGGGCTGAAAATAAAAATTATTGCTTATATCATACCCAAATACAGTACTCCCATATAACTGTGTTCCATACACAAATGGAGGAATTTCAGAAGTATTAGTGCTTTGTAAAAAAAATCCTACAGAACCTGTACTTATACTTATACTCGATGCAGATTGAGCAAAGCCTGATGAACCAAAGGGATTTACCAAACTGCCATTTATATATAAATCTCCTGTAATATGTACATCATTGGGTATATCAACTTGTCCAGAATTAAATGAACGTATCTTATTGGCATTAATTACATAATCTGTTGTATCTATCATCGCTTGAAGCTTTGCAACATTTGAGGTGAGTGCAGCATTTGAATCTATGCCACCGTCATTATTTGCAAGATTAAATAATGGTACAACATTAACTACATAATTTGCATTCGGATTTGGATTATATCCTCCGCCGCCACTTGGACTTGCCATCCAATGGTCCTCCTACCGTCAAATACTAAAGTTAAGTGTGTCCAAGGGGCGCAGTTAGGACGGAATGTTGTTTTTGAGCCTTCATGCTTCATGCTTCTTCCACTGCCCCTAGACAAATCAAACTGCACAAGATCATTAGAGGAGGGTGATGTCTACCCCGATTTTAGTAAATTCAAGTACTTCTGTGGTTTCTATTGATTCCACGCAGTACACTGGTGACATACCAGTGTTTTTATCAAATATATATCCATACACACAAACTATAACAATTCGTGATGAAACAGGTGGGATAAATTCAAATCGTCGAATTATCATAAGCACCATTAACAATATTACATTCCAAAACGGTAGCTCCCAATTAATTATATCACAGCCATTTGGATTTTACACAATTCGTTCTAGATCAGATACCCAATATGCTGTCCTAAACCAATACGCATTTCCAAGCACATCATTCGCAACAAGTGTTGATTTTCTCACTGGAAATAGCATATATATAAGTTCGGCAGTTATTAGTACAATTGCCGCTGTTAATTTATCTGCCTTTAGCACAAATCTCATATTGGCAGGCTCAACATTTGCATCTGGCCCTGTGTATATAAATAATACACTCTCCATTACTAGTGGATCTATAAACTCAGAAGGAATATCCACCGTAAATCTTTTAACAACAAACCTTGAAGCAAACTCAGGATTATTTAGTACTCTTATTGTCTCATCTTTAACTACATCCAATCTTAATCTTATAAGTACATCTCTTACTGTTCAAGGGAATGCTAATTTCAATAGTACATTCTATGCTTTTGGGGGGATTACCATGGATTCGAATTCATCCTATATACATGCAGATGGACTTTCATCTATTAGTTTTAGTACATCTATGGCGAATGCGAACATAATAAATACAAATACTATAAATGCGCAGAATGCGAATATAAATTATCTGAGTACTACAAATTTACTAGCAGATGCTCTTACTGCATCTACAATTTTAGTATTATCATTATATATTAATAATTTTACTGCAGTTACACAAATTGCTCAAGAGGCATTAATTAGTACACTCAGTACGAGTTTTGTAAATGCCGACACCATCCAAGGAAATTCGGCGCATATTTCCACACTAAATGCTTCATCTATTGGACTCTATGATTCATCTATACCAGGAGCTCTTCCCTTAATAGCATCAAATGGTGTTTTATATTTTAATGGACAAGAAGTTGGTACTGCTCAAAATAATAATTCGGCCATCACATCCACGGTAATTGGTCTCGGTACAATAGGATATCTAAGCACACTCAATCTATACCCTGATGCATTCTCAACAAATGCGATTATAACCACGTCTATTAGTACAGGTTTATTCATTGCAGAATACTTACAAAGTGATAATATATCAACAAATTATTTGAGTACAGGTCAACTAACTGCAGACCAATTTACTGTAATAGATCTTATCGCAAATACAATTAGCTCTTTTGAAATACAAACAGGGAATCTGTTTACAGATTATTTAACAACAAATAATATAACTGCAAATAACTTAGATACGGTCGCAGTTATCGCATCTACTCTTAATACAAACACTGTAAGTACAGGGCAGATTGTTGCCGATAATTTGCTTCTGTCGTTATTAAATGTATCAAGTCTGTATTCTCAACAAGCACAGATTGACTCTGGTCTATTTTCTTCAGTTCTAACAACAATTGTAAATGCACTAGATTTAACTACCTCAAATCTTTTAGCAAATAGTCTTACTGTAACGCAGATTGTAGCAAGTAATTCCTTCGCGAGTACCCTATCTTCATCGCAAATTTTAACATCCAATATACTGACTTCTTCTCTTTATTTGGTTGATCAGACAACAAACTCGACAGGATCATTTAATACCCAGTCTGGTATTCTCTATTTAAATGGAGTACCTATCGCCACCAGTGCCGATTTTTCATTGCAAGTCCAGTCGACAGTAACTGGTCTTGGTACAATAGGATATCTATCTAGTACAAATTTATACCCTAGTAGTTTCTCAACATACCAAATATTCGCATCCTCTATTAGCACAGGATCACTCACCGCATTATCTGCTCGATTTAATACGGCAATAATTAGTTCTCTTACAACTTCTTCTATTACTGTGAGTACATTCTTAGTAAATTTCATAAATGCAAGTTCTATAAGCACAGGCTTCATCACCGCAAATAGCATTAGTACAGTAAATTTACAGACAAGTACTCTTACCGCAAATCAGATTAGTCTTCAGAATGTGGTGGCTTCTAATATATTTACAAGTTCATTTTTTGGAAATACCCTTAATATCGCAAATAGTGCATCTGCACAAGTATTTACTACAGATTCCTTATCAACAACCATCCTTAATGCATCTAATCTATCAACGTCCAATCTCCAAGCAAATCAAATAAGCACTGGTCAAGTCAATACCTCAATATTTATAACAAGTACTCTAAATACAACCTATATAAGCACATCGAGTCTAAGTGCATTTACAATACAAGCTTCAAATGCAAATGCAACATATATTAGTACAGGAAGCTTATCATCAGGAACTATTATAGGCTCTAACTTGAATACAGAAAATTTATATTCTCAGAAAACCATTGCGTCATCTGTCACTGCGTCTATTGCACAAACATCATCCATCCTAACATCATCTCTGACCTTCAATGATGGAAATGTACTTAATGCTTCAAATGGCGCATTATATTATAATTCTTCACCTATTCCAACACAGAATACTCTTCTTGTAGATCTACAGAGCACAGTGACTGGTCTCGGTTCTGCTGGATATATTTCTACGAATCAAGCAATTCCTGATTATTTCAGTACTCTTTCCTTAGTAACATCGACCATTAGCACAGGACTACTTTTTGGAAGCAATCTTATTACATCCACCTTTACTGCCGATTTTCTAAGTGCCAGATTTTTCAATGCCGATAGTGCTTCTATGAATGAACTGGCGGTATCATCCCTTACAGTAGGATCTCTATCAATTAGCCAATTTGATGTAAGTACCTTAATAACATCAACTCTTATTACCAACCAAATTATCAATGATCTCCTACAAGCAAATCAACTTACTGCGTCATCTATTCAAAGTGTATCTGCCACGATAAGTTCGTTCTATTCAGATTTATTGCGCGTATCATCATTAAGTACAGGCTTACTAAACTTCGGTATTGCTTCTGGTGATCAGGCATTCTTCAATACACTGAGTGTTGGTACTATTTCTGTAGGCAATTCTAAAATAAATTTCTTAAATGCGTCTACAATTTCAACCGTGGTACTTGCAACATCTACTATTTATACAACAATTCTTAATGCAAGTACAATTACAACTGATCAAGTATATACAAATAGTCTGCAAGCGTTTGAATTGAATCTCTCAACGATTAGTTCAGGAACTGCGATAATTAATACTCTATATAGTAGTAATATTCAAACAAGTACTCTTGGAACATCTACTATTACTCTTCTGGATTCACTTACAGGTGATCCTTATGTTCTACAAGCATCGAATACATCTCTTCTATTTAATTCACAGCCTCTGGCAACTGTGGCAGAAATGCAACCTATTATTACATCTACAATAGAAGGTCTAGGAACATTAGGATATCTCTCGAGTCTGAATTTATTTCCTTCTACGTTTTCAACATCATTAATAATTGCTTCTTCTATTAGCGTAGGATTTTTAACCGTTGATTCTGGACTAATAGAGACACTCCTGACAAATGCAATTTCGTCCGCGGTTGTAAACGCAAATCAAATCCAGTCTCAAGAATTTAATACAAGTTCTATTAGTACAGGATATTTGATAGCAAACTCTGGAATAATACAAAATCTTAATGTAAGTACACTGAGTTCTATTAATATAAATACATCACAACTCTTAGCAGAATCGTTGCACGCATCATCTATTAGTACAAATCAACTAGATGCATACCAAGGAAATTTCTCAAGTATTTCTACCCAGATACTTAGAAGTGATTATGCTTCAATCTCATCATTAAATGCATCGAATGTTGAATTGGATACTGGTATTGCTTCTAAGATAAATGTATCATCACTTAATTCACTGTCTATTAGTACAATCAATGAATCTGTTCAAAATCTTGTAGCTAGTACGGTAAATGCGACAAATATTGTAGCAAATCGCGGAATAATTTCTCAGATTCAAGCCGACTCCGTAAGTACAGGACAGTTTTATTTCTCAACTCTTGCGGTAGATACGATTCAAGCAGATAGAATTTCAACAGGAAGCCTACAAGTACTTTTATTAAATGTAAGTACAGCGGTTCTAACCAATGTGAATGCTCTTGATATTTCAGGAAGTCAATTAAATGCGTCCTTGATAAACGCGATGTCTGCTATAGCATCATCTATAACGTCTGGAAGTTTAATAACGTCTAGTTTATCAACCAATGTTTTGACCGCAGATTTATTGATTGCAGATTCTTTACAGACGAGTTCTATCCGCACATCTAGTCTGCAGATTTATGATCATGTTCTCGAAAAAAATGATACACTCACTATTCAAGATAATATATTATATATAAATGGAGAACCAGTAGTAGCAAAGACAGAGTTTAGTTCTTTAACTGTATTCTATATTAGTACAGGATCTCTGCAAGGATCGAATATTAGTTCATTTAGTACAATCGCTGATTCAGTTTATACAAATAATCTTATGGTGAATGGTTCAACAATTCTTTCTGGAAATACGACATTCTCAGGAGAAGTTTCAATTTCATCTCTTAGTATATCGAATCTATCTTTTTTTGATACACCCTCTGCGACAAATACAATACTTGCACTTCCTTCAACACTGGCAATAAATAATACTTTATTTATTGATAATGCTGGTCATATAGGAATCAATGTATCTTCTACAACATTCGCTCTTGAAGTGAATAGTACAATGAAGGTAACAGATACATTATATGCAACAACGATAAGTACTCAGAATCTACAAATATCATCTTTTTCTTTGCATAGTGAATTTAGTGTGAATACTCTTTTTGCCCAACGAGCGGATCTTCAAGGACAGACATTAATTCACGGATCTCTAAATATTTCAACTTCTTCAGGAGTCTGGGTCTCAGTTGGATCATCTATTCAAACAAGTGCAGACGGATATACTTGGCAAGAGACATCCGCTTCTCAAGGAAATGCGGTAGCATGGAATGGATCTGTCTGGGTTTCGGTTGGTTCTTCTATTCAAACAAGTGTAGACGGATATACTTGGCAAGAGACATCCGCTTCTCAAGGAACAGGTATTGCATGGAATGGATCTGTCTGGATTTCAGTTCATCCTACTCTGCAATGTCTAACAAGTGTTGATGGCTATGTCTGGACAAATTCTACTTTAACCTCCGCCAATGGAATTGCTTGGAATGGAAGAATCTGGGTTGCAGTAGGTTCTACTATACAGATAAGTACTGATGGATATCTCTGGTCTCCTGCAGTAAATGGATTTTCAGTTGCAGGATATTCTGTCGCATGGAATGGACGTATTTGGGTTGCAGTTGGCCAAGATGCCACAAATACAATACAATATAGTTATGATGGATTGAACTGGATGCCATCCGTCGCAGGATTTTCAGGAGGTGGCTATGGAATTGCATGGAATGGACGACACTTTATTGCAGTGGGAACAGATACATATTCTATTAAACTGAGTTATGATGGATTGTATTGGATAGATAGTAATTCACCTCTTTCTAGTTTTACTGGAATTGCATGGAATGGATACTATTGGTTGGCTTCAGGAGCAAATATTTATAAATCTACTGATGGATTCCAATGGACTCTCGTCAGCTCAAATCAAGCGAATGGTCTAGCCTTTGGTGGGTCCTTGGCAACGGAGATAGTTACAAATAATCTTATTATTAATGGAACAAATGTTCCGAATTATCTAACATCCACAAATCAAATTACCACAGGATTTTCTAGTTTACTTGTTCTAAATAATACAGTCTATGTTGACATGACTAATAATCGTGTTGGGATTAATACTACTGTTCCAAATGCGACTCTTGATATTAATGGAACACTTGCCAAAACCGCGGGTTCTTTTGATATTCGCCATCCTGATCCAGTGAAGGCGGAGCAAGGGTATCGTCTGCGTCATTGTTTTGTGGAATCTCCCACAAGAGGTGATAATATTTACAGATGGCTTTTTAGTACTATAAATAATGAATTTACTTTTCAACTTCCTTCTTATTTTAAGTATTTGAATGAAAATCCAACATGCCATGTTTCTCCAGTAGACACCTTTGGGCGTGGCCGTGCAAGTGTAAGTGCAGAAGGTACATTACTTACATTAAAAACGACTGAGGATGGTCTTTGGAATGTTCTTTGTATTGCTACACGAAAAGATAAAGATGCTGTAGATTATTTTGATGAAAAGGGCGTTGAATATACCATCTAGTAGCGTGGGGTACTAGCCTGTAGAGTGGAGTACTTAAATTTAGACCAATTGATGTTTCAAATGTCCATTGGTCTAAGTACTCCACGGTATTTGAAGATATAGTTAGTAGAGTCATTAAGGATGACCCCGAATGTACTCATTCCAAGTACATCTTTAATTTTAGTACAGAGTGAGGTAAATAAACCTACAGTTGTCCTACTCAGTTCAATAAAATCATTTGGTGTTCTTTTCACAATTCGCGACGTAGGAGGAAATGTTAGTCAAACTAATCCTATTATTCTCAGTACAACCCAAAATGTTCTTTTCCGTAATACTACCAGCAGTTTGAATATTATACATCCTTATGATGTTGCTGTTGTACAATCATTTAATTCGTACATATATGATTTAGTTAATGTACATGCCTATCCATTATATTCAAGAGTCGCAAATATTCCTACAGACACGGAACCTCTGCAAGTAGGTATTCTTAATGCAGGAGAATTACATGCAAGCACTACTCTTGTTCAAACACTCACAAATATAAGTACACTTGTCGTATATGGTTCTTCTATTTTTAATGGACCTCTAATAATAACAGGCAATACCTTTATAACTTCAACTGTTCTATCGGTACCTTCAATTAGTTCTCAGTATGTATCTGCATGCAATATTAAGGGTATTTATTCTGATTTTAGTTCTGTAACAGCAAATACAGTTTATACAAATTATCTATCTCCAATTACATCTGGAATTGGCGTGGCTGGGTATGGTATTGTGCGTGGGCAGACTATTGTAGCAGACTCTATTACAACCCAGACATCAGGAAATGCTATCCAAGCCGATTCTATGACATCTATATATTTGACCACGGATTCTCTAAATACGTCTGCTTTACAAACTGCTAATTTACTATCACAAGGAAATTTTAATTCTGAGTATACGCGGGTGAATAGTGGAGATATAGCATATCTTGAAATGAGTTCAATAAATGTATTAGATACTCTTAGTACTGGTGTAGTTACACATATTATTTCAGTAATACAATCTTCAGAAATTTCTTCGATCGCAGTAACAGATAATTTTAATTTACAGACTGCCCTTGCAAATTCTGTAAACACATCTTCAATTGAAACAAACGTGATCTATATTCCTGATAGCACACAATCCACTGATTATCCAATTGTCACCAAGAATGGTCTACTCTGTTATAATAATAGCACTATTATTCAGACTGCCAATGTGTCAGAATTGGCTCTGGCATCAACTGTAACTGGCCTTGGAACTATTGGATATTTGTCGAGTGCAAATTTGAATTTACAAACATTTTCAACTGGAAGTATATATGCCACTTCTATTACAGTTTCATCATTTACCATAAAGATGCTAGAGTATTCATCATTTTCAACTTTAACCACAGTGACAAAGAATGGATTTACACCATCTCTGACTCTAAATCAAAATACTTCTCTACACTTATCAAGTAGTACATTTAATACTGAATTCACTGTGGCAGATATAACATCGACGAATATTATAAATGTACCTTCTTTTACTTCATCAAATATTAATAATCAACAAACACTTCTTACTTATTTAGATGCAATTACTATATACGGTAGATCTGCAAATGCAAATACCATGACCACAATAGATATTTCGGCAAATTTGTTAAAGGTATCTTCCCTATCTTCACTCGCGCTAATAGCAGACTCAATTACTACGCATGATTTTTTTGGTTCTTCAATTGAAGTATATGCAGTTTCTTCTTTGCAAATGAATACATCCTATTTTCAAACATCCAATTTAACTGGCACCAGTTTGAATACTAGTCTCTTACAAACAAAGGGTGTTCTATTTAATAATTCCAATGACAGCCTTACGTATAAAAATGGAACATTCTATTTTGATTCAAATTCATTAGAAACAACCAGTAGTCTACAGAAACAACTCACAAGCACAACCAAGGGGCTGGGCACAACTGGCTATCTTTCATCCACAAATCTTAAAATTAAGGCATTATCTACGCAGTTCGTGTTAGCCAGTTCTATACAACTAAGTACATTATATACGGACTCAATATTCTTCCAAACTTCTTGTACTAGTTCTATCTTGACAAATATCCTTCAACAAGATCAAATAGAATTTAGTTCGATCAAATCTTCTACAATAGTCGCAAATAATTTAAATGTATCTTCTATTCTAAACTCTGTTATAAATGTGAATTATTTGCAGGTTCTAGGAGGGGCGATATATAATAAATCATTTACCTTTACAAATGCGGTAGGTGATACAACTTTAACATCAACTGTTTCGGCAGGTATTCTGTACGCAAATTCATCATTTGCAGTATCGACATTTGTAAATGCTATTTCTACAAATAATGCACTAACAAATAATCTTAGTATACCACAACTAATAGGGACCAGCCAGGATTCTCTATTGGTGAATGCGAATACAACTTTTACAAATACAACTATTACCAGCAATATTCAAACATCCTCAGTGTCTTCGAAGGGGGGATTTTTTACAAATATGTTTAATTCAGTTGCTACTTTTTTTAGATGGGGGGCTTCTTCAAATACA
>Ga0136644_10004374_pt1 | contig 10423 bp, 1 predicted proteins | sample C_130820_EF_Meta_FD_94780 | JGI IMG/M metagenome (GOLD analysis project Ga0136644, IMG submission 94780) | Freshwater microbial communities from Lake Croche, Canada to study carbon cycling - C_130820_EF_MetaG (v2) (version 2) | ecosystem: Environmental > Aquatic > Freshwater > Lake | place: Lake...
AGAAGTTCCAGATGAATTTTTTACAACAAGAATAAAATAATACGTAGTTCCAACGACAAGATTTGTCCCAGCAACCACCGAAGTAGAACAACTTAATATAGAAATATTAGAACAGACTAAAGACCCTGTTCCAGTTGTTATAGAAGAACTTGTCGAAGAATAAACATAATAAGTAACAGGGGCAGATCCATAACTATAAGCACTCCAGCTCAAACTTATTGATGTTGTATTAGGAATAGATGCCTTTAAACCCGTTGGCGCAGTTACAGGAACTGTAATTACCGTTAAAATATTTGAATTAATTGATGAACTATTTCCATTAGTTGCAATGACTTGAAAATTATATGAAGTATTTTCAGTCAATCCTGTTATCGAACAAGATACTGCTGTAGAAGGCGAAACAGAAGTTAATGTACATGTGGGGGATATTTGAATACCAGATTGATAAACAGTATAATTCACATTTGAAGAACCAACACTCAAAGTCCAATTTAAAGTTAAACTTGTTCCTGTTGTGTTGTTACTTTGTGTAATGGAAAAAGAAGTTCCTGATGTAAATTTAGTTGTCACTAACAATGAATTAGAACTTATACTAGTTGAACCTCCAGTTGCATTATTAGTTGCAGAAATAGAAAATGAATAATCTGTATTTTGTATCAATCCATTTAAAGTACATGAAACTTGAGTTAAAGAGGGAGTTTTGGCTGTCAATGTGCATGTTGAAATATTAGATGCAGAGACAGCGCTTCCAGAAGATAAAACAGAATAATTAACGGATGCATTTCCAACATTCATTACCCAATTTAAAGTAACAGAAGTATCTGCTACTGTTCCAGATGATAAAACAAAAGAAGTACCCGTTGTAAATTGAGTTATGACTGTTATTGGTGAAGTTGTGACAGTATTACCACCTCCCGTAGCATTATTTGTTGCTTGAACTTTAAATATATAACTTGTATTTTGTGCCAATCCTGTTACCTGACAACTCACAGCAGTTGAAGAAACTGAGACATTTGATAATGTACATCCAAGAATTTGTGATGCAGAAACGGGGCTTCCATTTATTAATATGGTATAATTCATAGAAGAGTTTCCATAATTAAATACCCAATTTAAAGTTGCAGTTAAATCTGTAACAGGAGTTGCCGATACCGAAAACGTTGTTGAAGCAGAAATTTGTGTAATAACATTTAATGTATTTGAAACAATACTTGTGCTTCCCCCCGTTGCCGAATTTGTTGCCTGAATAGAAAATGCATAACTGGTATTTTGTGCTAATCCTGTTACTGTACAAGAAACTTGAGTTGATGATGGTGTTTTTCCAGTCAATAGACACCCTGAGATACTTGAAGACGAAACAGATGTACCAGAAGATAAAACTGAAAAATTAACAGAAGATGTCCCCACATTCATTATCCAAGTTAAAGTAGCCGTTGTATCAGAAGTTGATCCTGCTGATAAAACAAATGTCGTTGCTAAAGTAAACTGAGTAATTATACTTACTGAATTTGAGGTAATTGTAGAAGTAGCCAAAGAAACGTTTGTTACTTTAACAGAAAATGCATAAGAAGTATTTTGATTGATTCCTGTAACATTACAACTTACTTGTGTACTTGAAGGAGTTTTATTTGATAAAGTACATGTAGATACTTGACTAGAGTTAACAGCTACGCCATTTTGTAAAATTGTGTAATTAACATTTGAGTTTCCATAATTAAATACCCAACTTAAAGTAACAGAAGTATCTGAAACATTTGAAGCAATAGGTGTAAAAGTCGTATTTGATGCAATTGGCGTTACAACTGCCAGATCATTTGATATCACTGTAGTTGAACCAAGAGGAGCATTATTCAATGCTTTTACGGCAAAATAATATTGTTGATTTTGAGACAAGCCTGATACATTACAAACATTTGTTGCCGTTGGCAAGGAACTTGAAACAGCAGGAGAGCAATTAATAACAACACCTGTTGATGCAGCAGATGCTGAATTTGATTGAAATACAGCATAAGAAATAGACTCACTACCTGCATTCAAATTCCAGGTCAATGTTAAAGAAGTAGATGTTAAATTCGAAACACTTAAACTGTAACTATCTGTCGGATTAAATTGAGTTGTAACAGAAATGGCGCTTGAAGAACTTGAAGAAAGAGATGAAATAGAACCTACCGCATCTGTAACTGAAATAATTTTATAATAATACTTAGTATTTTCAGTTAATGCTGGTGATGTATTATCAACACAACTTAATTTTGATGGAGATGATGAAGCTGTATAAAACCAACAAGAAAATACAACACCGGAATCTGTTATATTAAAACTACTTTGAGAGGAACGATAAACTTTATATGTAATTCCTAAGTTTGTTACGTTATTATCCCACTGCAAAGTTGAAGTATTATTTGAAGCTCCTAAAATAGAAAATCCTGAAGGCGAAATAGGAGTTGTCACAGTAATATATTCAGCATTTGCATTAACCGTTCCATTTGAATTTTTTGCTCGAACCATAAAATAATAAGTTGTGCCTGCACTTAAAGATGCAATTGTAGTTGACTGACTAGCTCCAGCAACGGCAACAATATTTGAAGTATTTGTATAAGTTCCAGAAACAGTTCCATAAGTCACATCATAACTCGTTGCTCCAGAAGACGTTGTCCACGTTACATTAGCTGTGTTTGTTGCAGAGAGAATCGAAGTTATGGATAAACTTCCAATTGGTACACCAGATGCTTCCGTTCCAATAAAAGTTCCCCCAATACTTCTTGTTACAGAAAGAGCAAAATAATATGTTTGACCATTTGTTAATCCAGAAATTGTGCAGGATAAAGTTAACAAGGCATCACATCCCAACACATTTCCGCTGATTGCTTGGCCTGATGTTGAAGAATAATAAATTTTATAATTTGTTGCGTTTGTTACTGAAGACCAACTCACAGTAATTTGAGAATTTTGCGCTGTTACTTTTAATAATAGAGAATTTAAAGGAGTCGCCGAAGCTTCTGCAGATTGAGTTGTTGCCGTTGTATTTGTTCCTGTGTTTGAAGCAACAATAGTATAATAAATCGTTTGACCAAGAGTTCCTACCGTAAAATTACATGGAGAAGAAGAACAAGCCGTTAATGTTCCTGTGGCTGGAACAGAGCCTCCAACCGTTGTTGAACTATATACCTTGTAAGAAGAAGCACCCGATGCGCCACTCCAACTTAAATTAATATTTGTTGAAGATGTTACAGTTGTAACAGAGGTAATTGGTGTAATTGGTGTTACCGTTGTAGCAGAACTTGCAGCTAAAGAATCTCCGCCAGGGGTAAATGCTGTTACTTTATAATAATAAGGACTTCCATCAACCGTGGGAACAATATCAATACAAGAGCGACTTGAATCTGAAATATTTGTGCATCCATTTACATTTTGATATCCAGAACCTAATACTCTAGATCTTTGTACATAATATGAAGTAATTGCCGATGTTCCAGATCCAACACTGGAAGCCCATGTAATCGTAACAGAACCATCTGTTGCACTTGTTGTGGGTGCTGTTGGTGTGTTTGGTTTTGTTGTTACTGTAATAGCAGTAGAGGTAACTGTATTTTGTGAGTTTGTTGCCGTAACAACATAATAATAAACTGAACTTGATACCATTGTACTATCGGTGCAAGTATTACTTGCACCGATAGTACAAATAGCCCCTCCAGATGTACTGACGGGTAAAGATGTCGAACGATACAAAGAATAATTTACAGATCCATTTCCAGATACCGCATTCCATTGAAACGTTCCCGTTGTAGTTGAATAAGATATATTTGATAATACAGGAGGCGTTGCCAATGCAGTTGTATTAGTCTGAGTTGTAGAATTTTTTGTTGTTGGTGTAATGGTTGAGTTGGAAGCTGTTACCATATAATAATAAATATTATTTTCACTTAACCCCGAATCTGTAAATGTTGTTAAAGCGGATGGAGTATTTATAGGTGCCCCCCAGCTTCCTACAGCACCGGTTAAAGATCGATATAATTTATAAGTAACTGTTCCATTATTTGCATAAGAATTCCAATTTAGAGTAATGGAGCTTGATGTAATATTCGTTGCTGAATTAAATGTTGGCAGCGATTGTAAGTCCGTTGTTACTGAATATGTTGTTGAATTAAGAGGTGTTGCCCCTGGAGCATTATTGCTTGCAGTTAATAAATAATAATAAATCGTATTTTCATTTAATCCTGTATCTGAATAACTTGTCCCACTCGTTGTGGTATTAATTGCAGCGCCCCATGTGCCTGCAATTCCCGTTGTAGAGCGATACAAACTGTAAGTAACAGTTCCATTATTCGGGATTGTACTCCATGTCAGTTGTATAGAAGTTGCAGAAGCTGTTGTCGATGTTGTAATAAATGATGGTAAAGTTGCTATTGCTGTCGTAACTAAATATGAATTTGAATTTATATTTGTTGCACCTGAATTATTTGTTGCTGAAACCATATAATAATAATTTGTATTTTCATTTAAACCAGAATCATCATAAAAATTTGCACTTGAAGTAGAATAAATAGCTGTACCCCAACTTCCCGCACTCCCCGTTAAGGAACGGTATAAATTATAGGTAACAGAACCATTACTTGCTGCTGAACTCCAACTTATTTTCAAAGCAGAAGAAGTAACATTACTAGCTGAAATGATAACTGGAGTAGTGACAAGAGCTGTAGTTACTAAGAATGTGGATGATGTTATTGTTTGGGCACTTGGGGCATTATTTGTAACAGTTAGTTGGTAATAATAATTTGTATTTTCACTCAATAAGGAATCAGAATAAGAAGTTGCTGAATTTGTGGTAAAAATAGCAGAACCAAAACTTCCCAAAGCCCCTGTTGTTGATCGATATAATTTATAAATAACTGTTCCATTATTTGGAATTGAATTCCAATTTAATTTTAAGCTAGAAGTTGTTATACTAGTTGCAGGTGTAATAAAAGTAGGAGTTGTCGAAATCGCTGTAGTTACCTGTGTTACTGCAGAGTTTATAGCAGCAGCTCCTGATAAAGAATTAGATGCTGAAACATAATAATAATAATTTGTATTTTCAGATAAACCTGTATCTGAAAATGAAGTTAAACTAGATGGTGTATTAATAGGACCTATCCATGGACCTGTTGCGCTTGTTGAGCGATATAATTTATAAGTAACGATTCCATTATTTGGTGCTGAATTCCAATTTAAAGTGAGAGCACTGGCTGTTACGTTAGTGGCTGGAGTTATAAATGTCGGAACAGTAGATAAAGCAGTAGATATAGAAAGCACCGAAGAACTTAACGGAACAGCACTTGGAGCTGTATTTGTCGCAGAAACATAATAATAATAGTTTGTATTTTCAGATAAACCAGTATCTGAATAAGTTAATGCAGTTGAAGATGAGTTTATTGGCCCTGTCCATGGGCCAGTTGCACTTGATGTAGAACGATACAGTTTATACGCAACTGTTCCATTATTAGGAGCAGAATTCCAATTTAATGTCATAGCAGATGGAGTAATATTTGTTGTTGTACTAAAAGATGGAATTGTACTTAATGCTGTAGTTGTAGACACTATACTTGATTGAGCCGATTCTCCTAGTGAATTAGATGAAGTAATTACATAATAATAATTTGTATTTTCGCTTAAACCTGAATCCGTACACACATTATTTGGCGAACTTTTTGAAGCTATAGCACAAACAGCGGCTGATGGATTTGCAGCAAATGGGGAAGAGTTGCTATTTGAACGATAAATATTATATGTTACATTAGGATTTCCTGAAAATATATTCCAAAACAATGAAGAAGAAGATGAAGTCACACTAGAAACAGAAAGGCCCGTTGGCGTACCAACTTGCATTTGTAATTGCTGCTCTGCATTTGCATTAACCGATCCATAAGCATTTTTTGCAACTACCATTACATAATATAAATTTCCTGCAGAAAGCCCAGAAAAGGAATACGGCAAGGTAACAGAAGAACTCACCGTTGGCAAAGTAACAGTATAATTTCCAGAACTTGTTCCATAAATAATATCATAGCTAGTTGCACCTAAAGAAGTACTCCAATTAATATTTGCGGTTTTTGCACTTGTTGGAGATATAGATGTAATATCAAAATTGCCTATAGGAATACCAAGCTCTTCCGTTCCATTAAACGTACCACCAATTGATTTTGATATAACAATAGCAAAATAATAGGATTGCCCATTTGTTAATCCTGTAATTGTACAAGATAAAGATAAATTTGCATCGCAACCTACAACACCTCCACTAATTGCATTCCCAGATGTTGAAGAATAATAAACGGTATAATTTGTTGCATTTGCTACAGAAATCCAAGTTAAAGAAACTTGATTTGGCTGCGCTATTAAAGTTACTATTGGTGAAGAGTGAACTACAGCAGAATATTCATTTGATGTTGTAGATGCAGAAGAATTCGTTGCTGAATTACTTGCAACAATTGTGTAATAAATTTCTTGCCCAGAAGAAACACTAAAGGAACAAGGTGAGCTGGTACAACCTGTATTTATTCCACCATTACTTGGAGCGGATCCTGCTGCAGTTGTTGATTTATAAACTGCAAAATTGCTTGCTCCGGCTCCCCCACTCCAGCTTAAAGTAACATTGCTTACTGTTACAACAACACTAACTGACGAAATACTAGTTATAGGTGTCACTGTGGTTGCCGAACTTGCAGCAGGAGAAGAACCTCCTGCAGTTATAGCCGTTACTTTATAGTAATATGGATTTCCATCAATTACAGGGACAATATCTGTACATGTTAAACTTGAATTAGAAACACTTGTACAACCACTTACATCTTGATAACCTGTCGCAAGAGATCGAGAACGCTGAACTAAATAAGTCATTAATGACGGAGTTGCTGCACCTGGACTTTGAGCCCAATTTAATACGATTGTTCCATCTTTAGCCACTATTGTTGGAGGTAAAGGAGTATTAGGTAAAGTATTGACAGTAATAGGAGAATTTGCGGTTATGGTATTCTGTGAATTTGTTGCTGTAATTAAATAATAATAAATATTACTTGCGCTTACTGTAGAATCAGTACAAGAGGTTAATGTTACATTAGAACAAATCGCTCCAGAAGCCGTACTTACTGGTAAAGAGGTAGAACGATAAATATTGTATTGAACAGCTCCATTTCCATTTGAAGCGTTCCATTGCAAAGTAACAGAAGTTGTAGAAACTGCACTGGCATATAAAGTAGGGGCGTACAATAAAGCAGTTGTTACGTTTGTTGAAGAAGAACTTCTCGTTGTTGGTGTTGGTGAAGAATTTGAGGCTGAGACCATATAATAATATTTTGTATTTTCACTAAGTCCAGTATCACTATATGAAGTTGCACTTGAAGAAGAATTAATAGGACCGCTCCAAGTTCTTGCTACGCCCGTTGTAGAACGGTATAAACTATAATAAACAGTTCCATCATTAGGAACGGGATTCCAACTAATTGTGAGAGAATTGTCTGTTACGTTTGTTGCAGGCAATATAAAACTTGGTGAAGATAGCAAATCTGTAGTTACCGTAAAGTTATTTGAACTCAATGTAACAGCGCTTGGTGATAAGTTTGTTTCTGTAAGCAAATAATAATAATTTTTATTTTCTAATAGTCCTGTACTATCTGTATATGTGAGTGCTGAAGTTGTTGTAAAAATAGCGGTTCCCCAACTTCCGGCCAAGCCGGTTGTTGATCTAAATAATTTATAAGTAACTGTTCCGTTATTTGGCGCAATATTCCAATTTAAAGTTATAGAACTAGAAGTGACATTTGTTGCAGGAGAAACAAAAGATGGCATTGTTTGTAAAGCAGATGTAACTTGTAAAGTAGTTGAATTAACTGCTGTTACTCCTGGTGAATTATTTATTGCTGAAACATAATAATAATAATTTGTATTTTCTGATAATCCAAGACCATTATTATTATCTATATAAGTTAATGATGAACCTGTATAAATGGGGTTTCCCCAGGTTCCTGAAATCCCACTCGTTGATCGATATAAATTATATGTTACAGCTCCATTATTTGGTGATGCATTCCAATTTAAAGTAATTGAAGATGAAGTCACATTTGTTGCCGAATTAAATGTAGGAATGGTATTTATAGCTGTGGCTACCGAAATTATATTTGAACTCAATGCCGTTGCACCAGTAGCATTATTAATAGCCGTTAGCATATAATAATAATTTTTATTTTCTAATAAACCTGTATTGTCTGTATACGTAAGTGCTGAAGTTGTCGTAAAAATTGCGGATCCCCAACTTCCTGTTAAACCTGTCGTAGATCTAAATAATTGATAAGTAACTGTTCCATTATTAGGAGCAGAATTCCAATTTAATGTAATTGAATTATAAGTTATATTTGTAGGCGCTAGTAATGATGGAGGCGTTTGTAAAGCAGTTAAAGTACTAAATACAGATGAAACTTGTTCCGTTGCATTTGGCCTTGAATTTAATGCGCCAACTTTGTAATAATAATTCGTATTTTCCGATAATGAACTATCTATAAACGAAGAAGATGTTCCAGAATAAATAGGACTACCCCAACTAGCAGGCGAACTTGTCAATGATCTATAAACATTAAAAGTTAAAGGAGCGTTTCCAACACTTAATGTCCAATTTAATGTTAGTGAATTTGAAGATAAAGATGAAGAAGACAATAAAGAAGGCGCTGTTAATAAAGAAGAGGGAATACTTTGTTCAATTGAATTTGAAGAAGTTCCACTTATATCCGTTGCTGTCAAGCTATAATAATATATTTTATTTTCTAAAAATGAAGAGCTATCTAAATAATTTAAATTAGGTGAAATATATGTTGAACTTGAAGTTCCAATTTTATTTACTATTATAATCCCAACAGGTGATGATATTGATCTATATATATTAAACGTAATATTAGCGTTTCCATATAAAGAAGACCAACTTAATAAATTACTAGAAGCAGAAGCAGCTGAGACAAGTAAAGTATTTGGTATTGCAGGATATGTAGTAATGTTTATTTCTGAAGAAGACGGAGAGTTTCCTCCTTCATTTGTCGCAATTAATATATAATAATATAAATTTGCAGGGATTAAATTTACTGCATCATCAGTACAAGTTAAAGCACTAATAGATGAACAACTAGGGACAATTTCATATTGACTTCCCGGAACTAAACTTCGATATAATGAATATGTTATTGTTCCCGATCCTACTGCGGCATTCCAATTTAAAGTAACTAAATTTGATGTAATGCTTGGAGATCCATTCCAAGTAGGAGTAGATGGTGGATTTATGATAAGCGCTGATACTGTGTTACTTGTTACACTTCCAGAGTCATTGCTTGCTATAATCTGAAAATAATAAGTAAACCCATCAATTAGACCTGTTACCAAATAAGAACTTGTCACTCCAGAAATACTTTGAGACACACTTCCTGGTGATGTTCCATATTGAAGCGTATAGGTTGTATTTCCTAATCCACCATCAATATTACCCCAAGTTATCAAAGCAGTTTGAGAACTTTGTTTAACAATAATTGAAAAAATTGAAGGTGTTAATGAAACTTCATTTGTTGAATTAATAGAGCCATATTTATTTGTAGCAATGATACTAAAATAATAAGTAACACCATTTGATAAATTACCAACTAAACATTTTTTTAACTTTATTGAACTACAAGATTTAACTTTATTCGGATAATTTCCGCTAGAATTTCCATAAACTACAGAATAATTATCAGCTCTAAGTGAATTGGACCAGTTTAAATAAACTTTGCTATCATCCGCTAAAGCTGATGTTATATAAAACGATGCAGGTGTATTTAAAAATGGGGTATTTCCAATATCTACATGTGAATTGGACCCCCCTAAGGGATTATAGTCACAAGAAAGACAAAACATATTAATTAATATAATAAATATATAAAATTTTGATATAATATTAATTTTCAACAATCTTCCTCATGATAAATTAAACTTAATGAATTATATTATAATTTAGATGTTTTAATTTTATTTGTTCAAAATTCTAACTAGATAATTAATGAACAGTCCTTCTTAAAGCCTGCTCTATTTCTTCTTGTGAATATAATTTCGAGTTTTTATTTATATAAAAATTTGGTGAGTTTTTAATTATGAATGAGTTGCTTAATTGTTGTTGTATCAATTGATTTTCAATTAATGTTTTTTGAGCATCTAAGCAAGATCGAAATATTTGGTTCTGTTGCAAAAACAGAGCAAGTAAGAGTAAGGTATCTTTTTTTGAGTGATGTTTGAGGGAGTGGGGATGGAATTCAAGTGGAAGCATACAGAGCGAATGATTATAATAATGGCAGTCCGCTGGTATCTAGCCTACTCATTAAGCTATAGACAAGTAGAAGAACTGTTGGCAGAACGTGGTATTTATGTAGATCACACG
>Ga0136644_10004378_pt1 | contig 10421 bp, 6 predicted proteins | sample C_130820_EF_Meta_FD_94780 | JGI IMG/M metagenome (GOLD analysis project Ga0136644, IMG submission 94780) | Freshwater microbial communities from Lake Croche, Canada to study carbon cycling - C_130820_EF_MetaG (v2) (version 2) | ecosystem: Environmental > Aquatic > Freshwater > Lake | place: Lake...
CCCAAATCTGATGACACCTCCTTCAAGATGTTCTTTAGACTTGGTGGGGCTTTTACATCATCTGGTACTGAAAACGAAAGACCCATAGCCTGACCATGTCCATGATATGGGTCCTGTCCCAAAATAACGACCCGTACTGAATCCAAAGGTATAGATAGACAATTAAAGATTAAGTCACGTGACGGATAAATGGTTTTCTTAGCAGTATGTTCATCTTTAAGAAAGGTTTCAAGAGCCTTACCTTCAGGTGAATTCAATACCTTGTTTAAGACAGGTAGCCAAGAGTTATGCACAGTAGATAGAGACCAACAATCGTTTGTCTGAACAGGCAATGAATGAGATACAAGCTCAGTCGTAATAACAGGCTTAAGATTTTTATAGAATTCTAGAACACGTGGATGTGTTCGAATCTTAGAAAGGTCAAGTGCAAAGATGTGTAAGCCCTCTAAGGAGCGGACACGACTAAGTGCCACATAGGCCTGTCCATATTCAAAGGTGCTTTTACCAATATCTACAATAGCAGAATCAATAGAAGCTCCCTGTGACTTATGAATTGTGATTGCATAGGCGATTCGCAAAGGAATCTGCTGTCGGCCAATATGAGGCATTTCATGGCTATACCAAACAAAAGGCTCAATCAGTTTTGGTTCACCCTTTTTGAATTTAACTAGAGGAAACCGACGTACTGCTTCAAATCCTACAATAACACCACGTGAACCATTCACTAGACCAGCCTCCATGTCCGTGTTTGTAAGAAGCATAACTTGGGCACCTAGTCGCAATTCAAGACGACTCGAATATGTTGCATCTTGGTCCAGTTTTTCAATGGCAAAGTGTGACAAATCAGACGAAATATCAGGAATAGCACGTTCACTGTCAATCCAACGGGACTTATCAATAACGGTCTGGGCTTCAAATACAAATTTTTCACCAGAAAGTGCCTCCATGTTGACAATGTTCACCTTGTCAACATCAGTGTTGCGACTAAATAGCACAGTTGGCTTAATAGTTTCCTCTTTCCAATTCGTATTCATGCGACTTCTAAGAATCTTTTGACTTTCATCAGATACAACTCCCATACGAACTTCAGATAAAACGTTTTGATAAACAGGGTCAACCTGTCGCCAAATTTTCGTCAACAGTACAATGGACTGAATTGTGGATGACCAAATCGTTGACTCAAACAAGAAACGCAATTCAATATCAGCTCCAGATAGGTCCTTAGGAATGGGTGGTAGTTGACAGAAATCTCCTACCAGAATCAGCTGAAGTCCACCAAACGGTTTCGTTGTCTGTTTACGAATTGCACGACCAATCTTATCCAGTCGCTCAAAGAGTTCAGGCGTCAACATACTAACCTCATCAATAATAAGTTTGCGTGCCTGAGTCCACCGCTTCTTAATATAACTCTTCTTCTTAATAGTTTCAATACACTTTTCCAGACTATCCTTCCCCAAACCAATACCGGCCCAGCTATGAAGTGTTTTTGCACTGCATTCAAGTAGCAACGCTGCACAGCCAGTCATAGCTGTTACATGAATGTTATCAAATTCTCCAGCAATACGTCGAACTAATGTAGATTTACCAGTACCTCCAGGTCCAGTAATAAATATATTTACTCCACTATGAATAAGCGATAAAATCTGTTCACATTCTGGATTTTCCAGAACCTGAATAGACATCTTGTTTTTAAAACATCATTAAACCATTTAAGGCGTCAAATTTATACTATTATTTGACCAATATTTTTGAGTATAGTAAAAAAACTGGCCTCATCACAATGAGTGATACTTTTAAGAAAATCATCGCATCGTACAATACCATTTTCAATGAAAAGACCGTGGGTCTGTATGTATTGAACTAATAACGTACATAAATCACTAAACTTTATTGGCTTATTTTTATAAGACTCTAATAAAATGTGGTCTATTTTTGGTTTTGGTTTAAATCTGAATTTAACATCTCTAAACAATGAGTCGCGACATGTGAACGCTGTAATTTGATTCTTTGTAGAGTTTAAATCATTAATAGATAAAATAGTATTTTGTAATTTAGTACGTTTTGAATTGGTTTTAATAAGGGTTTTCTTTATATATTGCATCTCTTCTCCCAATTTTTCGTATAAATCGTTGAGAGAGGACATCTCTATGTTCTGTTGTGAAAACGCGTAGCCACCCAAGAAATCGGACTGTGAAATTCACAAGACCAATACCATGAACCTTCGGCTATTGTCTCAATGTTATCAGATACATCGGAACGCAACGCAACCCACCAATGTGGAGGTAAAATAAACATATTACCGGGTCGTAAACGAATCTCTAAGAATTTGAGTTCTGAAATCCAAGGTGTTTCTTCGGGCTTTAATGTCCAGGGGTCGCGTCCGTATGGATTCGATGGAAGCCATTCGCCACCCTTAGTGGCACCCTCATGGGCTATCCAAATACGTAAGGGTGCGCCATCTGTGGCTACCCAGCATGTGGCCTCAGCAGTCGTTTTCTGTAAACCAACTACTGCGCGAACACGGGGTACAATAACATTAGCCCTAATATTACGAATCGCAAAAGAACCTGGAATCCAAAATGGGCGACGAAATTGTAGGTTAATTTCGGAAGCTTTCTCAAATAATCCTGAAGCATCGGCAAGTTCCTGTTGATTAATAATACGATGGGCTGCGTTACCGGATGACTTTAACCATGTGCTCCAAGTCGAACGAACTTGTTCTTTACCATCAAATACTATAACAGGCCAACCAAATTTACCCGTTCTATCACGTGTCCATAGACGAATCCAGTCCTTATTGACCTCACGTATAACAAGAGGCGCCCGTTCACTCAATAATTCTGACCATTTTGTGTCCTTATCGTCTTTCCAATTCTTTTGTATGATTGTGTATTCGTGTAAAGCGCCACGATAAAAAATTACCCCAAATACAACAATAATTAATATAATAAATATAGATTCAAATACCATCTAAGAGGACTGCTGTTTGAATAGTATATCGTATTTTAGAAAGTTAAACGCTTAACCATAAGCCGGGAACATAGTTTCCCTGCTTTATTTCAGAAATTTCACCCTTATTTAATTTCTTTACATTCACTTTTAGGGTTTTACCGTTCTTATTGAGTGTTTCAAGGTGCTTTTTACCAACGCCATTTGTAATATTGACGATTGTGCGTTTACCATATGGACTATTTTTGTGAGGATGAGAAGTATATGTCATGTGTTCACTGTGGTAAATAAAGCTGGGGTGATTTACATGTTTGGATGAAGGGCTAACAACTCCAGATTTAACTGATTTTGACTTTAGTGTCTTTGATGACTTTGACTTTGGTGTCTTAGTTTTTCTTGTCTTTCCTCCAACCATTTTATTTTTACGTACGGTTTTTTTATAACAGTTCTTATAAGGTCTGCACGAAGCACGCTCCGTAAAACCCATTTTTGAACAAGGTTTCTTCATACAATATGATTTACTGAATCGTCTTGGAAATTTGTATGTCTTTTTTCGGGTGTCCATCTAATTTACATTCAGATTTATCTATATCTGGAAGAAGCTGACCATACAAACAGAAATTTACCAGATTGAGTATATCGTATTTTCGAATTGTTAAGAGCAAGGCTAGTCCAGCAGCCGTAGCAAAAATTGGAAGGGTGCGACCATATTCAAATTTAGAACGTAGGGGATTATAAAAATAAACTAAGAAAAGTCCTAAGAAAATATTACGTGCTGTAACAACTATAGGAAGATATTGTTTTCCATAGTTAGATTGAACACCAAAATATACAAATATATAAAAAATAACCATAAAAAATGTCAGTACAGAATATACCATTATATAAAAGTCATGATTTGATTCTGGTACAAATTTATCAAGTGAATGAACGATTTTATTATAAGTTGTAGCCATTCCTACAGGATATAAACATTTAGTTAGCTTAAAGAAACAGTCACCCATGGATTCAACAAAAATAAAATTTTGTTTGAAAGAAATTACGTTGAATAGTCAACAGGCTCAAATTGTCAAATACGAACCCTGTACAAACATACGTATTTTAGCTTCTGCCGGCTCAGGAAAGACAACTACAATCACTACCCGTATAGCCTATCTTATCCAAGAACATAAAATACGTGAAGATTCGATATTTCTAACAACATTCAGCAGAAATGCCAGTGATACTATGAAGGAACGTATTGAAGGCTTAATCGGGAATACACATGTCTATGTCGGAACCTTTCACGCCTTAGCAAATCGTATTTTAAGAGCGTATGACCCAGATAGTTTGAAGGACCTATATCACGTAGATGAATTACCGAACAAATTCTTAGATTTTATAATTTCAGAAAAGGGTCGCAAATGGGTGGGTAAACTTCACCACATTATTATTGATGAATTTCAAGACGTCAACCAAGTCCAATATGAAATTATGAAACGCCTCCATCATCCTAGTGCCTACTTAACCATTGTCGGCGACGACGCCCAAAATATATATACCTGGCGTGGGTCCTGTGTGGACTATATTTTAGATTTTCATCGAAAGGTGCGAAACGTTATGGATTTTCAGCTATCCATTAATTATAGGTCAACAGAGGCTATTGTTGCTGTAGCAAATTCCATTATGCGTAATATTCCAACCTTACCCTTCAAAGAGCGTATGACATCAGGTTCCAAAATTCAAGGGGAGAAGCCAGAAGTACGCTATTTTTTTAGAGCAAATGATGAACGCCTTTTTATTCATCAAAAAATTTTAGAATTAAGAGAGACGAATCCATATTGTACTATAGCAATTCTTTCTAAAATAAACAAGACCTTGTTTTTATTTGAAGAGATACTTATAAAAGAACAAATCCCTGTTAAAATATTAAGAGAAGCTGAAGATGAAGTTGATTCTAATAATCCGTATGCTGTTCCCCCTGTTATCTTATGTACCTTACATTCAGCAAAAGGTTTAGAATGGGACCATGTATTTTTCGTAGGATTAAATGATGATTCCTTTCCTCAAAATAAAGATGAAGAAAGTATTGTTCAAGAACGGCGACTTTTTTATGTAGGTGTAACTAGGGCACGCTTAACCTTGACGCTATCCTATTCAAGAGGTGAACACCGGCTGTCGCGTTTTGTCCGTGAAGTACATCGACCCCTCTTAACATGGTTTAGTGCAACTCAATACCGGCTAAGTAGTAATGAATTTGAGGGTAGAGCCAAAACCCTTCGTGGAGCAATTGAAAGTCTACAAGGTGAAGACTTTCGTATCTTAAAAGAACACCCTACAGCCTTGCCTGCCTGGATTAAGAATAAAACCTATGATGATGTATTACAGCCACGGTCACTCTTCCCAATTGGTGAATCGTGGCGCATTCCTGAATGGGTGAATAAGAAAGACTTGAAACAAGAATGGGAGCAATTTATAAAAGCTTATATTTTACGTGTAATTGGAGCAAAACGACCTGAATCAGGTGGTTCAACAGACCAAGTTGCATCAGATGTAGTGTGGACATTTAAAATCATGCGTGAGGATGCTGAATTCTTTAAAGAAAACCAACAATTAATAGAGCGGTTGGTAAGGTTCTTATTTCCTATGGCTGGAGATCCCTTACATACCCCCCCTAATATCACTTATCCAGAAATTGTGCATGCCTTACATTTTTTATATCCAGATACAGCTTGGAATATGGACATAATTCTTCAAATAATTCAAATCATTCACAAAATTCGGACAACAATTTATAATTTGCGATTCGTCAAATATCGTATGGACCTCTTACGTTTTTATCCTATATCATATTCACCGCCACAGGAACAACGTAGTAATCTTATTAATGCCTGGTATAGAACAACTCAAACGGCTTTGCCATCTATTAGTCTATTACCTGAACTTTTTTTGATGGGTGGAACACATGTTATTAAGCAGGGTAGAAACGCCTTGTTTTTTAAGCAACCAACAAAGGATGAGTGGGCTTCAGTCAAAGAGTATTTATTACAATTAGAAACGGATATCTTACAAAATTGGTGTACAAATTCACAAGATATTTTAGCCCGTGTTCAATACGAAGATGAACAGCTCATTGTATGCGCGGATTTACTAATGGAAAACACGCTAGTAATGATAAATCCAGGGTCATCAGCAAATGAGATGAAACGTCTTGAAATCTTAGTAGAACTGTTTGAAACAGTCCATCTAATAAGACAGAAGGGGTTTTTAATAAAGTCGGCAAGTATATTTCAGCCCTTGAGTGGCCTATTTATTGAAATGGATTTATCAAAATGGGACGGTACAATCTTAGACAACCATATACGTTCAAAGGTCATCATTCATGAGACGTAATATCTTTACATGTGCAATAAAATAACAAGGTAATACATAATGATGTAACAAACTAAATATAAAATAATAGCCGGTAACATCATATAGTAAATAACTGTGTAAAATAGGTATCCATAAAAATGGGAGGCCTTTTCTAAGATAACGAACCTTATCATAAACTGACATAAAATAATATAAATAATATACTAAATAAATACCGGCTAAAATGTCATGTATGGCTATAAAGGGTCTTATAAAATTACTGAGCACATATACTTCAACGTCGTTATTAGAACAAATATAATTGGTTAAATTATAGTAAATACAATTTTCATTATCAAGGGGCAATTCTAAGTTGATTTGAAATACATAAAAACAAGAATTAATAGTCATAATACATATTGGAGGATATAATAAATATGTCAATACCTTATTTTTATTATAAATAGGTATTGTTTCAAAAGGATATACAATATTTGTATCATAGTTAGTTAAACAAACAGGACAACTTAATTCTTGATTTTCGCGTAGTTCAGTTTTTCGCCATTTTGATAAACATGCCTTATGAATATATTTGGCTGAACCGTCGCATTTACACGGACTAATCAATTTATTTGACTTGCTTTCTTCGTCCATTAGGCAAAATCTACATTCATGTGTATGATTCATCCTAATCATGAATATATTATTATATTGACCCCGATGTTTATAATCGGGATATTTATGTTATTAAAGAATTAAAAGTTGATATATATATTTTATATGGTAAGTAAAAATAGCCACAAAAAAACATTTCGTAAGATAGGATGTATCACCTCATCTTAGTAGGTTTACTGTTGGGTTCAGTAGCCTCAAATATAGAAAATCCGATACGACAAGAAATAAATCGCAATTTATTGGATGTAGGTGTAAATCCTACGCAAACATCAATAAGTACAAAAACGTCAACGCATACAAGTGCCAGTTCATATTCACCCTATCCATCCTTTCAATCAACACAAACAGGTCTTATGTCAAAGACTGCAACAAGTACTAGAACAGCAACACGGACTTTAGGAGCCAGCCGTAGTTCTTCATCATCGCCGTTTTCTACTAGTTCTACATTTATGACTAGAACATCAACAGGCTCCACGAGTATATCTAAGACAACCACATCTTCTAAAACTGGTACAGCCAGTATTTCAAATACAAAAACATCAACTGGCACCCCAACTATATCATATTCGTCCCGTAGCTCAAGGTCACCATCAACAAGTCCCACAATGTCACGGTCTATACAGAGTTCCAAGACACCAACTTCTTCAGCCAGTGTTTCTGTGAGTCCACAGCTATCGAAATCTGGACCACGGTCAGTTACAGAAACCGTAACTATGGCTAGTTCAAAAACAACTACTGCAAGTCCGTCAGATTCCAGAAGTCTTGTAGGTAGTAAGACTAATTCGGCTACACCTACAATAACAGTAAGCTCAATCGTAACAAAGAGTCAAACATCTACAACCTTGTTATCAGGTACACCTAAGTTAACAATGACGTTTTCTCCATCAAGTACGGTAAGCAAGACATCTACGTCTTCGCCTACATTTACAATATCAACAAGAAAGACTGCAACATCAACAGGAACAGTCTCCACAAGTTTATCACCTTATATTTCAAAATCTGAATCTGCTTCCAATTCTAACTCAGCATCAGGTAAAATCAGTCGTAGTATAACCATTACAAGTACAATTTCAGGAAGTGGAAGTGAAACTATATCAAGTACTATATCAGGTTGCCCTTCATCGTCAACCACCCCTAAGACAAAAGTAAGTCTAACACAAACAATAACAACAAATGCTACAAATAGTGCTAATGTAACATACAGTTCTGTTGTTAGCAAAAGTATTAAATCATCATTTACAGAAACGGGCTCATCCAGTAGTTCTAAGACTTCGACAGTTTCAAGCACACAGACTGCATCTGTAAGTAGTTCAAAATCAAGTACAGGTACAAACACAATGAGTCAAACTGTAAGAGTCTCTGCCAGCACTCTTGTGTCCTTGACACCGACGTCAAGTCCTGCACTTTCTAAAACACCTACAGCTAGCCCATCCTTATCATACTCAGCTAAAAAGTCACAATCTGCTACAGTTTCTGTTACAACTTCGGCAGTCAACACAGGTTCAGCAAGTCCATCTACCTTTCCAACTGGTATTACAAAGACGGTGTCAGGTAGTCAAACACATACAGTGTTATCAACAACAACAGGTCAAATCAGTCAATCTCCTCAACAAACGCTATCCTACACTGATTCTGGCTCTGTGTCCATTTCAAGCAGTCCGATGACCTCAGAAAGTATTTCCATGTCTGTGACACCATCTGTTCGGCCAACACAATCAGTGACTTCTTCACCCAGTGTTTCTATATCAGTTTCAACTCAACCAAGTCTTTCAGGTTCGTCATCCTCAAGTGCCAAGATTTCTAAAAGTACAACCGTTTCATCAACCTTTAGCGGAAGCTCTACAGAAACAAAGACATCAATCGTGTCGAAGACAATAAGTACATCTGTATCAAGTAGCAGAAGTCCAAGAGTGTCAAATAGTGTATCAGGTAGCACCTCAAGTACTGCAATCTCTTCCTTATCAAATTCGGTAAGTCCAAGTGTATCGGTCAGTAAGACAACGACTATAACAGCATCCAGTTCAAAGACAATTAAACCAACTGTCAGTCCATCAATATCAAATACTCCAAGTGCCATCTCATCATATAGTCCATCTGTATCAGTATCGGTGTCCGTTTCAACAACACCAACTGTAACAAATTCAGTGTCACCAAGTGTATCGGTCAGTAAGACAACAACTGAAACGGCCTCCGTTTCAGCTACTATAAAACCAACAGTCAGTCCATCAATATCAAATAGTCCAAGTTCCGCAGCATCCTATAGCTCATCATCATCAATAACAAACAGTGCAAGCAAGCTATCATCTAGTAGCGCTTCATCGTCTGTAACAGTATCATCTCCTGTTTCTGTATCTGGCCTACCAAGTATCAGTTCATTAGCATCCGAATCAAGAACACAGGTCACAAGTGATTCGCCATTAAGAAGTATATCGTCTTCTGTGTCTGCTTCAAGTTCTCCATCATTGTCTAAGTCAGCGTATGTATCAAAATCATCAACCGTAGTGCAAACACAAACAGGGTTCTCATCAGATTCAAATACAGTTAGTGTAAGTCCAAGTACAACAATAACACAAACACAAGTAACTAGTTCTTCCGCCCAAGTATCAGTTTCAGATTTAGGTAGTGTATCGCCGACTACGCAAAGAACAGAATCAAATATACCAACTATAACAAATAGTGTATCATCATCTGTAACACCATCGTTATCAATGTCTAATACAGGTATATTATCTGCAACGGGTTACCAGTCTGGTACTTCATTATCTTCTAATAGTCAGGCTCAGACTTTCACACAACAAGCATCTGTCACCTTACTATCATCATCAAGTGTAATAACAACATCATCACCATTAAATTCATTATCAATATCTGCCTGTAATTCACCTTCTATTACAAACTCATTTACCGTATCAAATAATCCAAGTACTTCTGCCCTACAAACCAACAGTATGACACCAAGTGTTACACAATCATTATCATCAAATCTGACAATCACGCCAAGTGTCATTCCTACATTTTCACCATTCATAACATCATCAGTTACGACAAGTGTATCACAACAATCAACATATTCTGTAATTGTGAGCCCAAGTCCTATTACAACTACAACAGGTTCTCAATGTAGTTCAGTGACTATATCTATAACAACATGTCGAACTCTATCCTTGTCTCAAACTATTTCTCCAACTATGTCTGTATTAGCTTCTGGAACACGCACTCCTGGTTCTCCTGTGAAAACCTATTCACCATCTGTTTCATTTTGTCCAAGTTCAACCTATAGTGTGTCTCCAACTGTAATTGGAACATTTTCTAAGACTAATATGGCTTCAGGAACAGTGACTCCAGGTTCAGCAACCTATACGCCAACAGTAAGTATATCCAGAACCAACTCATTAAGTCAAACCTTATCAGTAACATTGACTCCTTCACCCAGAGTAACAGTAGGCGAATCTTCTTTACCAACA
>Ga0136644_10004380_pt1 | contig 10419 bp, 9 predicted proteins | sample C_130820_EF_Meta_FD_94780 | JGI IMG/M metagenome (GOLD analysis project Ga0136644, IMG submission 94780) | Freshwater microbial communities from Lake Croche, Canada to study carbon cycling - C_130820_EF_MetaG (v2) (version 2) | ecosystem: Environmental > Aquatic > Freshwater > Lake | place: Lake...
ATCTGGGTTTGGGCGTGAGTAGCTTCCCGGCCCGTGCGGTCACCTTTTTCGGGCCTTTGGCGTCGGGCGGTTCCGGGGAGAGCAGGGGAAGCAGCTCCAAGCCTGGAGAGGACCCAGGAGGGTTGGCCAGTGAGCGAGCGAAATGTCGATACGCTTCCATGAGACGCTCGTCGAGGAGGTTGCCAACCTCCTGGAGTGGCCTACCGCCAAGGACGCGATGTATCTCGTCAACGAACCGCGCACTGCGTGCGCGGTGAGCATCGTTCTCAAGGGGCTCCAGTAGGTCAAGGGTGCCCATTAGCGCCCGAGCGGAGTCGAGGGGAGAGCTCAGCGCGAGAGACATGCTTAATCGGTCTCGTTCCTTGATGATCGCCGGCGTGAAGGGTCCGATGATGGTGAGTACAGACGTCATCACAATACCGACGTCGCATGCCGGCGCCATGACCAGCCCTGGTTCTGGGGGAGCTTCCGCCGCCCGCGCCCTCTTATCTGCCGGGGGAGCACGATGAACGCCAGCGCCAGGTTGGAGGCACTCCGCTGGGTGATCTGTTCGCTGACTTCGGTGCTCACGCCAGGGGTGTTTGGGTTCCATCCTCACGGATGGGGGGCAATCCGCCGGTTTTGGCCAGAGTCAGCGGCGGCGGACGGCGGGGATGACGGCGGCGGCGGCGCTTGGAATCGGAACCTCCACCGTCGGTCGGACGAGGGGTCAACCGGGATCCGCGAATCGATCGGCGGTTCGGACGGCGGACCAGGATGATCAGGAGCAGCAGACCGACGGAGAATCCGAGGGAAATGAGGATGATGGGTGCCAGGCCCCGGGGATCCAACAGGTTGCCGTCAGGCATGGGCAGCACCCTGGCCGACGCATCAACCGCCGCCAAAAACATTCCGGATTGACTCAAGAAGTCCATCTGCCCGGTTACCCTGTCGTTTGATCGGTGCTTTCGTCAACGTTGCCCTCCACTTGAAGGTTAAGGCGGCTCATCCGGTAGCGGAGGGCATGCCGGGAAAGGTCCAGTTGGGCGGCCGTCTTGGCCAGGTTTCCGCCGCTGCGCTTGATGGCGGAGAGAATCTGCTCCCGTTCGAATTGGAGCAGCGCTTCGCTCAGGGAGCCCGACCGGGGGAAGGCGGGATTCCCCTCGGAACCGAGGTCGCCCAGACGGAGCCTTGATTCGACCTCAAAATCGGGAAGGCTCGCCGCCCGGACCTCGTCCGCCGTTTCCAGGATGACGGCGCGCTCCATGACATTGCGCAATTCCCGCACATTGCCCGGCCAGGAATGTGCCAGCAAAGCGGATTTCGCCGGCTCGCTGATGCGGTGGATGGTCCGCCCGAGGCGAAGGCAGAATTGCCGCAGAAAATGATGGGCCAGCTGGAGGATGTCATCTCCGCGGTCGCGTAGCGGCGGGGGGCGGAACTGCATGACATTCAGTCGATGAAAGAGGTCTTCCCGGAATTCGTGCTTCCGGATGGCGTCGACGATATTGCGGTTGGTGGCGGCGATCAGGCGGACATTGACCCGCAGTTCCTGGGTGCCGCCCACCCGGGTGAAGGACCCGTCCTCGAGAAAGCGCAAAAGCTTGGCCTGCAACGGGCGGCTCATGTCACCGATTTCATCCAGGAAGATGGTCCCCGAGTCGGCTTCCTCCACGTAGCCGCGCTTCATGCGATGCGCGCCGGTGAAGGCCCCCTTTTCATAACCGAAGAGTTCGCTCTCCAGCAATGTCTCGGGAATCGCGGCACAATTCAGCCGGACATAGGCCTGACCTTGGCGCCGACTCAGCGAATGGATGGCTCCGGCAATCAATTCCTTTCCCGTGCCGCTCTCGCCCAGAATCAGGACGGTCGCATCGGTGGGAGCCACCGTTTGGATCAGTTGCCGTAATTCCCGGACCTTCTGATGCTCACCGATGATGTGTTCCAGGCGATACCCTTCGCCCGCCCGGGCCTTGAGTGCGGCATTTTCTGCGAGAAGCCGGTGGCGTTCGGCACATCGGGCCACCGCATGCAGTAATTCGTCCGGATCAAACGGCTTTGCGAGGTAATCAATGGCCCCGCTCTTGATGGCCTCCACGGCCAGCTTCGGGGTGGCGTAGGCCGTCATCATCAGGACCGGAAGTCCCGGCTTCCGGCGTGCCGCCTCCTTGAGGAATTCGTATCCGCTGATGCCCCCCAGGCGGGCATCGGTGATCACCATGAACAGCTCCTCCTCTCCCAGCATCTTGAGTGCCGCCTCGGCGGAATCGGCGAGCCGGACGTCATAGCCCTCGGCCCGCAGCACCGTCTCCAGCGACAGGCGCATGTTCTTTTCGTCATCAACAACGAGGAGGGGTGGAAGCTTCATTTCCGGAGTCGGACCAGGGATCGGGCCGGGAACTTGAGGGTAAAGGTGGTGCCTTTGCCAAGCACGGAATGAACGTGCACCGTGCCTCCATAGAGCTCGGTGTTGTGCTTGACGATGGCGAGTCCCAGACCGGTTCCCTTTGGTTTGGTGGTGAAGTACGGCTCGAAAATGGCATTGAGTTGTTCCGGCAAAATCCCCGGACCGCTATCCCCCACCGAAATCCATGCTGACAGGTCCGCGTCGCTACGCGCCGACAGGAGGATTTCACCCCGACCGTTCATGGCCTCCCGGGCATTGATCAGCAGGTTCGAGAACACCTCCCGAAAATGTCCCGATTGCCCCGGCAATTCCGGCAGCAGAGGGCCATATTCGCGGCGGATTTTGACGTCGAAGCTCGTGCCTTCGGGGAAAACATCCCTCACGGCCCCTTCGAGTTCATTCAGCAGGTTCACCCGTTCGAGGCGACCTTCCGCGAGCCGTGCGTACCCCATCAGTTCGGTGATGATCCGGTCCGAGCGTTCCACCTCCTCCCGAATGATGGCAATTTGTTGGGTGATGGTTTTTCCCTCCTTGACCGTCTTGGCCAGGGTGTAAGCGGCGTTGTTGATGATGCCGAGCGGGTTCTTCAACTGATGAGCGATTTCGCCGGCCAGTCGTCCCGCTGCCTCCAATTGTTGCTGCTTGTGCACGAATTGGTCCGCCTCTTCCGCCTGGGCCCGCTTGCGGTCTGCCAGCACTTGAATGGCATAGCAACAGGCCGTGGTCAGAAGCAGGAGCAGGGTGCGAAGCAGGACCGCTTCCATCGTGCTGGGATGACCGTACACCACCGCCGAGCCCGCCGAACCGGAATCATCCTGAAGCGGGTTCAACGATCGTTGCAGGACCCCGCCGAGCACATAACAGCCGGTGGTGATGACATTGAGGAAGAGTTGGACATCGGCGTGAGGCACCGAGGCATAGCTTCGAAAAATCAACGCCAGGAATATCCAGTACAACGAACTGTTGAAGCCGTCGGTCAAAATGGTCATGCCGGCGACCATCACCGCATCAAAGATCGCGACGGAGTACACTACCCGTTCGAGCATGAGCGGACTCACTTCATCCATCCCCCAGATGATGATGCCGGTCCCAAGACTGAAGGCGCCGTATCCGAGGATGAAAAGCCGGAGATGGTCCGCGGTCTCCGCCAGCGCCGGTGGGGCTGCCGAAAAGGAATCGCTAAAAAACAGGAACCACAGGAGCGTGATCAGCACGAGCACTTTGACCGGAAGCAGGAGCGCGCGCTCCACAAAACGAACCCGGTCCAGGAACACCGCCCGACGGGACGGTGGAAGTTCCGTCATCCGACGCCAGTGCGCGAAGGCCTCTGCCGTTTGACCGGCCCATCGTGAAATGGCAGGGCGTGCGCTCATACGGGAGCATCCGGCAACTTTCGCACGCGATCGATGACCCGGTGCGCGATCTCTTCGATGGGCCAGAGGCGCCCCACCCCCTCGTACCCGCACGCCAGCAGCCCTTGTTCGGGGCCGATGAATTCAACGCCACGTCCCGCCAGGGTGGCCACATGACCCTGGGTGGCCGGATGAAGCCACATTTTCCCATTCATGGCCGGAGCCACCACGGTGGCTGCGCCGGGATTGAGGGCGAGAGCAATGCAGGTCAACGGGTCGTCGGCCATTCCCAGGGCCAGTCGGGCCAGGGTGTTGGCCGTCGCAGGCGCGATCAACAGCAGGCGGGCCTCATCCGCGAGGCGGATATGCGTGGGCTGCCAGCCTTCCCCGGCATCATAGAGGTCGGTCACGACCGGATTTCGCGACAGGGTCTTGAACGGGAGCGGGTTGACGAACCGTTGGGCATCCGCCGTCATCACCACGTGAACATCCAGGTCGGCCTTGGTCAACAGACTGGCCAGATCCACGGCTCGATGAACCGCAATCGACCCCGTGACCCCCAACACCACCACCGGTTTGGTTTTCATTCTCCAAATTCAAACTGCGCCCGATATCCCCGGATTCGCTCGGCCTCCAGGACGGCCTGAGCCCGCCGGAGATCATCCTCGCGCGATTCACTCACCAACAAATAGTGAAACTGTCGCCAATGGCGAATTTCCTCGGAAGCCGCCGCCAACCGCTGAGCCAGTATCTCCGGAGTCTCCGTGCCGCGTCCCGCCAGTCGTCGAACCAGTTCCGGCCGCGATGCGGGACACAAAAACAATGTCACCAACGCGGCACCCGGCGTTTCGTCGAGTGCCGCCAGACGACGGACCGATTCCGCTCCCTGAACGTCAATGGTCAAGAGCGCATCCATGCCCTGGGCCAGCAGGTTCCGGACCGATTGCGAAAGCGTACCGTAGGACCGCCCATACACGGTGGCATGTTCCAGGAATTCCCCGGCTTCGATCCGGGCGGCAAAATCCTCGCGGGAGAGAAAATGATAATCCACTCCATCCACCTCCCCGGGCCGGGGAGCGCGCGTGGTGCAGGTGATGACCCGCCGAAGGGTCGGATTCTGTCGCAACAATCCGTCGCCCAGAGTGGTTTTTCCGGCCCCCGACGGGGCGCTGATCAACAAAAGGAGTGGCTTTGGCATGACGCGGTGATTTTTGGAAATCCGATCATTCCACGTTTTGAACCTGTTCGCGAAATCGTTCGAGCTCGGTTTTCAACAGAACGACCTCGGCGGCGATGGCGGCATCGTTGGCCTTGGAACCGATGGTGTTGATCTCCCGGTTCATTTCCTGGGCAAGAAAGTCCAGCTTGCGCCCGATGGGGTCGAGCGCCTTCCGGCTTTCCTCGTACTGCGCGAAATGACTGTCCAATCGGGTCAATTCCTCGGAGATGTCACTGCGGTCGGCGTAAAAGACCACTTCCCGGATCACCCGTTCATCATCGGCGGCAACCGTGGGCAAACCGGCGGCCGCAATCCGGCTCAACAGTTGCTCCCGAAGTCGCTTGCCGGCCTCGGGAATCTGCTGACGAATCCGTTGGGAAGCCAGGCGCATGGCGCCAATTCTCAGGTGCAGGTCCGCCGCCAGTGCCTCGCCTTCCTTCCGACGCATGGCGTCCAGTCCCTCCAGTGAATCCCGCAGGGAAGCCTCGACCACCGGCCAGAGTCCTTCCACGTCGGTTGCCGGTGCGGAGGTGTCCAGGACTCCCGGACATCGCAGCAAGACTTCAAACGTGACGGTTTCGGTCATCCCCAGCCTTCGACCCAGTTCGCTCAACTCCGCATGGTAGGCTGCGGCCAGCTCCGAATGAATCCGTGTGGTCGGACCCATCGATTCGACTTGAAGCGTGATGGACGCCTCCACGCGTCCCCGTCCCACCACCTTCAGGATTTCATCGCGAACTCGGCCTTCCAAGGCGTCCAATTCCCGCGGGAGCCGGACCAGCACCTCTGCCTGTCGGCGATTGACCGATTTGACTTCAACGGTGACGCGGGCTCCTTCAATGGCCCGCTCTCCCCGTCCGTAACCCGTCATGGAACGCATCGGTGCAATATCAGGTTGGAAGCCCGCCGTGGCCAAGCTTTTCGGGTGGCCTGGCAGGCGCCTCCATCGTCGGCATCCCGGAGGAACGTCGCGAAATTTCGGGCAGCCCGCCCGGGCCGGCTTGACCCAGACCCGCCGGCTCATGTTTATATCCCTTCCGACCAATGTCTTCGCTTGCCGCCGCCTTCGCGCATTCTGCCCGTCAACATCCGGACAAAGTCGCCCTCTTTTGGGGGGAAGCGACCCATACCTATGCCGATTTTTCACGGGGTGCGGTCGCCGGAGTCCGGCAGCTCCGGGACCGATGGCAGGTACAGCCCGGGGATCGGGTGGGAGTCCTCCTGAAAAATCGCCCGGAATTTGTCACGGTCCTTTTCTCGATTCTGGCTGCGGGTGCCGTGGTGGTGCCCATCAATCATTTTCTCAAGCCGCCCGAAATTGCCTACATGGCAGCCGACGCGGGATTGAAGCTGCTGATCGTGGAGCAGGACCTCCTGGAGACGGTTCGTGAGGCGGCGCTGACCAGCCCCACTCCATCCGTGGTCAGCATGGACGACTGGGGTGGGCCGGATTCGCAAACAGCCCTTCTGGACCCGGAGACCTGCCCGGACTCCCCGGATTCACTGGCATTCCTCGTGTACACCAGCGGCACAACGGGTCATCCCAAGGGGGCGATGCTGACCCACGCCAACCTCCTCGCCAACGTCGAGTCGTGCCGTCAGGTTTTGAAAGTGGTGGAGTTTGACCGATTCGTGTTGATGCTCCCGATGTTTCACAGCTTCATGCTGACGGTTTGCATTCTGCTGCCCCTGCTGGTGGGGGGATCGATCGTCCTGATCAAGTCCGTTCATCCACCAAAGGCCATGTTGGACGAGATGATCACCCATCAGGGCTCGGTCCTGCCAGCCATGGCCGCCATTTTCCGCCTGCTTTCCCAATTGCCATCTCAGTTGCAGCTGCCCTTGCGCCTTTGCATCAGCGGTGCCGGTCCCCTGCCATCCGAGATTCTGAAGTCCTTTGAAAAGCGGTATCCCACCGTCCCGCTGATTGAAGGCTACGGCTTGACCGAGGCCAGTCCCGTGGTGGCTGTGAACCCGCCCGGCGGGAAATGTGTTGCCGGTTCCATCGGGCCCTCCATTCCAGGCGTGGAAATCGGCATCCGGGATGAGGCCGGCCAGGAACTTCCGGACGAGGTCACCGGTGAACTTTGGGTTCGCGGCGCGAACGTCATGCAGGGTTACTGGAATGACCCGGTCAAAACGGCGGCCACGTTGCATCAGGGTTGGCTGCGGACCGGTGATTTGGGGCACCGCCGACCGGACGGTTATTTCGTCATCACCGACCGGGCCAAGGACATGCTCAAGCCCAATGGCATCAACGTCTATCCCCGGGAAATTGAGGAGGTCATCCATCAATTCGCCGGGATCAAGGAATGCGCTGTGGTCGGGGAACCCGATGAGCGTCGGGGTGAACGCCCGGTGGCGTTTGTCGCTCTGGACCCCGGAACGCCCTTTTCCGAGCGTGCTCTCCTCGACTGGCTCAAACAAAACCTGGCCGATTACAAACTGCCTCGTCGCGCGATTGTCCTTCCCGCCCTGCCGCGGAATGGGACAGGCAAGATTTTGAAGACCGAGCTGCGGAAGATGTTGGCCGGTGGGCTTTAGGTGCAACAAACTGCAAGCTATTTGGGATACACGACACCAGGGCGACGAAGTGGAAGCGGCGTCCCGCCGCTTTGGAAACCTGCGCTACGTGCCATCGCCGCCGGAATACCGTCCGGTTCATGGCCTCGAGCCACGTCCAATTTTGAAGGTGTCCTCTACTTGGGCTCAGGCGCCTGCTGGCGCAGGAAGGCTTGAATCACCGATGGATCGCCGGTCGGTGCCTGACACGCCGTGCCAGTGCAACAATAGGCCTGGGCCCGACCGTCCAGGGGGCGGAGTTCCCGGGCAAATGGTTCCACGGGGCCCTGGGTCCCGAGAATGACCCGGTGCGGATAAAACACCTGGTGGGCCGAGTGGACCAAACCGGCGACTTCCGGGCTGGTAGGATCGCCGGTAATCACCACCCGGCGTGGCTCTTGAAGAATCCAGTCGAGCGCCAGGAACAGGTGAGGCACCGCCTGCGGGGTTTGATGGAGCCGCTGAGCGAGCAATCGGAGGGTTCGCTCTGCCGCCAGATGCCAATCCTTGCGATCGCAGATGGCGGACAACCGGAGCAGGGCCCATGCGGCCACGCTGTTGCCCCCGGGTTCGGCACCGTCGTAGTCCTCCTTGTTCCGAAGCAGCAGGTGCGGGGTGTCCTGCACCGTCTGCCAAAAGCCGCCGTGGGTCGGGTCGTAAAACCGTTCCATCATGGTTTCGGCCAGCACGACGGCAAACTCGAGCGTCGAGGGGGTCAGGGTCGCCTCGTAAAGGTCGACAACCCCCGCCAGCAGGTTGGCGTAGCCATCCAGCAATTGGACCCCGTCTTTTTCCCCCTCCCGCCATCGATGCGAAAGCGTCCGGGTCTGGGCATCCCATAAATTCCGTTGGATGAAGGAGAGATTCCGTTCCGCCATCCGTCGATAGGTGACCTCACCCAGGATTCCGTGAGCGCGGGCAACGGCCCCCAGCATCATTCCATTCCAGGAGGCCAGAACCTTGTCGTCCCGATGCGGACGAACACGATGCGCCCGGGCAGCCAGCAGCTTGGCCCGGGCCGAGGTCAGAGCGGCCAATTCCTCGGCCTTGGGATGCCCACCCACTTCACTCAGGACATTTTGTCCCGCAAGCGGTTTCGGATGGGAGTGGTCCACAAAATTTCCCTGGGCCGTGACGCCCCAATATCGCTCGACGGCATGAGACTCCGCTTCACTGAGCAGGGAGCGAATCTCGGCCAGGGTCCAGCAGTAGAATTTGCCTTCATGGCCTTCGCTGTCGGCATCCTCCGCCGAGTAAAATCCGCCGTCGGGATGGGTCATGTCCCGGCCCACGTACTCCAACGTCTGGCGGACCACTTCGGCATGCCGGCTGACGCCGCCCACAAGGAAGGCCTCCAGGTAGAGCTGCACCAACTGGGCCTGGTCGTACAACATCTTTTCGAAGTGGGGTACGAGCCACTTTTCATCGACCGAATAGCGGGCAAAGCCGCCTCCCAACTGGTCGTGGATGCCGCCGGCCGCCATGCCGTCGCAGGTCTTGAGGACCGCCTTGATGGCGTCCGCATCATGAAATCGACGGGCGTAGCGCAGCAGATACAGCGGCACGCTGGGCCGCGGAAACTTCGGGGCGCTGCCGAAGCCGCCATGGTGGCTGTCAAATTCGTGCAGATAGGTCTGTCCCGCACCGTGTAACTCGCGTTCGCCGGTGGGAAAGGCGTTGTCGGAATCAAAGGAGACGGTCGCCCGAAGCCGCTCGGTGATGTCGGCGGCGGAGGCAGTCAGGTCGGTCCGGCGGGTCTGCCAAAGTTCGACAATTCGTTCCAGCAACTGACGAAAGCTCATCCGCCCATATTTGGGCTCCGGCGGAAAGTAGGTGCCGCCGTAGAAGGGTTGCAGGTCCGGAGTGAGGAACACATTGAGCGGCCAACCTCCCGATCCGGTCGTGGTCTGCACAAAGCTCATGTAGATTTTGTCGATGTCGGGACGTTCTTCCCGGTCGACCTTGATGCTGATGAAATGCTCGTTCAGGTAGCTGGCGCAGGCGACATCCTCGAACGTCTCCCGCTCCATCACATGACACCAATGGCAGGTGGAATAGCCGATGCTCAGGAAGATCGGTTTTTGTGCGGACCGTGCGAGAGCGATCGCCTCATCACCCCAGGCATGCCATTGAACCGGATTGTGGGCATGCTGGAGCAGGTAGGGAGACTTCTCCCGGACCAGGGCATTGGTGTATTGGGGTGAAGCTGGGGTGGATTCGCTCACGGTGCGGTAAGAGTAGCGGGTATCCCCGGGTTGAAAAGCAGCGGCTCGCGCCTCGCTCCGGGGTCTTTTAGGCGCGACCAACGACAAACTAGTTCGGTCGCAAAATCCTAGCGGCGCGGACGACGCATATCCGGGCGAGCGGGCTCAGGTTCCGGCTCGGCCCGGATGGTTTTCAGCGTTTCGAGGACGTCCAACGCCGTCAGGGCCGCCTCCTTGCCGCGGTTGGTGGAGGGGTCCAGGCACCGTGCTTTGGCCTGGGCTTCCGTGGTCACCGTAATGACTTCGTGGATAATCGGGACCCCGGTGGTCCAGCTCAGTTCCATCAAGGCCTGGGTGACCGCTCCGCCGATCTGCTGGGCGTGGTTCGTTTCCCCCTGCCAGATGAGTCCGAGGCAGAGGATGGCCTCGGGTTCGTTGAATTCCCGTTCCAGCAGCGCCGAAACCGCGACGGGGATTTCAAAGGCGCCGGGCACCCGGGCCACCTCGATTTGGGCTCCGGCCGCGGTCAGGACGGCGGTGGCGGCTTCCAGCAACCCATCGACGAACTCCGGGTTGTAACGGGAGGCAACCACGGCAATGCGACCGCGAAACCGGCGGATGGGAGGGTGTTCTGCTGTTTTCAACATGGACACAGGGTAAAACGTGCTTTGCCGTCGGGGGAATCATTAAAGGGTC
>Ga0136644_10004381_pt1 | contig 10419 bp, 12 predicted proteins | sample C_130820_EF_Meta_FD_94780 | JGI IMG/M metagenome (GOLD analysis project Ga0136644, IMG submission 94780) | Freshwater microbial communities from Lake Croche, Canada to study carbon cycling - C_130820_EF_MetaG (v2) (version 2) | ecosystem: Environmental > Aquatic > Freshwater > Lake | place...
CCCTTAGCAACCGAAGGTTGCCCAGTTGGAGCCGGCAGCGAAGCTTGCCGGCTCTAGACCCTCCTATAATTGTTTCTTAGCAACTGTAAAAATCTCATTCCACATATGCTAATGAGATTTATATTATTGGAAAAACCTCCTTATGGTTTTTCAAAATTCCATTTTTGTAATGCTGCGCAACTGGGTTGACATAGCTGTTTATTTTTATCCCCCGTTATATAAAGTATATTCATGAAAAAAAGCGTAAAGGTAAGATCAAACAAGACGTTGAAAAATAAAACTCTGAAAAACACAGCTGCACAAAATACTAAACTCAAGAGTATCTTGAAAAAACATAATATTCACGCTGGTCCTGGTATGAAATTTTCTAGAGCAGAAGCATTGTCCAAATTGAATTTAGGCGTGTTTGGATTCAACTGGCGAGATAAAGCTCGCAGTTTTAATTATGATGAGGAACACGTAATTGCAAATGTCATGCATGGACACCCTCCGTTCAAACATCATGTTCATTTCAAAGAACGTAAGGCTGGACACAAATTTAGGCTTTGATATGCTAGAAGCGACCCTCCTATAATTGTTTCTTAGCAACTGTAAAAATCTCATTCCACATATGCTAATGAGATTTATACTATTGGAAAAAACCTCCGTATGGTTTTTTAAAATTTCAATTTTTGGGGCACCGGTGGAAATAGCTGATTTTTGTAATGCTGCGCAACCAGTGGACATAGCTGAACCAGAGCAACGCTAGGGGGTTAACGGGGTCTCCCCGTAAATTTAGGCAGTGGCAACCGCCTTCACCGCCTTGGCGAAGTGAGGGCTCATGTACTTCTGGAGGTTGAAGTACGTAAGCTCGTCGTCCTTATTGAGCTTAAGGAGGCCGGCAAGCTTGGTGTCGGGGTTGATCTTGCGACCATTCTCCTTGTCCTGGAGGTTGTGGGTGCGAATGTACTTGTTGATGTCGCGGGTAACATCGGTGCGTGCCATCTCCGTGCCAGCAGGCTTCTCAAGGAAGGAGGCAAGCTCGTCACTGATGCGAGTAGGCTTCACGAAGCCGCTGGGGGAGCGGGTACCAGTCTTTCTCTTGCGCTTGGAGCCCTGCTTCGTCGCAGCCTTGAGGTCGCGAACATACTGCTTCGCGAGGACACGGTAGTCAGCCTTGAGACTGGTGAGGAGGGAGGTAACCTGCTGAATCTTGGAAACAAACTCATCAGACTTCTCAGTGAAGGAGGCTTCAACATCAACGGGGACATCACCCTCAACAACGGGTGCAGAAACATCAACTGCGGAGGGAACAACGACCTCCTTCTTGGCCTTGGGCTCCTTAGGGCCCTTGGGCTCCTTAGAGGCCTTGGGTGCCTTCTCGGCAGGGGCGGCGGCGGTCTCCTTAGAAACCTTAGTAGTCTTGGGAGCCTTCTCGGCAACGGGAGCGTCAGTGGTCGTGGTAACTGCTTTGGGCATTCTGGGCATGTTATATACTCTTATGAAGACATCTTTTTAAGTCGTTTAACGCATCTAAATATATATTTGACATGATAATATGATAACAACTGCAAATAAGCATTCTAAAAATGACTAAAAGAAGCAAAAATCTTATTTTTAACGAATTTATGTTGTGTCATATTTGTAATTTATAATTTCATTAACAGTGTTGGTAATGAAATTGAAGAAAGGAAGTTAAATTTTGGAAGTTACATATAAACAAAAGATTGATATAGCCAAGGCAACGAGCTAGCAGCGTTAGCGTTAACAAGAGTCAAACAACCAAGCACATAATACGATCCTAAAGTTCTGCTGTCCGTATTTATTCCATGATTCACCATTTTTTCCATTATATCCAGCACAGTTTGTCTAGTTTCGTCCAGGGTTGAATGATTCAATAATTGTGACATGCTTATTCCTCTAAAAGGATCTCCATTTGGGGGACAAATATTTCTTTTTACCTCCATTGTAAGTTGTGCGCGGTAGTTCCAAATATCACTAAGTTCTCTCACAAACCTCCACAAGTACTGTTGAGACAATGTGGTAAACCATTCCGGCGAACTATAATTCCCTAGAGCATCTATATTTTGAAACAAAGAGAGAATCCTAAGTTCTAATGATTTCTCATTTGACATACTTTCAGTATCGTCCTTTATTTCTAACTCAACTGGGATTTTCAATATGCGACTCAACTTTAAAAGATATCTCATGTCTGCAAGAACTTCTTTGGAAATCACATTACGATTGAATGGATTAGTTGTTTCACACATCTCTTTGGTATTCATCTTTACCAGATTGAAGAGAGAAACTATATCAAATCCGTATACAAATCCATCTTTATCCTTGTAACTAAAAAAATTGTTATATGGAAGTGTCGCAATATCGTCCATAGTAAAAAAATCCATACTATTTGTGCAAAGGGTTCTGTTCTTAAATGCCGGGCCGTGATACCTATTGTATTTTCTTTGTAAATGACCTCTAAACAATTTTTGTAACTTCACAATGTGTACAGAGAGAGTTAAAAAACAAAATAACCGAGCTACCAAATCTTTTTTATTCCCTGTAATTCTCAGCTTGTAGTGTTTTGTAAAGAGTTTCAATTGTTCCTTATTATAATTGTATTTGAACAGAAGCTCAATATTCTCTCCACTTGGAATTATCAAGTTGTAATCGTTTATTTTTTCTTGAGTCTTTTTTGTCATATGAGTTAATAAATGCGTTGAACATTTTTTACTTATAAATTGCATGTAATCATCGTCTAAGCATTTGTTCATGGCGAATATAAATAGATTCGTATACTATATATACAGAATTCTTTTTGAGTATTTATCGTATACATATTTAATTTATCGTGTAAAATAATTTTTATTTTTTTAAGTATTTATTACGACACGTCGTGTCATTTGTGTTGGGTGTATATATACATTCCAAAAAAAATTGATTTAAAGATAAGTCTAGGTATATAATTACACACAGACAAAAACAGAAATGGCTGAGACGATTGTTGATGGAACCACCTTTAACGCGCAGAACGTGAAGTTCTCTGCCCCCAAGGCCAATGCCTCCGGCGGAAAGAGCGTGAATATTTTGAACAAGGCGACGAACACTGGTCTTCGTTTGTCAACTCCTCTTATGCTCACCTGGGGAGCGGCGGACTATGTTGACGAGAAGACTGGCAAGGGAAACGGAAAGTATGAAATGGGATTGCAGTTTCCCAGCGACGAGTACAAGAATGCTGACATGGACGCGTTCCTCAAGAACATGCAGGACTTTGAGAAGAAGATCAAGGAGGACGCCATGACGTATTCCAAGGAGTGGTTTGGCAAGGTGCACAAGAGCGAGGACGTGATCAATGCGCTTTGGACGCCTATGCTCAAGTACAGCAAGGACAAGTCTACGGGTGAGCCGGATCTCAACAAGGCTCCCACTTTCCGAGTGAAGCTTCCTATTTGGGAGGGAACTTGGAAGTGCGAGATCTATGACGAAGACGGCAATGCTCTATTTCCCAGTGCGAATCCAACGGTGACACCTCTTGATTATTTGCAGAAGGGTATCAATCTTGCTGCAGTGATCCAGTGCGGTGGTCTTTGGTTTGCGAACGGTAAGTTTGGTTTGACCTGGAAGCTTATTCAGGCCGTTGTGCAGAAGCCTCGTGCATCGTTGAGTGGACAGTGCTTCATCAAGCTCAAGCCCGCTGACAAGGATCGTCTCAAGGCGGCTGCTCCTGCGGTGGAGGAGAGTGATGCTGTTGAGGGTGGTCTTGTGGAGGATAGTGAGCCTGAGGACGAGGGTGAGGAGGAGGACGAGGAGCCTGCGGTTGTTCCTCCACCTGCACCGGTTCCAGTTCCTGTGCCAGAGCCAGTTGCTGTTGCTGCAGCGGCAGCCGCTCCTGAACCAGCGCCCAAGAAGAAGGTTGTGAAGAAGAAGGTTGCTGCTGAATAAAGTAGTCGTAGTCGTAATCGTAGTCTTAGTCGTAATCGTAGAAGTAGCTTGTTGAATGGAATAGTATCTAAATAAACCCTTTTTTTTGAAGATTTTTTCTTCAAAAAAAAATGAAATGGACTGGAGATAATTTACATAAGGTAAACCTTGAAACATGTCCACACTCATTGAAGCTCTTGACAACTTTACGCCTGTCCAAGTTGGTGAAAATGGTCATTCAGAATTAGCTTGGTCAAACAGTGTTGAGGAGAAGATTGTCCAACTTGATTTCCAGTGTGTTCGTACCGATTCAAATGGTATTACATCTCTAGCCACCGTACTAGACGATCTTTTGCGCGAGTTATCTGTTGTCCAGACAAATTTCATGAAGGAGGAAAAGCGCAAGGAGCTCTTGTGTATTCTATACAAGATCATTGGAAAGACTCGCGATATTGAGGGAGGAAAGGGAGAGTATGCGATATCGTACATGATGATTTGGACTTGGTACAAATATTACCCAGAATTGGCAGAGATTGCACTCGCACTCTTCGTATTTGAACCGTTTGATATTCCTTTTGACACTCTAGAAACAAATCTTATTGAGTCAGTGACCAAGAAAGGAGTTGTTCCTTATGGATCCTGGAAGGATATCAAATACTTTTGCGATTATGTTCGTAATGCTAGTGGAGGCTGTGAAGATCACCCGCTTATTGGTGTATGTGTGAAGTATATCAATATCCAACTCAATTTGGACGAAGGTGCTATGGCCAATGGTAGTTCTGTTTCATTGGCAGGAAAGTGGGTGCCTCGCCAAAAGTCAAAGTTCTCCTGGCTCCACAAGATATTGGCGTATAGCTTCTTTCACGAATATTTGTACACGGCTACAGGTGATGTGGGTAGACAAAAGGCAATGAAGAAGTGTGAGACAAGATATCGCATGATGTATTCAGCACTGAACCGCCACCTAGATACAGTTCAAATCAAGCAGGCTGGAAAGAGTTGGGCTACTATTGACCATGCCAAGACTACGTCCATTACTATGGCAAAACAGCGTAAGGCTTTCATGAATTTGAAGATAAATGGTAATGGAGAGACCAGATCAGAAGATCCAGATCGCATTATTTGTGCAGAAAATTTGGCTATCTATTTGGAGTCTTTGAAGAAGGAGGGAAAGGAAGTAAAGGGTAAAAACCTTGGTCTTGAGATGTTCACCAAGCAGGCGTATATGACTATGCACAATCCTGCGGAGGCAGACATCTTGAACTCCCAGTGGCGCGATAATTGCAACAAGAAGAATTCGGACGGCCTGGGCCCAATGATTGCCATGGTAGACACGTCTGGTTCTATGAGTGGTGATCCTATGAATGCGGCGATTGCATTGGGTTGTCGCGTTGCAGAAAAGTCTATATTGGGAAAACGCGTCATGACCTTTTCATCAGACCCCACGTGGATAAATCTTGACGGTTGTGATACATTCACGGAGATGGTGAACGCGATTCACAAGTCAAACATCTATGCTGGAATGAGCACGAACTTTTACAAGGCATTGGATATGATACTTTGTGCAATTGAAGAGCGCCGCGTTCCGCCTATGGACGTGGAGAATATGATCCTCGCAATATTCTCGGACATGCAGATTGATGACAATATCAGCGACATGACTGGGACAGCTGGATACGGTCCTAATCCATCACAAAAAGAAGCGGCTAGGGGAAAGTGGGCGACAATGTTCCAGAAAATCAAGCAGAAGTATACAGATGTGGGCATGCGAATGTACGGAGAGCCGCTCAGCCCTCCACACATTCTCTTCTGGAACTTGCGAAATACGACAGGGTTTCCCACGCTTTCTACAGAAGCCGGGTGTTCCATGATGAGCGGATATGACCCATCGCTGCTCAACATGTTCTGCGAGTTGGGTATGGACGCGCTCAAGGATTATACGCCGTTCAAGATGCTTGTCAAGACATTGGAAAATCAACGATACCTTCCTCTGGAGGTTTCTATGCAAGCGAGATTTGAAAAAAATTGAATTGGTTTGTAAAAGAAAACGAAACTCAACCCTATAAGAAAATGCCAAATTATTTTGGAATTCGTCTATCTTTGCAAGATGCCTTTCACTTGTTTAGTGAAAACTATCAAAAAACATTTGACAACATATTTGTATCATTTGACGATCCCCGTCATGTAAATTCTTACCTTTGTGAAAGGTTGAATGAAATTGCAGAAAAACTGCGAGAGCGTCCAGTGAACACATTCAACACGGCTTACAAAATTACAAAACTATTTGAACACCCTTCCATAAACGTCTTTTATATTGGTAACGAACAATGTGTTATTGGTTGGAAAATGGAAAAAATCTCTGCAAATGTTGACGAGTTCATTCTTACACTTATAAACTTGAAGGCCAGCTACATGAATGTAACCAACTATTTCAAGGTTCTTCATAATGAAGATTACATGCCAAGAGATAGATTTGACAGAGTCAAACGTATTTGTGAGTCCCAACCTTCTATTATTGAATACAACGAATGAAGGGAACTTGGGTTCCCTTTTAACTTAGAAAACGACACTTGGAGGAGGTCGGGGAGCTCCGCCCCCAGATTTCTTATCAATGACTGTCGCCTTTGCAACACTACTTATGATTTTATTGAAACACTTCAACTCTTCATCGTCCAAGTAAGGACCCAGCGTCTCGCAGTTTATCTTATTGTATTGATTGTTTTTTCTATTATCCAAATCCATACAACCTGGATTTGCTGTTCTCCAATCTGCCAAAAGAATAACATTTTTTCTCGTGATCTGTTTTATACATTTGATCAACAATTCGCGTTCTTTTTCCCAGCTGTCTTCGTTTTTTATGTGGAAAACTTCTCTCTTCACATCACTACAGTGAATAGGTCTCTTGCAAACGTCCAACTGGTTGAGTTCACGCAAGAAGATGTTGGAAATGCCTGCGGCATATCCGTTTTCTCCATTGTATTCCAAGTCCTTGAAGTGTACTTGGAGAGAATCAATGAACTCCTTGATATTCATGGCGTCTTTGCAGGTTTCATTCAAGAAGAAATTCAAGTTGAAATTGTTATGACTATTGGTGTTATTATTAGAGTTGATGTTATTATGTGATCCACCCATATTATCTTTCATGATCTCAAACATTTTTTGTTGAAAGTCTTGGTTCTGTTTTTGCATTTCATTGTTTTGTTTTACGGTGTCAATGAGCAGTACAGTAAGTGATTCAATGTCCATATTTATAGGTTTTGGTGAAGGTACAGTGGCATCTGGGGTTTCTGTAATATTAATGATTTCGTTTTTACTAAAAGAATCTTGGTTTTTAGCGGCTATACATTTTTTCCTATGATTGAATAAGCTCTGGCGATGGGTATATTCTTTCCCACATACACAATTAAATTTTTTTGAATCGGCACTTTCATGTAAGTATTTTTGTAAGTATTTCGCACCGGTCGAGTAAGTATTGGAATGTTTAGGTGTCAATACATGTCTGTCCCATAAACTTTTCTTATCACAAGTGAAGCTACATTTTTCACAAAAAAACTTGGAACTTTTTGGATCTTTTTGGTAAGTCATTTGGCGTTTTTTGTAAGTATATTATACTTACATAAAAAAGTTCCTAAATTCTTTCTTGAAAAACTTTTAAAAGTAAAAAAAAAGTATCGTCACAAAAAAATCATCAAAAAACGTGTTTGTGAGCATTATGGTCACAACCAGTTTTTCCAAAAAGTTTGAGTTTTTTTTGTCAAAAGTATTTTGGGGAACTTTTTTTTGGACATTTTTTTGTCCATTTTTGAATCGGCCAAAATACTTTGGAAAATCAGAAAAAAGTCAAACTTTATATAATAAATGGAAAAGGGTACTTAAAGACGCCCATTTCTTTAAGTCCATTCGCAAATTTATTATATAAACACGACCTTGATATAGATACCGGCTTTTCTCTCTACATTGTAAATATCATTCTCAACCACGAGGGGGATTCCGCAATTTGAAACGAAACAAGTTTGAACTCGCTTGAGCTGTACAGGGAACGGGGGGATCTCCACATGTACACATTCCACTGGAATGGTTAGGAAAGGGTGATCCAAGAGAGAAACTTGGAACGGAACGACGCACTCTATGTGAAGACAACCCGCTTCATCAATGCTCATATTTTCCGGCAAATCTGGAATACATTTGACAATTATCTCTCCTTTCTCTCTTGTGTTGTCAAAGTAGACTTCATTGTGCCAAAGTGGAACGAAGTAGGTTGACTCGTCTATGACGAGCTTGTATACATTGCTTTGCAACAAGTCTTCAATGCGAGGATTCAATATGTAGACCTGGTCGTCCTTGAACTTTTCAACGACGATTTCTTTGATGACGTCCAATGTCTCTTGTGAAATATGAAGCACCGTCTTGTACTTAGAGAGAAACTCATAGACACTCATAGCCAATTCCTTGTCTATGGGCAACTTCTTGCAACCATTCAAAACGATTTCTTTGATTGCTGTAACAAAGCCAGGTTGTCCCAGACCACCCTGTTCTTTCAACAATCCCTCTAAGAAAGACTGGAGCAAGAGAGAATAATCCATGGACCAGAATGAGGCTGGATCTGGTTCTTTGTCTTGGTCTTGGTCTAGTCCATTGACCTCTATTTCTCTCTTCAAGAACTCATAGGACTCTTGAATGACCTTGAACTTCGCAGTGCTATCATCACTATTCCCGTTCTTGTCTGGGTGATACTGGAGCGCTAACTTGCGATATTGTTTTTTCAAAGAAGACATCGTAAGAGTATCAATTTCTAATATGGTCATTGCTTCCATACGATTCATTTTCATGTTGTATTCCTTATAAAAGTAATGTAACATGTTTTTATGCTTTTATCTGCAATGATATGAGATAAAAGAAATAATTTTCCATGTGGTAAATAGGACGATAGTTGTTGTTATAATACTTGAAAAATGTATATGTCTTGATCAACGCTTCGGTAGTCTTTTCTGGTGGAACCCTTCCTTCTTCTATTAAATTGGAAAGAATATACCAAACGCATTCATTGATATCCAAGTTGTAAATCAATACATCATACAATAGATCGCGAAACTTTACAAAATTCATGTCGTCAATATTTTTCATAAAGGCGATGATTTTATCCGAAATGATTTTGTGTCGCTGCATGAGCTCACTGTTTTCCAAGTGGTGTAAATTTTTTATGTTGGATACTTCGTTTACATCTATCTTTCGCATTTTTTTATCATTCAATCCGGTGCATTTCGTATAAAGCGTTTTTGTGGGTCTTGGAATAGAAATAAGTTCACAACAACTTAATATATTTTCCGGCAGAAAACTAACACTTTCGGTTATGATAACAAATTTCAAATCTATTGAATTCATATAATTTCGTTGCATGTAGCTGTAAAAATTTTCTAATAACTCGTTGTGAATTTCATGAAAATATTTGCATACAATAATACCGCATTTCTCCGCCTTTCCGCCAACAATGTCTACGATCTGTTGGTATATTTCATGCCAAAGTAACTTAGAACTGCAACCTAAGAGAGACATATCTATCTCATAGTGAATGTCGCTTATCTTGAAAAAATATTGTTGTTTATTGTAAGACACACTCATCTTCTTTTCGTACTTCAATTCACTTGGACTGTATTTTTTTATGGATTTTAACATTTGAGTGTATTTTCCAACTCCGGGAGGGCCGTAGAAAATGACATTTTTAAAGCTGTGCACTTTTTCTGGAAAATGAGAAAACGTTTTTTCCAGTTTTGGGTGCATATTTATGGTGTGTATATATTCATCAAAATGAGTTTCGTGAAACTTCATTGAACTAGAATGTTTGCCTAGTTAGTATAATAATATTTGTTTATATCGCTATCCACTTAAAAACATATTCGTAGTTTGATGTAAGTGTTATCTAAACATGAATATTGTAAAATCGTTAGATCAATATGATGAAAGTAATATACATTTTTGTGATTCAATAAAAAATAATGTTATGACAGATAGTCAGTTTATTCGCATATTGTATTCTACACCTGGATTTTCTTTGAATGGTATTTATTTATTTTTCACGCTACGAGAGGTCTTTATTGAGAAGTATTTTAATAAATATAAATGCTCATTTGACGTTACAAGTCATCGTGCTATATGTGATAAGTTGTGTGAAATTGAGTATAATATATTGAAGCGGGTGAATATAAATAAGCAGCCGCAATACAAAATACAAGAGCAGGTTATGAGTGGAAATATAAAGATATTTTCGCCCATTCAAATAAAACATGCAACCGTTGGGTTTATGTTGAGAATATCTGGCATTTGGGAAACTACAACGCATTATGGTGTGACTTACAAGTTTTCAAAGATTGAGAACATGTAGAGTTAGCAGAGAACCTAGATTATCCACAGCTATGTCCACAGGTGCCCCAAAAATTGAAATTTTAAAAAACCATAAGGAGGTTTTTTCCAATAGTATACATCTCATTAGCATATGTGGAATGAGATTTTTACAGTTGCTAA
>Ga0136644_10004383_pt1 | contig 10417 bp, 8 predicted proteins | sample C_130820_EF_Meta_FD_94780 | JGI IMG/M metagenome (GOLD analysis project Ga0136644, IMG submission 94780) | Freshwater microbial communities from Lake Croche, Canada to study carbon cycling - C_130820_EF_MetaG (v2) (version 2) | ecosystem: Environmental > Aquatic > Freshwater > Lake | place: Lake...
ATTTTATTGAATCAATAAATAAAATTAATATAAATGATTATATAGAAATACAAAAAGCATTTTATAATAAAATGCAAGCGGATATTGGATTTGTTAATATATATTTAGAATTTTTTAAAATCTTAGCAAATGTTTATAAAGAAGTTTATAATTTTGATTGTGAATTCTTTTATAAAATTATTGAAACTAAATTTTTAATGGATTATGGGGAAACTTTTGATATACCTGAAAATTTACAATTTTTAAAAGATTATGAAGAAGAATCGAAAAGAATAAATAATTTAACAATTATAAAAAAAATGTTTAAAATAAATATGCTATTACCTAATATTCAAGACCACATTAACACTTTAATAATGAATCAAAATAATCATTTTCCAGATATTTATTATTGGTTTCAAAATGAAAAATTAACTGTTGAAATAAAAAATAAAATTAAGAATAAAATTATTAATAACACTTTACCTTTAAGAGAAAAAGTATTATTGGATAATTTACTAGATACAAAAGATAAGTTTTAAAAACAAAAATAGAAGAACCTGTAAATGTAATTAAAAAACCAGTACCAAAACAAACTATTAATAAAAATATAACAGAAATGGATACATTAAAGTTAGAAACTGAAAATATAATTGAAGAATATTTAGAATCTTTAGAAATAAAAGATATTAAAGAATTTATTGAAGAAAGATGTCAAGATGCTTTAAGTAAAAATAAATTTTGTCAATATATGTTTGATAAATATTTCGAAGTTTCAATAGAAACATCTACTAAAATTATAGATTTGGTAAAAATACTAGTAAAAAAACAGATATTATATAAAAGTAATTTAAGTAGGGGAATATTATTAATATATAATAATTGGAATGATGTATCTTTGGATTATAATAATCCAAATAAGAAAATGAAAGAATTATTAACATGTTTAAAAAATATGGGTATAACAAAGTTTTTGGAAAATTTGTTAAAGACTTATAAGATTGAATATGAAGTATAAGTTTAATATTGTATTTCAACCGTAACTGAAGGATCATACATGAATTGTCCTGGATATGATAAATTAACTCCAACATAAAGTGTTTCTCCAGGTTTTCCTAATTTAATATTTTTCTTAACAACATTATTAAAAGTAGGATCTGTAGATGATATTTGACCACGAGCCACATCACTATAATCAAATATAATGGCTATTTGTGTTCCTTGACTTGGTTCAGGTCCTCTAGCTATACCAAAATCAACTTCACCTCTAGTGGCTATATTACCACCTGCTGATAATATAACAGTAGCATCACTGCCTTCTATATAATCCAAAGGTACTTGGAATGTTCCTAATGCAGTATACATTTGAGGTATCTTACCAGCTTTAGTATAAGGATTTCCTCCATTTGGTTTGAATGAACGAATAGCTCTAGTTGTTGGTGCCATTGTTGTAGGTGCTCTAGTTGTAGGCGCAAGTGTAATAGCAGGTGCAGGTTTATTTGTCCATACAATTCTACCAGTGGTGATACTTTGTACAGCTAAATATCCATCTAATGTCATTACTAAATTGAAAGGTTTTTCACTAATATTACCTCCAGAATTGGTTTCCCATACTAAAGTTCCATCTCCTGTTGTACTCATTGTTAAGTTACCATCGTCGTGCATAACCAAAGCACAAGGTTGATAAGGATATACTAAGTTTTCCCATACACAATTACCGTGACTATCATATAATCTTAATTCATTATCACTTGGTTCTATTATTAAAGCATAACCATTAGGGAAAAACATTCCTTGAGAAGGACATAATCCATTATTTATAGTAGATAAACAACTTTGTGTATTAGACCATAATAATCTTCCAGTATTTGTAGTTAGTGATACTAAATAGGTATCATCAATTCTTAAAGTAAAAGGTCCTTCTTCGGGTTTATTACCACCTGTATTTGTTTGCCATACTATATTTCCTGAAGGATCATTCAAAGTTAAATTACCATCGTTTTGAATAATTAATTTATTTGTTGGACCATTTGGGCTATTACTAGACCAAATAACTCTTCCAGTATTATGATACACTACTAAACTTCCATAATCTGTAGAAGTTAAATTATAAGTTATACTAGGAGTAGTTAAAACAGGCACAACTCCACCATTCATATCAGAAGACCAAGAACTTGTAATTACTGAATCTTCTGGGTCAGGTGTTGGTTTGGGTGTTGGTGCTAATGTTCTTGGTGGTGTAGTAGCAACCATGGTTGTTTGTCCAAGTGGAGGATTTGTTAATGGTTTAGTAGTGGGTGCTTTTGTTGTAGGTGCCTTTGTTACTGGTGCTTTGGTTACTGGAGGGTCTGAATTTATTATAATATTACTAATTAAACTGTCTGTACTAGCTAATTGACAAATAAAATAAACTGGAATTTTACTTTTTCTGACAGTACTATTAACTAATTGTCCATTAATATAATAATTTACATTTTTTCCATCTATATTAATAGCTAAAACTGTACTAGCTATTTTACTTGCAGGAATTGGTTTAGATTGAAATCTTGGAATGGCTCCAGTATATTTTTCAACAATATCAACTTGATAAAAATCATTATTTACTTTATCTATATGAAAAAGATGATCATGAGTATTAAGACTAAAACCACCTTCAACAGTTTCGGTAAAACCTACATAATTCTCACCTTTACGAGATTTGAAAGTTAAAGTAATTGGTACATTAAAATTAAATAACGAATATGCATAGGCATTTAATTTATCTCCACCATCTACTTTTTTAATATAAGGAACTAAACTAGCATTGTCGGTATTTTTGGATATATAGGTATTTTTACCATCAACAAATTGTACATTAGGCGAACTTGTTACATTAGGCGAAGTTGTTACATTAGGCGAAGTTGTTACATTAGGCGAAGTTGTTACTTTAGGCAAAGTTGTTACTTTAGGCAAAGTTGTTACTTTAGGTGAAGTTGTTGATTCAAAATCTTCTATATATTTCTTACAAATAAAACCATTTTGAATTCCGTTACTCCATTGAATATTCATAGGTTGACAACTAAAATTAAAATTTTTAGACATAAATATATATATATATCTAGAATTTTTATATTTTTATATTTTTATTCTCCTAAAAACATATAAATTTTTGCAATACAACCACATAATTGTAAAAGTGTATCTATACCTCCATTTACTCGAATATAAGATAAAGAAATTATTTCATGAATTTTTAATTTCTTTGATTCTTTAATTTTTAAATCTTTTTCCAAAAGACATTTCATAAAAGTTAAAAGAATATCATTTGGATAATATCCTTTCATATACAACTCTTTAGTTGTTTCAATACCTTCTTGTAATCTTTCATTCAGACAATCATTAATAATTTTTTCTATATAAACTGGTTTTGGTTTATCAACCATTTTATAAACAGTTTCAATAGTTAATTCTTTAAAAGCATAATATATACATTCTAAATTATTAATAGCTTGTCTTATATCCATATCTGAAACAAATAATAAATTATCAATTCCTTCTTTATCATATTTAATATTTTCTTTATTACAAATTGATTCAATTTTATAATATAAATCTATTTTACTAATTCTTGGATATTTAATAATCATACATCTTGATTGAATAGATTCAATAATTTGAGAACAATCATTGCAAATAAAAACAAATCTAGTATTTTTACGAAATTCAGCAATAATATTTGCTAATAAATTTTGAGCTTTTGGTGTTATACTATCACATTCATCTAAAATAATTAACTTATTAATTCCATCAGTTTTCTTTTTACAAAAAGGATAAATAGTTTTATTTATCATTGATAATCCTCTATCGTCAGAAGCATTTAATTCCAAAACATATTCATTAAATTTATGAGTATAAATTTGTTTAGCTAAACAAACAATTGTAGAAGTTTTACCTGTTCCTGGTTCTCCAGTAATAATTAAATTAGGAATAGATTTATTTTCTAACATTTTATCTATCTTAATCTTTATAAATGGGTCTAACAAAATTTCATCAGAAGATTTTGGTCTATATTTTTCAACCCATGGTAATTTAATTTCATTAAACATTTTATTATTGTTTGATTTTATTTTTATAAAACCATCAAACATTATTAAATTCTCCATTATTAAATTATATAATAATCCTCTAAAATAAGTTTATTTAATTAAATATCTATAATTAATTATATGGAAACAAAAAGTATTAATTTTATTTTATTGATTATCATATGTATTTTAACTTATCGTTTATATTATTCAAATAATAATATTATTCAAAATTTTGAAAACACCAATAATAAACCATATTTATGGCAATATTGGGATAATATTGATGGGAAAAAAACACCAGCTTTCATAAATTTATGTTTTAAAACTGTTGATAGAAAATGCAGTAAAAGTTTTCAAATTGTAAGATTAAATAAAGATAATATTTTAAAATATATTCCAGAAATAGATGAATATAAAGAACAAATGAAAGATTTAATAATAGCTCATAAAGTTGATATTTATAGAATAATGTTATTATTTAAATATGGTGGTATGTATTTAGATGCTGATATAATTTGTTTAAGAGATCCTATTGAAATTATTCATAAATTAGATGAATATGATTTTGTTGGTTTTGGTTGTACAGGTATTAATTGTCAATTTGGTTATGGTGAACCTTCTAATTGGTTATTAGCTTCACAAAAAAATAGTATTTTAATGGCATATGTTTTAAAACATTTATTAAATAAAATAAAAAATCAAAAATCATTTGAATATCATGATTTAGGAAAAATAGTAATTTGGGAAGAATTAAGTTATTTAATTAATAATAAAAATTATAAATATTATCACTATCCTAATAAAATTGATGGTTCAAGAGATAAATATGGAAATTGGGTTGATTCAATTATTATATTTTCTAATCAACATATTCAATATGAAGATGAAAAAAATATGATGTTTTTTGTATTTTATAGTTCTGATATGGATAGTGAAATTAAAAAATTATCAGAAGAAGAATTGTTAAAGAAAGATTGGAACTATACTAAATTTTTAAAGAGAGCTTTATTTGAATGATTTTTTTTGAAAATAATAATTTTCATAATAAAGTATTGCAATTAATTTATTAATAAATTCTTCTTGTTCTTTACTAATTATTACTTTATCAGAACCTTCAAATTGAATATATTTTATTATATCATCTTCTTCAATAACAAAATCAACTTCCATTGGTTTTGTTATTTTGTAATTATCTTTTTCTAAAATTATATCATAATTTTTAAATGATTCTATTGTATTTTCTAATACCTTATTTAAATTATTTTTTTGCAAGGGTTTTCTATAAAGCTTAACATGAATTATATTTTTAAAATTATTATCAAAATTAATATTTTTAATTTGGCATATAGTTATATTAATTAACTTTATTAATTTATAAATATCGGAACCTTCAATTTCAGGGTCAAAATGTAATTCACTATGCTTGATTTGTAAAAAATTAATAATATTTTCTTCATTTTTTATATATTCCAATACTCTTTTAGGTCTTGATAAACAAAAACCATTATTAATTTTAATTAATGGTCTTTCATCAAAAATATTATTAAAAAGTATTATCTTACAAATTATATCTATATCTTCTTCTATAATAGGATAGATTAGTTTAACTTTAATAAATGGTAATACTGAAAAAGTATCTGTCATAAATTAAGTTAATTATAATAAAAATATATTAATTCAATTTTTATTCAAGAATTGAATAAAAATTATTAAGTTCTAATTTATTAGAAATTGCCTACAATTTTTATTCAAGAATTGAATAAAAATTATTAAGTTCTAATTTATTCTTCATTAATTGGTATCCATTTTTTAAATTTAGTATGATACACACAATTAAATCTAGCTGACTTATCTTCCAATACTTTTTCATCACACATATGAGAAATTTTAATATTTGGTATATGAGCAATATCTACCCTATCTCCATTTTCTTTTTCACTAATATTATAAACATCTGGTATATTACTCTTAGATAACCAAAATTTTCTAGTTTTACTACCTTTTTCATAAGAGTAAGTTCTTGTTTTTAAATAATCAACAAAATTATAGATTAATTCATATGTTTTAGAATCAACAACTTTAGTTTGATTTGAATCAATATCAATTTTATCAATTTTCTTTTCAATATGAATTATAGAAATTCCAGAATATTTAGGAAAAAATACTAAACCATAACAAGGAATTCCACAATTAGGAATAACTTGTTTTATTAAATTTTCCAGACCATCGTATTTACATAATTTATTTAATTTGAATGAAAAATTAGTACATATTGATGTATCGGAAAAATGAATTTTTAAAATATTATCTAAATGAGTCATTTTATCTTCCATTTCCATATCAATAATTTTTTTCCCAATCAGATAGAAACAATCTTGTATCAAAAAAATATATTTTTTAGAAGATTCGACCATTTTACCATCAAAAATAGTTCCATTAAAAATAGTATCATTTCCTTTAAAAACAATTCTTACCATAAAAACTGTTTTTAAATCTAGTTGCTCTTTGTGATAAGATAATTTTCTTCTGTCTATTGCAACACAAAATTTTTTACCATCAATCATCATGAAAATTATGAAATAATTAAATCCCTTAAAACTAGGAGATACATAGTGTTCATTTTCTTTAAGAAATTCAAGTTTAGTTACATTATTAAGCATAATAAATCTATGCTTACTTAAGTTTAACGAATTATATAGATGATCAATAATCTTTTGTTTAATAATAAAGTCAGTTATTAAATATCCCTCGTCAGATCCAAAAGAAATTTTTTTACTCATTACTAATATATCTAATATTCCTTTAAAAGAGATATTAATCAATTTTTTTAGCTAGTGTTCCTAAAGGGTCCCAAGGTGGTATCATTTTATAAATATTACCTATTTCATTTAATTCCGCATTATTTAATAAATCTTTATGAACAACTATTTCAAATACATATTGATCAAACCATATATCTGTTAATAATAAAAATCCATTTGTTCCACTTGTTGAGCCCCAACTATTTTCTACTTTCCACCTATTAGGATAACTATCATTTTCCATTTTATTATAACCAGATAATAACATTGCATGTGAAGGAACAGAACTATAATATCTCAACCTTTCTTCTTTATTCATTTTAATATCTAAATTTAAATAATCATTATAATTAATTATATTAATATCACTTATTCCACTTTCTTTATCTCTATCAGCACCAACATCACAACCAAACCAAACAGGTTGATTTTTATCAATTGATTTAACTGCTAATTCTTTGATTCTTTCCATTGGTAAATTTAACCACCCTGTGTTTCCTAAAAATTCAACTTGATAATATTTATTGTAAGGATTTTCTTTTCTAGGATCATTAACTATAGTTATCCATTCATCTGGAATAAATTTAGATTTTTCTAATAATTCTAAAGGAGTTAAATTTTTCCATACAACAGTTTTATTCTTATGTTTAAATTCAAAATTAAAACTAGTAGGTGGTTTTCCTAAAAATTTTACCAAAACTTCAAATACTTTAGTCATTTTTTGTTGAATTATTGAATCATATTCTTGAGGTTTTAAATTTTTTATTTTTGATAAAGATATCCAATCATTTTTTAACATTTCAGTTAAAATTTTATTCATTGAAGAACTAGATTTAGCATGATATGAATCAGGATAAATATATTTTGGTACAATACCATATTTTGTTATTAAATCTTTTGCCATGTCCCATTGTCCACCATCACTGAGTGGCTCTTTACAAATATGAGTAAAGTATTGACATTCTCCATTCATATTATTTAAAGTTAACATATGTTCTAAATTACGATTATATCTTTCGAATTTATCCCAAAAAAATAAATAAGATTGACTGAATTCTAATTCTTTAATATCCATTTGTTGTGACCATGTTTGACTTGCAATAAAGCGAAGTAAATTTAATGAAGCAAAAAGCCAACATCTACCAGAAGATTTTTGGTCAGTAATTTTAAAATCAAAAGAAATTTCGTTATTAAAAAAATAAGGATTATTTGCTATTGTCTCCCAATTTTTTGCCAAACTAGATAAAGCATTATAATAAACATCAAATTGAAAATAGGTTTTTGATAAGAGATTATTTATAAAATTTAAAGTTAGATCCATTAATCTATTAAGTTTTATTTTTTTTAATAGACTTAATAAATTTTTTCTATTTAAAAAAATAACATATTATAAATTTAATGAATGTTCATAATTTTTGGAATAATCAACCAATTGATATCTCTAAGAATTCTACAGAAAGTAAATATATAAACTTAAAAAAAATAGAAGAAATTCAAAAAGAACCTTACCAATTACCAAAAGCCTTTGAATGGTATAATATTGATTTAAATAATGATAATGAATTAAAAGAATTATTGGAGTTTATAGGTAATTATTATTATTATGATTCAAGTAAACCTGTTGAATTTACACTTGATTTTTTTAGATGGTTAACAATGCCTCCCAATGATTTAATAATAACTATAAAATGTTTAAATAAAATAGTAGCTTGTATTTGCGGTATTCCTATGGATCTTTTAATTTATGGTGAAAAAGTAAAAGCTATGCAAATTAATTTTCTTTGTGTTCATCCAAAAATGAGAAATAAAAATTTTGCACCATTATTAATTAAAGAAGTAACAAGGAGAACTAATTTGAAAGATATTTGGACAGCTATTTATACAGGTGATAAAAATTTACCTAATGAATTAGTAAGATGCGATACTTATATTAGACCATTAAATATTAGTAAATTAGTTGATTTAGAAATTATGGAAAGACCTAAAAATAATGAGTTTAAAACAATTAAACATCCTACATTAAATATAAGAAAATTAAATGAAAATGATTGTGAAATATGTTGTGAAAAATTTAATAATTTTAAAAAAAAATATAAAATAGCAGTTTATTTTGAATTAGAAAATTTCAAACATCATTTTTTGGGAATTGATAGTTATGTAGTTGAAACCGATAATGAAATTACAGATTTTTTTTCTTTTTTTCCATTAAATATAAAATATAAAGACCCTAAAAAATATGAAAAAATTAATAGATATATTTTATATCATTATTTTAATTTAAAAAATGATATTAATGAATTAATAGAAAATCTTTTATATATTATAAAAAATAAAGGAGGCGATTATGTATCATGTTTAGAACAATATGATAATAAAAAATTTTTTAATAATCTTGAATTTAAAAGAGCAACAACATATTTAAATTTTTTTTTATATAATTGGATTTGTCCTGCTATAGAAAAAAAAGATTTGGGAGTTATTTTAATTTAGGTAAAATTTAATGTAAATTTTTTTTTGAATTATAAATAACATAACCTATAATTACCATAATAATAACAGAAATCATAGGAAAAGTTCTTCCGAAAATAAAAAATATTAAAATAGCAATAAATATCCATAAATAATTATTAGTTATAATATCTGGCATATTAAAATTTGCTCCTCCAGATAATGATGTTTCAGAATTTAAACTATCAAATAATGAATCAAAACCTTTAACAGTGCTATCTATTTCTAAACTATCTAATAATGAGACGAAACCACCAACTTGTTCATCATCTTCAGAAGATGAATAATCTTTACCTAAAACTTTTTTTACACCCGAACCGGATAAAGCTAAACCTATCAAACCTATTAAAAGTAAAACACCACAACCTATAACTAACCACATAAATACAGGAGAAGTCATCCATAAAGAAGATACACTACTAAATAGAGAATTCCAAGTTTCTGCGACTGTATTAACATAAGCTGAAAAACCTCTTTCAAAGCCACTAGTTGTAGTAGATGTTTTTTCAGCTTCAGCCATTTGGTCTAATTTTTGTTTTGAATCAGTTAAAAGTTTTTGTAAATTAATTTGTAAATTTTCCGAAGTAACACCAAGTTTATTGCTAACTTCAGAACCTAAATTCATATTTAATATACATTTTCTTAAATCTTGAATAGTTGCAGCTTGTTTCATATTTACTTTACCATTATCCATAACTTTTAATCCCTGGTCAAATGCTATAACATTTTCAGCATGAATAAGTTGTTGACAAGAAGCGTCAGATGATTGTTTAAAACTTTGTTTAACTACAGAATCTAAAATATTTTTTAAATCACTTTTAATAACACTTTTGCTAAAAAATTCTTGTTTCATTTTACTTTTAATATCAGTTATTTCAGTAGCACTTTTTTTATCACTTCCACCAGTTATATCTTTTGCAAAATTAGTAAAAACACCCACTAAAGAATCCGCAACACCTTCTAAACCTTGTGCATCTTTAGATTTTTCAACAATAGTTGCCAATTGGTTTGCTTGTTGTTGGAGATTTTGTGTAGCTTGTTGTTGGTTTAACATTTCAGATG
>Ga0136644_10004384_pt1 | contig 10417 bp, 7 predicted proteins | sample C_130820_EF_Meta_FD_94780 | JGI IMG/M metagenome (GOLD analysis project Ga0136644, IMG submission 94780) | Freshwater microbial communities from Lake Croche, Canada to study carbon cycling - C_130820_EF_MetaG (v2) (version 2) | ecosystem: Environmental > Aquatic > Freshwater > Lake | place: Lake...
ATAACGCGCTTTGTTGGGGTCCATGAGTTCAGTTCTGCCCTCATACACCACACCGGCTAAATCTGTTACGAAAATGTTTTCTTGCTTGATGCCTAATGCGACAAGCATATCCAAACAAGCCAGCGCCGCAGCGCCTGCACCAGAGGTCACTAACTTCACTTGATCTAGGGCTTTGTTGACGACGCGTAAGCCGTTGAAGATGGCAGCCCCTACAATAATGGCTGTTCCGTGTTGGTCGTCATGAAATACCGGTATTTTCATTCGCTCGCGCAGACGGCGCTCAATTTCAAAGCACTCAGGAGCCTTGATGTCCTCGAGGTTGATTCCCCCAAAAGTGGGTTCCAACGAGGCGATGATTTCAACTAAAGCGTCGGTATCTGTTGCATTCAGCTCAATGTCAAAAACATCAATTCCTGCAAATTTCTTGAACAACACTCCTTTGCCTTCCATGACTGGTTTTGCGGCCATAGGCCCAATCGATCCTAAGCCAAGCACTGCGGTTCCGTTGGTGATCACGGCAACCAAATTGCCTCTGGCTGTAAGGTTCCGCACTTCATTGGGATCTGCGGCAATGGCTTCGCAGGCTGCTGCTACTCCAGGCGAGTAAGCAAGCGCCAGATCTCTTTGGGTGGTGAGGGGTTTCGTTGGAGCGATAGAAATCTTCCCGGGTGTGGGATAGCGATGGAAATCAAGGGCAGCTTTACGAAGATCGTCATGCATAGGGTTGAAGGCGCTGGGCCCGCTCCAATCGGTACTTTAGGATACGTACATGATAAGCTTTAAGGCTCTTCCCCGCGAGTGGGGCTTATATGTAGAAGGATTGAGATCCATGTCGGGTAATACCATCGGCACCTTATTTACCGTAACTTCATTTGGCGAAAGCCACGGTCCAGCCATTGGCTGCGTCGTGGATGGTTGCCCCCCGGGGCTGGTTTTAAGCCAAGAGCACATTCAACATGAACTGGATCGTCGTAAGCCAGGCACTTCACGCCACGTAACCCAGAGGCGCGAAAGCGATACAGTAGAAATTCTCTCTGGCATCTTTGAAGGGCGAACAACCGGTGCCCCCATCGGTCTTTTGATTCGTAACGAAGACCAACGCAGTAAAGACTACGGCAATATCGCTGATCGTTTTCGTCCTGGCCACGCTGATTACACCTATACCCAAAAATATGGTTTTCGCGATTATCGCGGGGGCGGCCGGTCCTCTGCGCGAGAAACCGCGGTACGGGTTGCGGCCGGGGCTATTGCCAAATTGTGGTTAAAGGAACGCTTTGGGATCAGCGTACGTGGCCATTTATCGCAGCTCGGTCCTGTGAAAGTTCCCTTTGTGCGATGGGATGATGTGGATCAAAACCCTTTCTTTGTGGCAAATAATGAAGCCGTGCCCGAACTTGAAACTTTTATGGACAAGCTGCGCAAAGACGGGGATTCAGTGGGCGCGCGCATTGAAGTGCTGGCAGAAGGCGTGCCACCAGGCTGGGGTGAACCTGTTTACGATCGATTGGATGCGGATCTTGCCCACGCCTTAATGGGCATCAATGCGGTGAAAGGCGTTGAGATTGGCGATGGCTTTGAGGTCATTAATCAACGAGGGACCACGCATGGTGATGAAATGAGCCCTGACGGTTTTCTTTCAAACCATGCAGGGGGGGTGTTGGGTGGGATTAGTACCGGACAAGCGATCAAGGCGTCGATTGCCATTAAGCCTACTTCAAGTATTCGATTACCCAGAAACTCAGTGAATGTGCATGGTGAGCCTGTGATGGTGGAGACCTTTGGGCGACATGATCCATGTGTTGGAATTCGTGCAACTCCGATTGCTGAGGCCATGGTAGCGCTGGTTTTGATGGATCATGCGCTACGCCATCGTGCACAGAATGCGGATGTGAAATGCGAGACCCCAGTTATTCCAGCCAGCCTTTCGGGCCAATCGAGATAACAACAGTCTCGATTAGAACACCCTGCTCGTGGCAAAATAACCGATTACCTTGAATCAAAGTGTGAGTTTTATATGTCCGCCCAAACGCTTTACGACAAACTTTGGCATTCTCATGTCATTCGCAGTGAGCCTGATGGCACTGCGCTGATCTACATTGACCGCCATCTTGTGCATGAGGTGACCAGCCCACAGGCTTTTGAAGGCTTGCGTTTGAATAATCGTCCTGTCTGGCGCGTATCTTCAATCTTGGCGACGCAAGATCACAATGTGCCCACCACGGCAGTTAAGGAAATTGCAGATCCTGTTTCGCGATTGCAAGTCAGTACTCTAGATGCAAATTGCAAAACACATGGGATTACTGAGTTTGCGATGGGGGATCCCCGTCAAGGCATCGTTCACGTTATAGGCCCAGAGCAGGGCGCCACGCTACCGGGCATGACGGTGGTGTGCGGAGATTCCCATACAAGTACGCACGGCGCCTTTGCTGCCTTAGCAATGGGAATAGGTACTTCAGAAGTGGAACATGTTTTGGCGACGCAATGCCTATTGAGCAAAAAAGCCAAATCCATGTTAGTTCGCGTTGAGGGGAGCTTGCGCCCTGGCGTGACTGCTAAAGATATCGCGCTGGCTGTGATTGGAGAAATTGGAACCGCAGGTGGAACAGGTTACGCCATTGAGTTTGGTGGAAGCGCTATTCGCGGCTTGAGTATGGAAGGCCGGATGACCCTGTGTAATATGGCGATTGAGGCCGGGGCAAGAAATGGGATGGTCGCGGCAGACGAAACCACCATAGCGTATCTGAAGGGGCGTCCCTATGCCCCCACTGCTCAGCAATGGGATGCAGCAGTTGCCATATGGAATACCTTACACAGTGATGAGGGTGCAAATTTTGATCGTGTAGTTGAAATCGCTGCAGAGAGTATTGAGCCCCAAGTGACATGGGGTACCTCACCCGAGATGGTGACCACTGTGGGTGGGAGAGTGCCTGACCCTTCTCAAGAGAGTGATACTACGCGTCGTCAAGGAATCGAAAAAGCACTAGCCTATATGGGATTGAAGGCCAACACGCCGATTACTGAGATTGAAATAGACAAGGTGTTTATTGGTTCGTGCACCAATTCAAGAATAGAAGATTTGCGTGCAGCTGCGGATGTGGTGAAAGGCAGAAAAGTTTCATCGCGCGTAAAGCTTGCGATGGTTGTTCCGGGTTCTGGTTTAGTGAAGGCAGCAGCAGAAAGAGAAGGGCTGGATCGTGTTTTTACTGAAGCGGGTTTTGAGTGGCGCAACCCGGGGTGTTCGATGTGTTTGGGTATGAACGATGACCGCCTGGAGCCAGGTGAGCGCTGCGCTTCAACGTCTAATCGCAATTTTGAGGGTCGTCAGGGAACGGGTGGTAGAACGCATTTAGTGAGTCCAGCGATGGCTGCGGCCGCTGCAATTGCAGGCCATTTCGTCGATATTCGTAATCTTTAAGCCCAGCAAGTAAGAGATCTACACAATGCAAAAATTTACTACGCATGATGGTTTAGTGGCACCGATGGATCGCGCCAATGTCGATACCGATGCCATTATTCCTAAACAATTTCTCAAGTCGATTCAGCGCTCGGGTTTTGGGCCCAACTTATTTGATGCTTGGCGCTATCTGGACGAGGGACAGCCAGGTAAAGACAATTCTAACCGGCCACTCAACCCTGATTTTGTGTTGAATCATGCACGCTACCAAGGCGCTTCAATTTTGATCGCTAGAGAGAACTTTGGCTGTGGTTCTAGCCGTGAGCATGCTCCTTGGGCCCTGGAGGACTATGGTTTCAGGGCAATCATTGCGCCATCCTTCGCCGATATTTTTCATAGCAATGCCTATAAAAATGGGTTGCTGCCGATTACCTTGTCGTCAGAAATTGTGAACGATTTGCTGCATACCACGGCTAGCCATGAGGGATATCGCCTCACGATTGATCTGCCTGAACAAAAAGTAATGACTCCCGACGGACGCGCATTCACTTTCGAGATTGATGGATTTAGAAAATACTGCTTGATGGAAGGCTTAGACGATATTGGCCTGACTTTGCGTTATGCCGAAGAAATTAAAAACTTTGAAGGCAGCCGCCGTGTCGCGCAGCCTTGGCTTTATGTGGAGAGTGCACGATGAAAATCGCTGTATTGGCGGGTGACGGGATTGGACCGGAGATTGTTGCTGAAGCGCTAAAAGTGTTGGATGTTTTTCGCGCTGAAGGGCTGCAGGTAGACACCGAGGCGGCGGCTGTGGGTGGGGCAGGTGTGGATCTGACCGGGGACCCGCTTCCTGAAGCTACGCTGAAATTATGTCGTGAATCCGATGCCATTTTATTTGGCGCAATTGGCGGGCCTCAGTATGACGTGTTGCCACGGGAACAGCGCCCAGAGCGGGGTTTGTTGCGTTTGCGAAAAGAGTTGGATTTGTTTGCTAACCTTCGCCCAGCACAGGTTTTTCCTCAGTTGGCAGCCGCTTCGACCTTACGTGCTGATGTCGTGGCTGGACTGGATATTTTGATTATCCGTGAGCTGACCGGCGATATTTATTTTGGGGAGCCACGCGGCATTCGTATCGAAGCGAACGGTGAGCGTGTGGGTTTTAATACCATGATTTATAGTGAAAGCGAGATTCGTAGGGTAGCGCATGTGGGCTTTCAGGCTGCCCAGAAACGCAATCACCGCTTGTGCTCTGTAGATAAAATGAATGTGCTTGAAGCCACCCAGCTATGGCGGGATGTGGTGATTGAGGTATCGGCTGAATATCCCGATGTTGAACTCTCGCACATGCTGGTAGACAACGCAGCGATGCAATTGGTGCGTAACCCGCGTCAATTTGATGTGATTCTCACTGGAAACATATTTGGCGACATATTGTCCGATGAGGCCTCTATGTTAACCGGCTCAATTGGTATGCTTCCTTCGGCTTCTCTTAACGCCAGTGCTCAGGGCTTATATGAGCCGATTCATGGATCGGCCCCTGACATCGCAGGGAAAGGCTTGGCCAATCCATTAGCACAAATTCTCTCGCTTGCGATGATGTTCCGTCATTCCTTTAACCGCGCTGACTTGGCAGATCGTATTGAAAAAGCAGTAGAGGACACCTTGGAAGCAGGGTATCGCACGGGTGATATTGCGATGCCAGGTGAAAAGAAAATTGGAACTATTGAAATGGGCGATGCGGTAGTGCGCGCCCTGAAGCAGGGACACGCAGCATGTTGAAAACGGGATTGATTGGATGGCGTGGGATGGTGGGCTCCGTGCTGATGCAGCGTATGCAAGAAGAACATGACTTTTCGCATATTTTTCCTACTTTTTTCACCACCTCACAAGTGGGTGGCGATGCCCCTAGTCTTGCTGGGCCTGGTGCAAAATTGCATGACGCAACGGATCTCAACCATTTAGCTGAGATGGATGTGATCTTGACTTGTCAAGGTGGGGATTACACCACCGAGGTGTTTGATGCATTGCGCGCACGGGGTTGGGGGGGCTATTGGATTGATGCTGCCTCTACACTCAGGATGCGTGAAGATGCCGTCATCATTCTTGATCCGGTCAACCGAGATGTGATTGACGCTGCGTTGGATTCAGGGGTAAAGAACTATGTAGGCGGAAATTGCACCGTCAGCCTAATGTTGATGGGCTTGGGAGGATTGTTTCGCGAAGATCTCGTAGAGTGGGTTTCTGCGATGACCTATCAAGCTGCTTCGGGAGCGGGAGCGCAAAATATGCGCGAGCTACTTTCTCAAATGGGTGTGTTAGAAGCTAAGGTGGCATCGCAACTCAGTGACCCCGCTTCGGCTATTTTAGAAATTGATGCTGCTGTGACCGAGACACTAAGGGATGGATCCATGCCTATGCAAAACTTTGGCCACCCTTTAGCAGGGAGCTTGCTGCCTTGGATTGATAAGGATCTAGGCAATGGCCAAAGTAAAGAAGAATGGAAGGCCCAGGTTGAAGCTAATAAGATTTTGGGTAAGTCTGCTCGCCCCATTCCTGTAGATGGTGTGTGTGTGAGAATTGGAGCGATGCGCTGCCATAGCCAAGGCCTAACAATTAAGTTGAAAGAAGATCTACCCCTAGATCAGATTGAACAAATCATCGCGTCTTCGAATGATTGGGTTCGTGTTATTCCTAATCAGCGAGAGGCCAGTTTGGCTGCGCTTACCCCAACTGCAGTCAGTGGAAAACTGGATATTCCTGTAGGTAGATTGCGTAAGTTATCTCTGGGACCAAGTTATTTATCCGCTTTCACTGTGGGTGACCAGCTACTGTGGGGTGCTGCCGAGCCACTGCGTCGTATGCTTCGGATTCTCGCCGCCAGGGCAAATTAGTGGTAACTTTCCGGGTTGCAAAGCGAGATCGAGCGCTGCACCCATGGAGCTTTGAATGCGCGGCACAGTGAAATCACATGACTAAACCTCGGGGTTGTAAACTTCATGTCCTAACGGCTTGGCTCGTTGCGTTCAGTTTTCTACTGGGCGCAGGCCTTGCTGGGGCAGCAAGTTTTGGCAAGATGAATGTCATGTCGTCCATCGGCCAGCCCTTGCTAGCTGAAATTGATTTGGTGAATGTCACGCCAGATGATTTGCAGGGAATGTCTGCAAAAATCGCGTCTGCTGAAATGTTTAATGAAGCAAATATCGAGCGCTCTTCCTCTTTGGACTCGGTGAAGCTGGGCATTGAGAAACGCGAGAACGGCCAGCCCTTCATTCGTGTAAGTAGCGCACAAGCTATTTCCTTGGCATCTTTGAATTTATTGATTGAAGTGAATTGGGCTTCTGGCCGTTTAGTTCGGGCCTATCCTATTGTGCTCAATCCTCCCAAATCATTGGCCAGTGTTGCGGGAGCGGGTTCAGTGAGCCCTCCTGGATTTGTAAATCAAACCCCGCCTCCTGCTCCGCCTGAAGTAAAAGAAAAAGCGGTCAGTGCACCGCCGCCCGAATCACCTAAAGCCAATTCACCACCCCAAGCAGCCGCAACACCGAGTGCATCCCCTATTGCGCCCTCTTCGCCTCCCCTTACTGCTGACGCAACGCGAGAAGAAACTTTGCCTGCCCCCGCTTTACCTGCCGGGGCAACTTCACCAGAGCGAGCCAATGCCAGTGAGAAGACGGTCAAAGCTGCTGATACTCCTGCTAAGTCCCGCAAAGTAATCAAAGTAAAAAATGGAGATACGCTGACTACTATTGCAGCGAAGTTGCATCCGCCCAAAGGAATGCTCGAGCAGACAATGATTGCAGTGTTTGAGGCGAACCGTCAGGCATTCATTAAAGATAATGTGAATCGCATCAGGGCAGGGGCTAATTTGCAAATACCTGATGCGACAGAGTCTGCCGCAATACCCCCCGAAGAAGCTAGTAAACGCCTAAAGTTAATGGCTAAAGACTTCGATGCTTATCGCGGTCGATTAGCGAGTGCTGCGGCCGCGCGCCCTGTTGCCGCGGCTCCTAACAAAGCCTCGGTGACAGGTAAGTTGGAAGGGGCTACCGATGATGCAGCCGCCCCTGTCAAGCCAGGTGCGAATGATGTACTCAAACTTTCTCGCAGCGCTGAAAGCAAAAAAGCAGACAAATCTGATCAAGCCGCAGGTAAGGTCATAGATAAAAGTAAGTCTAGTTCGGCTATAGAGGACAAATTGCGTGAAGAAGCAATTGTTCGCGACAACCAACTTAAGGAAGCGCGCGAGCGTGCATCGATTCTTGAGAAAGATGTAGGTCAAATGCGTAAGCTCTTGCAAGAAAAAGAGGCGCTTGCCCGCCAAATTGAAATTGCAAATGCTAAAAAAGCAGAAGAACAAAAAAATGCCGCTGCCAAGCTGATGGCTCCACCTGTTGCGTTGCCAGAAGCAATCAAGCCTGTCATGACTGAGGAGCAAAAAGAAATAGCGAGAAAAGAGTCTCAAGCAAGCAAAGAAGCGCAGGCTTTGAAAGAAGCCGCCGCAAGAAAAGAGGCTGAGGCAAAAGATGCGAAAGAGGCTGAAGAGGCAGCTGCAAAGGCAGCCCAATTAAAAGAGACCGGTCTGCCTTCGAACAAGACTTTGTCTGAAGTCACTGAAAAAGACGCCAAAGACGCAGAAACAGAGAAAAAAGAGAGCGCTAAGGAAGAAGATAAACTGGTTGCTCCCCTAGGTCGCCCTGAAAAAAAACCTGTGGTGACAGAAGCCACTACGGATTCTGGGTCTGCCTTTTCTACGCTTACAGAGCACCCTTTTGCGATTGCAGGTGGTTTGGCAAGTGGACTACTTATTGGTTGGCTGGGGCTGATGGTTCTTCGCCGCCGCCGCGAGCGTTTGCAAGATGCTTTGTTTGAACCGGATCCCATAGACCCTATTTCGCATAGTGTCGCTGTACCTGAGATAGAGACAGCAACTGAACAGCCAAAAGCAGTAAAAATTGCTGAAACGATTAAAGGTTTCGCCGAGAGCGATTCGGCAGAAGCGCTCCCTCCGCCTCTGCGTCAGGATGTGGACCCGATTGAAGAAGCGGATGTTTATATTGCTTACGGCAGAAATGAGCAGGCTGAAGAAATTCTGCTCAAAGCGATTGTTGCCAATCCCGTCCGCTTGGAATTGGTTAAAAAATTACTCGACTTGTATGCAATGGAGAAACGCTTGCCCGATTATGCGCAAGGTTTTACTAAGTTGCAGTCGCTTGCTCCGGCAGGGAGTACCCTTTTAGCAGCTGCAAGGCGAATGGGAGCAGAAATTGATCCTTCTAATCCGCTTTATAGTATGGTTGCGCCGTCTGCTCCAGTCGCGCCTTCCCCTTCACCTTTAGCCGCCCCACCGCTAGCGTCGCCCCCCGCAGCAGTCGCTGCGGCTAACTCAAACTTGGCAGGAATTGATCTGGATGTCACCACTGAGGGGCCGGCACCCATTGGTGGGCGAGAAATGGTTTCTGCCCCTGCCGTTTCAGCGTCCTCTATTGTGCCGCCTATCCCCGGTGAGACTGCAACGGCTCCAACTAGTTTTGCGGATATTAATCTTGATCTTGATCAGGCCACAGAAACGCCACCGGCGGAGCGGGGCCCTGAGTGGCAAGCAGTGGCAACCCAGTTGGATTTGGCACGCGCTTATTTGGAAATTGAAGATAAAGATAATGCACGTGATCTTCTCAATGAAGTGCTTGCTAAAGGGGATGCCGCGCAGCGCGGTGAGGCCGAGCGCATCCTCGCAGAATTGGGCTAGGTAAGCCTGGTCAGCTGTGCGAATAGCGCTCGGAGTCGAGTATGACGGCCGCGGTTTTGCGGGATGGCAGCGTCAATGTGATTTGCCTACGATTCAATTCGTACTGGAATCTGCTGTTGCAGCCATTTCTGGCCATGCGGTGACCTTACATGCTGCCGGGCGCACGGACAGAGGAGTGCACGCGCTTTTGCAAGTGGTCCATTTTGATACAGAGGTAGACCGTCCAGAAATGGCCTGGGTGCGAGGGGTGAATAGTCATCTTCCTCAAGGGATTGCGGTGCTTTGGTCCGCAGTCGTTGAATCTCATTTTCACGCTCGGTTCTCTGCGACGGGCCGTCATTATCGTTATCTCCTGTTGGACCATCCGGTGAGACCAGCATTGGCTTCAGGGCAAGTGGGTTGGTACCACGGCAAGCTCGATGTTGAGGCAATGGCATTAGCTTGCCATTGCTTAATTGGGGTGCACGATTTCACTAGTTTTCGTGCTTCAGGGTGTCAGGCCGATACCCCAGTAAAAGAAGTTCGCTACGCCAGCGTTCAGCGAACTGGGGGCCTGATAGAATTTCGATTCTCAGCAAATGGGTTTTTGCATCATATGGTTCGTAATCTTGTGGGAAGTCTTATTGCGATTGGCAGTCACCGGCAATCCGTTGAATGGATGGCGGCCTTACTGTTTGCCCGAGACCGCGCTGCTGCAGCCCCCACTTTTGCCCCTGATGGTTTGTACCTCAGTCATATTGACTACCCGGCAGAATTCAATTTGCCTCAAGTCAAAGCGCATTCCTTATTGTCCTTATACGCCCATCCTTCTGATCACATTTCGTTGGGCCTGCAGTGAAGCGTTCACGCATTAAAATTTGTGGGCTCACTCGTCCTGAGGATGTTCAAGCGAGTGTGGATGCAGGCACGGATGCACTTGGATTTGTTTTTTATACTCAGAGCCCGCGTGCCGTAACGCCTCAGTTAATGCCTCCTTTAATGGCTCGGATTCCTGCGTTTGTACAATCGGTAGGTCTTTTCGTTAATCCTGAGCCCGAATGGGTTGAAGAAGTGTGTACAAGCGTCCCATTAGACCTTCTGCAATTTCATGGGGACGAGCCACCGGAGTTTTGCGAGCGCTTCGGAAAACCTTATATCAAGGCAATACGAGTTAGACCCGGTCTTGATTTGCTACAATATTGTGATACCTATGCTTCTGCGCGCGGTGTGTTGTTGGATGCCTACCATCCAGATCTCTGGGGTGGAAGTGGGCAATCCTTTGATTGGTCTTTGATACC
>Ga0136644_10004387_pt1 | contig 10414 bp, 9 predicted proteins | sample C_130820_EF_Meta_FD_94780 | JGI IMG/M metagenome (GOLD analysis project Ga0136644, IMG submission 94780) | Freshwater microbial communities from Lake Croche, Canada to study carbon cycling - C_130820_EF_MetaG (v2) (version 2) | ecosystem: Environmental > Aquatic > Freshwater > Lake | place: Lake...
TGCAAAGCTGAAATTCGGCGATTTAGGGTTTCTTGATCAGCGCATCTAAGTCAGCCGGCGGCTCGCTATTGGGTTGACGATCCATGGGTGTCCCATAATCGAGCGATCCGTCTAGAAAGCCACCATGCCTCAAGAAAAATTGGTTCGCCTCGACCCCCATTGTTCGATCCAGCCGATCGTCTTTACCCGTCGGATCGTGGCTGAACCTAGCTTGAGTGATCTCATGCCATTTGCCGTCCGATGTCCTGTACCACTGGTTGCCATACAGCGCCTTGCGGACCAAGTGGCCATTCTCACCCAGAAAGTTCTCGCTGAAGCTATGGAGTCCTCGCATGTAGCCACCCTCCTTGGGTGCATTCCAAGACGAGATGAGCATCCATTGGTTATCCTCGGGATGGAACCAGTACCCTGAAAACGTCGTGTGAGTCTGGTCGGTCGGAACGGCGGTTACAAGAAACCGTTGCTTGCTCGACGTCTTCCAAAGGTATTTCAAATGGCTGTGTCCACCGGTCCCTTCGTTTCCAAAGTCACCTGAGTAGACGCCATCGCCTTTGCCCATCAACTGGACACGGTCTTCTTTGGCTACCTTCTTGCGGTCGACGGCTTCATTTCCGCTGTCCCAAACGCTGAAGATGATCCGTCGTTCGGATGCGGAATTGACTTGCATCCCAAAATAGCCTCGATGCCAACCGCAGGCCATATAAAACGTCCCTGGTGGCTCTTCGACACCGACAACCTCGGTATAAAACGCCTCGACTTTTTCCTCGCGGGGAACCGGGTACATCAGGTGTACGGATGCTGCGTTGCGACGCTCTTTGACGTTAAAAAACGACTCTTCAGCGGCTGGCCCATTGAGCTTGAGTTCCTTGACATCCATGTCTTCGCCTGGTCCTCGAATCAGCTCGATCATGACGTGCGATGGCTTGTCCAACTGCACCTCGAACTCTCCGAAATCGACCTCCGTTGGCCCCTGCTCAGCGGTTGAAAGGATCGCCTTATGCTCTTGATCTCCGATACGGAGCTTGAGTTCAGCGATCGACTCGGGCTTGCCACGCACGAGGACCTTTGCACCGAGTTTACCGGTGTGCTTAAAATAACCCCACCATCGGATAGAGGGGTTTTTATCCTGCCATCGCAAGACACCTTGGTTCTCCCGAACTCGGGCCCCCCAGGGGTCTGGGTGGACGTAAGCCGCATGGCCTGGGACGCTCTTTTGAGCAAGTGCCTCGCAGGTGCCCATGGCGACCATCGCCGCTAGGAAAGAAGCCGTCAGGAGCTTGATCCGGACATTCGAGAGCATGGAGATACTGTCCTTTCGTGGACAAGAATTTGTCGCAGATGGCAGATTACTGCTGAAGCATCTGAACGGGGATTGGTATCCCCTTGAGTTTCCCTTCGACAACCAATTTGCGACCAACGATGCCTTGGAAGTGGCACACTAGCAAGTAGGGTTTCCGAAGCTTGAGCAACTTGCACATGACTATCAGCCGATCGCCTGGTACGACAGGTTCTCGAAAGCGGACTTCGTCCAGACCGCCGAAACCGACCATCGAATCGCCCAGCAGTTTGTATTTGTGTGCGCAATAGCAGCAGACTTGGGCGACTGCCTCAAGCATTACCACTCCGGGCATCAGGGGCATGCCGGGCATATGGCCTCGAACCCAAAATTCATCGGCAGAGACATCTTTGTAACCTACGCAAGTTACGTTTTCGGGGTCCTCGAAAACGATCGCCGTCAGCTGCTCCATTTCGAACCGCTGAGGATTAAGCTTACGAATCTGATGGATATCGGCCGTGACTCGATCGAAATCGATGGAGTCAGGGTCGACGATGAAATCTTTCCCTACCACGTTGGTTGCCCTGCTAGGTCAGAGAGACGTTAGGTGCGTACCTTGCGTCGCTTGGCCTTGCGAGCCTTGCTGTTGGCGGCTCGTTGTCCGTGGTTGGCTTTTTTAAGTTTTCGGTGTGGCTTGGTCATTTCTGACTGTCTCCTGCTTGGATGGTTTAGCTTGATCGTAATTGTCGGAATGCCGGGTTGGAGGCCGATGCTCCAAACTGGAAAAACCGTGAAAGTTCTTTACCTAAGTTCTTTCCCGAAAGGAGCTTGCTGCATTTCGTTTCGCTGCATTTTTGGCCGGTTTTCAGGGGCAAATCCGGGGCCTAATCTGCCGAAAACCGCGTCCTTGCGGGCTCGCTGAGGGGTTAGGGTGCGTAAGAATAGCAGGCAATCCCAGGGATGGGAAGGGATTTTTGGCTTGTCATTTCCACAACAAATCGCATATTATTTAATGAGGATCGCTCGAAAGGTCGGGCATCCACCGCTCTCGGTACCTCTCCTGGGCAAAGAACCTGGGGATAGAGGCGATCGAGTTTGGTTTGTCGACAGGTTTTCTACGGAAATTTAGGATAGAGGTTCCACATGGCGATTTTGGTTACCCCTGAAGCGGCCGATCAGCTCAAGCGAGCTCATGCGGATTCCCAGCTTAGCGACGAGACTTTTGTTCGCGTAGGCGTCGTGGCCGGTGGTTGCAGCGGCTTCGAATACGCGATGAACTTCGACGATCATTTCGACGAAACCAAGGATAGCCGCTACGAGCAAAACGGTATTTCTGTCGTGGTCGACAAGAAAAGCGCCTTGCTCCTCGACGGCACGACGTTGGACTGGTTCTCGAGCTTGGAACGCTCGGGATTCACGTTCAACAACCCCAATGCGGTCAAGTCCTGCGGTTGCGGAAAGTCGTTCCAGTAGATCCTCTGGCGACAAATCCAAGATAAAAGAATCCTAAGCGGAGTTTTCCCATAAAACTCCGCTTTCTTTTTTGCGCAATTCGACCTTATAGTTGCATCGGGCGGCAAAAGAACCCGCCCAGGAAAAATGCGACGATGGCCAAAGCCGATTTGCTGACCGTTCCTTGCTTCTGGGGGATAATCCCCTACCGCCACTTTGGAATCGACCTAGGGGATGGTTCAATCGTTCATTTAGCCTCTGTCGGTGGCGACATCGCACAGATGGAAGTGCAGCGAGTCTCGACCGAAACTTTTGCAGGCGGCAAGCCGATTTCGGTCGAGCAGGTAAGCGATGCATCGAGCGACGAGCAAGTTGTTGAGCGGGCGTTGGCCGCCGTGGGCAACACTCACTACCATGTCGCTTTGGGCAACTGCGAACATTTCGCAAGGCTTTGCAAGTCTGGAGAGCACGTCAGCCATCAGACCGACCGCTTTTTGCGAGGAGTGATTCGAGCGGGGCTTGCCGGATTGGCTTCTGGATCGGCTCGAACGGTCGGGAGCGGAGCGACGGCAGGGGTTGCAATGTCACAAACCGCAAGTGTAGCCACGCTGGTTGGCGAAGTCGCCCGACATGGGGCTTATGCACTCTCGCGATGTGCCAAGGTCGAGCATCGCCATGCGGAGCGGATTGGCCGTGGTGTTGGTGCCGTTTCGGCTGCTGTCGCGGGATACATCACCAAGGGACCAGCGGGCTGCGCGTCTGCAGCAACCCTTTATCTGACCGTGGATGCCATGAGTCAAAGCGCTATGCAGCAGATGCAGAGCAACGCCAAGAAGACGGCCCAATAAAGACGACCCAGTAAAGACGGCCCAGTAAAGACGACCCAGTAAAGATCAGGGGGTTTGTCCCAAGGCACCGACGAGTTCCTCATCTGCGAACAAGCTAGAGTTTGGTGGGCAGATTCTCAGTAGCACCACGCCTTCGGCCCCCGGGACCGACGAAGCTCGAAACATCGACTTGCCATCCATCCCGCGTGGTACGACTCCGCGGAGCGAAACGCGCATGTCCTCTAAACTCACTCCTCGGTCGGTCCTGACCGCTACGATCCTGATCATGGATCGTCGCTGAGCTTCGGTCGTCAACGTCCATGTCTTTCCATCCAATGGGACTAGTTCCAGCGAATGATCGTCTAAAAAACGATTGGACACCTCGAGCATCGTCCGGCCTCGCAAGAGCGACAAGGCCATGCGATTTGGATGCAAACCATGGGACCACACCGCCGGCCAATCCAAGAGCAATTCGAGGCCGCTGGATTGTGCCGCCCTTACCATGATGTCGACGATGGGCCGCTCTTCATGCAAAACCTCATCTGGTCCGAGCTTCTTTTGACTCTTACGAAATAGCGCCAGCCAAGCCGCCGGTCGATTGAAATCAAAGACCGAACTTGCGGGCGCGCCCCCAGCGATCGCTTCGCGGATCGATGCCAACGCCGCCAAGACCAGGGCCTGCTGATACGCGTTCGCGTCTGGACCCCAGGTCAATTTTCCATCCTTGTACTCGCAGCCATCGACTTGCAACATATCCAAAACCAACATCAAAATTGCTTGGTCTTGTCCCTCTGGCAATCCTTTGGAAAGCGGACCTAGCTCCGTGCTGCCATCGGGCTTGAGTTTGCTTGATAACTTTTCCGCTGCGGGCCTAACGTAGAGGAAACCCTTGGCGTCGGTATCGACCTGTGCACCGACCTTGGTCTTGAATTCCTCGAGGATCCCGCCGACGGTGGTCCCTTCTGACTGTAGTGAAAATGGGCCTTCAAGCGGGATGTCTGATAAATTGAATAAAAACCAATCGACCGAAATGGCATGTCCGGAGACTCGGTTAATCCAATCTACAAATCGAGGAAGGCTCATTGGTGGAGTCCTGATGCGGCCTAGCTTTCGCTCCGCTCTTTCCGACCAATTCGGTAGTGGGATCGGTTGAGGGTAGTACTCCGTCGCAAAAGCGATTTCGGCATTCTCGATCGATAACTCCTGATCGATCGTTTTGTCTCCCTCCTTTCCCAAATCGCTCCACCCTGGCTGACTTGAACGATCGAAAACAGGCAAAAAATCTTTGAAGATGGATGGCAGATTCTCGTCGGCTGCTCTTTGCGCTTCGCTCGCTTGGCCTACCTCTGTGGGGTTGGTCTTCGGGGTGGCTTGCTCGAGTTGCATTTGGCCCGGATTGATGTTCGCCGGATTGTTTTCGGGATCGTTTGGTTGAAGATTCTCGGGTGGGATTCCAAGCGGATTGAGCTTCAAGCTCGGTGCGGTCTGCGCGGTGGGCTCCATGGGGTCGCCCTGAGGGACGGGTTGAATTGCCTCGATCTTGGGTCCGGCCTCGGCGATGAGTTCCGGGGGATTGGCTGGATCAGCTTGATTGGCAGGATTAGCTTGATTAGCCGCCTGAGCGTCTTGCGCGACCAGGGCAGGGTTGTCGGCCCCAGGTAGCTTGTCCCGGTTTCGTTTGCCATAAATGTTTAAAAACGCGATGAAAGCCAAGGCCGCCAGCAAGCAACCCGAAAGTCCCACGACAAACAGGGTTAACAATTGGCGGCGAGCTTTGGCCTGTGGACTCTGCCATGCGGAGGGTGTTGCTGTCGCGGTGCTAGGGGTGCTCGATGAGGGGTCCAGGGGTTGGATCGCAAAGGGCTCAGCATCTTTCCTGCGACCTGGATTCGAGTCGCTCGCCGCTTCGCGAAAGAACCCCGCGTTAGCTAGTCCGTCCGCTGAATCGCTCGAAGGAGGATTCTGCTGAGCCAATGCCGACTCCAGGGCATCCAAGTCCCAGTCGCCTGGATCGGCCTTGGTGATCGCCTCGGAGTTTACGGTTGAAACCGGACGCCGGGGGACATTCGAATCTACAGTTGGCTTTTTTGAATCACCGCCCAGGGGCGGCTGGTTCGTGTTGACTGTTCCGGGATTCCAAGCGACCTCTCCGGGTTTGACCACATGGATGGAGTTCTTACACTTAGGACATGGCACTGTCCGTCCGACCAATTCTGGTTGACGCACCACCAATTTCGTGGAACATGCTGGACAAATGATGCGAAAGGGATCCACGAAGCGGGCATCCTTGGGGTCGATAGTGCGCCGATGAGTTCATAGAATCGCGGGAGACGCGAAAGCTTTGGTGTATTGTAGATGTTTCGGATTGCCCAAGGCAAACGCAAGCTAAGAAAACCAGCAAAACGATGAAATCTCCGACGAATTCGAACCAAATGCAGGTTGAGCTGGCGGTCGTCGGCGGAGGGTTAGCCGGTTGTGCGATGGTTTGGCAAGCGATCCGCAGAGGATTGCGCGTCGCAATGATCGATCTGCAATCGACTTTGAGCTCCTCTCGCGTCGCAGCAGGTCTGGTCACGCCGATCACCGGAAGCAGGCTAGCACTGTCTTGGCGATACCCGGAGTACTTCCAAGCTGCCGATGAGCTCTATCGTTTTGCGGAATTGAAACTACGAGCATCCTTTTGGTCGGTCGCCCCGACGCTTCGGATCTTTTCAAGTGACTCCGAACGGGATTTGTTCGAGGACCGATGGGCCAAACCGGAATTCCTTGAGCCCAACCCGTCGATCCATGTCCAGCGTGTATCCCAAGGACAACACCCCAACCTCGCAGCACCTCATGGAGGCTTCTTGATGTCTCCCGCGGCGCGTTTGGCGACCGAAGTCTATTTGGATTCCACCCGCCGCATGCTCGATGCCCAAGGCCTTTTGTATGAGTCTCTACTCGATTTGGACCAAGACCTAGTGCCATCCGAGCATGCTATCCGATTCCCGTCTTTGAACCTCTGCGCAGATCGAGTCTGTTTAGCCCAAGGTGTCGCGGCTCGATCGAATTGTTGGTTTGGGTCCTTGGCCCTTCATCCTGCGCGAGGAGACATTCTAAAAATCGCCTCCAAGAGTCCCACGATCGAACATGTCGTGCATCGCGAGGGTTGGATCGTACCACTGGGAGCACAGGAGTTTCTTCTCGGGGCGACCTACGCACGCGATGCACAAGACTGCCAGGTCGATTCGCAGGTGGGTATCTCAGCTCGAGAGGATCTGCTTGGGCGATGGCAGGCCTTTTTTCATTCCCCAGCACCATCGATCGAGATCATTCAGCAGCGAGCCGCCGTGCGACCCGCAAGTTACGATCGCCATCCGCTGATCGGTTCCCATGGAGAGCATTCGAATCTGTTTTGCATCAATGGTTTGGGCTCGAAAGGAAGCTTGATGGCTCCTAGACTTGCACAACTCCTGCTCGATCACGTCGAGTTCGGATCGCCGATAGAAAAGACTTTGCACTTCGATCGTCGGAGGGCTTAAAGGGCCCGCTTAAAAAACTTTTTAACTCGATAGTACTCAATCGCTTGGTTGATTAGCCGTTTATGAACCTCTCAGGCTGGACCGATACCCACGCTCACCTTGCCGACTCGGAGTTGCATGCCAAACTCCAAAGCATTTTGGCACAATCGGTCGCTTACAGCGTCAAGCGGATTCTCTGCGTGTCGGTCGATGCTGATTCGCTCGATACCATCGAACGAATTCACCGCGAAACCGAGACTATCACTCTGGACAAGCCCTCGATTTGGAGCAGCGTTGGGATCCATCCGAATTATGCTCAGCAAGAAAAACCTGGCGATTGGGAAAAGATCGTGGCCAAGTCCAACGATGCTCGTGTCTGTGCACTTGGCGAAACCGGCTTGGACAAATACTGGGACGATTGTCCCTTCGATATTCAGCTTGCCAATTTCCGACGGCACTGGGAGCTTAGTCGTCACACAGGTCTGCCGGTGATCATCCACTCTCGCGATTGCGACACGGAGATGCTCGAGTTTCTGCGCGACGAGCATCGGCAAGGCCCTCTTTGCGGCGTGATGCATTCTTATTGCAGCAACTATGAAGTTGCCATGGAGTGCATCTCGATGGGGCTTTATATCAGCTTCTCAGGGATGCTGACCTACAAGAAGAACGATGCATTGCGGGACATTGCAAGTCGATTGCCAATCGATCGCTTGCTGGTCGAAACCGATGCCCCTTATTTGAGCCCCGAGCCCAAGCGAGGTCAGAGGCCCAACGAGCCGGCTAATGTTGCCTATACCGGCCGAGTCCTGGCGCAGATGCGAGGTCATTGCGAGTCCGATATGGCCAAGATCACCACCGAAAACGCGCTGCGATTGTTCTCTCGCATGCAGTAACAGGGCTCAAGGTCCGGATGGCTTGATTATTTCGGCAGGTTGAGGATCGCATAGGTGCCGGTTTTTCCGGACACTGCGATGTCGATGCGACCGTCTCCATTGAGATCGCCGGTGGCGATTTGCAAACCTACTCCGACGTGACCTCGTTCGATCGTCGATCGGGTGAAGTTCCCATCGATGTACGAGTAGGCCTGCAATTCCGGCATGTCCTTGCCACCTGGATCTCCGCCGTTGTGTGCATAATAACGCTTGCCGGTGATGATCTCTTGTTTGCCATCTCCATCTAGATCTGCCAAGGCGATTGCATGAGGTTGCGAGAAACTGTTATCGATCAGTTTTTGTTCAAACTCGATCGACCCATCAGCAGACTTGCCGGTCTGTCGCCACCAATACAAACCGTAGTCGTGGCCTTTGCCAACGATGACATCGTTCTTGCCATCCTTGTCCAGATCCACAACGATCATGGGAATACTACCTTGGACGTTCCAGTTTGGGCGGAATTTCCAGTCGGTTTCCCATGGGTTCTCGGGCTGTTCGTACCAACCGTGACCGACCAGGACATCATCTCGGCCATCGCCATTGAGATCGCCAACACCCATTCCGTGCTGGTTGCCGGACTTACCGATCACCTTTTGCTCGAGCGAATAACTGGCTTGTTTTCCGTCTCGGTTTCCGTTGTCGACCAATCGCCAGATGGTGAGTGGATTCTTTGCATTCCAGCTGTTGACGATCCAGTCAGGAATCCCATCCTTGTCGATATCGTGCATCAACTGCGCCTCATTTTCGGAGGCTTTGGTATCGACCCACAGGTTTCTTTGCCAGGTATGTCCCAGCCGTAGGCCTTCTTCGCCTGGGTTTTCATACCAAGCGATCTCCGTGGGGACGAATGAACCTGCGATCACATCCATCTTGCCGTCTCGATTGACGTCGAATGGAAAGTCGCCGTTGCTTTGGATGTATCCGTTCCAATCGTCGATGTTGCGCAAGGGGCGAGGCACGAAGCTCGGGCTTGGGTACCAGTGCCGGCCAGCAATGATATCTAGTTTGGAATCTCCATTGACATCTGCAATCGCGCAGCCTTCGTTGGCATCGAGGGCAAGGGGTTGGATTTCCCAGCGAATCGGTAGCGGTTTATCTGTGCACAGAGGATCCTCAGCTAGAGCGACCGAAGCGCTCAAGCCGAGTAGGCCAACCGTGGCCATTGCCATGAACGCAGACTCGGAAACTTTTGGATGGTTGATAATGTTTTTCATAACCGATGGATCGTGAGGGTTTAATTCGTTCAATTAGCAGGAGAGGGGTTTTGGTCGTGGGGCTTGCAATGGGTCAGACGCATTACTGTTTCGGAGCCCATTGTTTGCTCGTTAACCACTGGGTGATCTTCGATTCGCCTTCTCTGACGAATTTTTCCATCTGTTCGACTTCGACTGCATTGTTGCCTTGTTCATGTTTTCGGAAAAGGAACAGATACGTTTCGTTTTGAGGGCGGTAGCGGTGAAAGAACCACTCGTTCTTGGACTTGATGGCCGACTGTAGTTCGGAGACCGAGTTGGTTTGTTCGATGACTCGATCGATGGCCAAGTCCTTGTAGCCGAGTTGTTTGAGGATTTCCCGGGCGCTTTCTTGGTAGCCTTGGTCGTTCCAGACGACTCCCTCTTCGCTGAAGCGTTTGTTGGAGGAGAGTTTTTGAAGATCGACGATGGTTGCTTGGTGGTCGCTAGCGATCTTTCGGATCCCTTCGGCGAGTTGGGTTAGGTTGCTGTTGTAGTACCGTGGATTAGGAAACTGAGGCCCGGCATCTTCGCGTTCTCGAGGGATGACCATGACGATTCGGCACCCTTTGCGTTTGAGGTCTTCGACGAGCTTGTGGTAGCCTTTGAGGAACTCGGCTCGTTCGGCATCGCTCCCATGGGCTTCGTTTTCTCCGTAGCAAAGGATGGCAAGCTTCGGGGAGGCGAATTCCAGGTCTCGCATTAGGCGTTGATAGCCATCTGCACGCGAACCAAAGACGGCTCGGGCATCGCCGAAAACTGTATCGCCGCTCCAACCCATGTTTCGAAAGGTCACTCCGGGGACTTCTAAGGTGAGCATTGTTTCGAGCCATGGATGGTCGTGCATGCGTTCGACCCAACCGCCCCCGATCAAAGCGATTCGGTCCCCGGGTTGGACAATGGCCTTGGCGGATGTCTTAGCCGCAGAGTCTTGGGTTTCGAAGCCTGCGGCTGTGCAGTGCGATGGCAAAGCGAAGTGATTGAATTGCATTGCGGCAAGGAGGGCGCAAGGAACCAAACGCCAGGTGGACTGTTTCATGGTTGGGGAGGGTCAAAAGAGAGGGGATCGACTGGGGGAATAGCCATTTTACTAAAGATCCTGCGATTGTGTTGGGATAGGTAGTCGGTAAAGTCCCGGGATAGGCAAAAAAACGGATAGGCAAAAAAACGGATAGGCAAAAAAACGGATAGGCAA
>Ga0136644_10004389_pt1 | contig 10413 bp, 7 predicted proteins | sample C_130820_EF_Meta_FD_94780 | JGI IMG/M metagenome (GOLD analysis project Ga0136644, IMG submission 94780) | Freshwater microbial communities from Lake Croche, Canada to study carbon cycling - C_130820_EF_MetaG (v2) (version 2) | ecosystem: Environmental > Aquatic > Freshwater > Lake | place: Lake...
CAATTGTGGTTTTTACATAAATCGAGATAAATTGTATCATATTTTGAAAAGCGAAAAATATAAAATAGAAAGTGCATATGATCCTTGTAGTTATCCAGGTGTAAAATGTAAATATTATTTCAATAATAGCCTAGAATTTGATAAAGATTTACAAAACGGTCAAATTATGTTAGAAGATAGAAAGATGAAGATGAGTGAATTGAATGATTATAGTAAATATACAGAAATATCATTTATGATTTTTAGAACAGGGAGTTGTTTAATTGTTGGAAATTGTACCGAACGTATTTTGAGATTTGTATTTGATTTCATAAAAAAAATATTAGAAGATGAATACAATAATATCATTGTAAAAAATGAGATTGTTTCTTCTAAAATTAAAAAAACAAAATTAAGAAAGAAAACGATAACTCAGGGAACCTACGGTTCCCCTGAACCCCCTCCCTTGAAAGAAAACAACTTGATATTAACTCAGAAGGAACCTTGATTCCCTTGAATTCCCCTGAGTTTGTTAATAACATGAGTTAAATCCCCCTTGTCTATGCTTTCTTGTATATCCCCTTTTTCCATATTAAAAAACAATAAAAAACTTTCCACGTTTTTAAAATCCTTTTTTTTATTTTTTTTATCCAATATAATTTCTTCTAATAATTTTATCCATACAGGATGGGAGATATGAATATGTTGATAAAAAATTTCCAAATATTCTATTAATACAATTAAATTATCAATATTTTTCATAAAACTATCTAATAATTTTAAACATGCCTCTATTCTTAAAATATAGGAAAATTTATTCTTTTTGATACTATTTATTTGTATAGTATCTTTCCACGATAATAGTAAATTCGTAATTTTGAATATTGAAAAACAAAAATCTTTAAGACATTGTTTAGGGATATGTTCTAAATTATTGAAATTGCTGTTTGATTGAATAATATTAGATAATATGCTTTTTCCTCCTATGTTTATGTTATTATTTTTACTATCATTATCAAACAATTCTAAAATTGTTTTTTTATAAACAAATAGAACAATATCTGTATCCAAATTATTTGAATTATAAGAATAATTTGATTTATAGATTTGTTCTAAATATTCTAAATAATATGATATTGAATCATTAGTATAGTAATAAGTAGAACTTACATTCTTAGTCTTTAGTAATACATATTCGAAAATTCTATGGATAATTGATAAACCTATGAATAAATTACGATTAATTTGGCTATCAAAATTAACATTAACATAATAATTTTGTTCTTGACAACATATTTCGGATTCCATGAAACTAGAAAAATAATTGTTTATGATGGTTACATATGCATCAATAATAGTTTGCTTTTCGATTTTACTCAACATTCATATAATGATTTGATACAATATGTTTATATTCATATTATTTTAGGAAAACACATAAAATAATATATAAAATAATATAATATTCGGTAGAAGGATTTAAAGTAAAATCTAACATATAATTTATATTTCATAATAAATGAGCTCTACTACTACTACTACTACAAATGTTACGACACCTAATGGATATCGTTTACCAGAAAAAAGTACTCTAGAACATGCAGCAAAATTATCTATTGTTGAAGATAAACCTATTATGCTTGATTATTGGACTCAATCTTTGGATAAGACAGTCCTTATTGGAGTAAAAGAAGAAAATCAAGAAAAATTATTGGTAAAAAGCGAAGAAGAATATACTAGTCCTATTGCAAAAATTTACAAAGTAGGAAAGGAATATATAATTATGACCGAAAATTCAATATATATAGTAGATGTAGAAATCCCTACTAAAAAAATTAGCGCCTAAGGAGAACCTACGTTACGTTCCGACTCAGGGGAACCAATGGTTCCCCCTGAAACCCCCTCCTTTTATGATGTATTTGATATTAATCATTCGGTTAACATCAAGTTGTTTAAAGTTGTTTTCTTTTAAGGGAAGGGGGTTCGGGGGAAACCGTAGGTTTCCCTGAGTTTCAGGGGAACCGTAGGTTCCCTGAAAAGTATATGTAATAATCAATATTATAAATCGATTCATTATACTTTATTTTCGATGTAAACATAATATTATTACTTTTACATATTTGGCGTATAATATTTGTGAAAGAACTATAAACTAATTTACGCTCAATGTAGAACTGTTTACTTAATTTATAGTAAGGTTTTATTATTTTTTTGAAATCATCATAATAATCATGAAAAACCATTTTTTTAAAAGCATTTAAATCAAATAAATAATATTTGTCTGTTTTAATACATATTTTATCGAGTAATTCAAATAAAAAATCTTTTGGGATATTTGAAACAAATAAATTTGAAGACATTTATATAGTACTGATTTAAAAATCAGGCGAAACTATAATTATCTTTTACTACGCAAAATATTGATATTAGTATTTTTATTAATATCAATTTAATCCTATTTCAAATAATAAAATAAAAATAATAATTTAACTAGTCTAAATGTGTTATTTTTATTATATTAATTCAAATTTTTGGTTATTATAATTACAATTTTAATTACAATTTTAATTATTTGCATTTGCACTTGCAACACTATTTGCATAAATAGTACTTCGAATAGAATGCTCTATAAGTGTTTTTTTAAGTTTTTCTAAATAAAGAGTTGCATCCATAAGTTCTTCTTGTGTATGATTAATCCAATCCAAAATATTCAAATCATCACGATCTAATGTTGTTCCATATTTCTGTTTTCCAAACATAGAACGATCAATATATTTTTCTACTACAGATCTTACTATAGTATCCAATCTACTAAGATAATCTTCGTCATCATCATCTTCTTCCTCCTGTTTTTTAGAAACTTCTACTTTTTTATCTACAAAAGTATTTGACAAAGGGGTAGATTCTTCTGGTAATGTTGAAGGAGCAATTTTTACTTCCACAGTTACAGGTTGAATTACGGATTGAACTACAGGTTGAGTTACTATTTCTTTTTTTTGTGTTTTTACTGGTTTGTTTTGTGGTGGTGTTTTTGTTGAAACATTTTGTCCTGGTACTACTGCAACAAATGCTGGTTCAGTAGGTTGTTTCTTTTTATATGTTCGTTTTTCCTTTTTAGAAGGTTGTGATTCAATAATATTATTAGATGACATACTTCGTTACATAAAATAATGTTTTGTTTTTAAGTTGATTTATAATTAATTAAATAATATTATCATGTATCAAATTATAAAGATTATTTGTTAAGATAGCGATCTCTATAACATCTTCATGTATATTATGAAAAATAGTAATATATTTACATAAAAAAGGAATGATTCTATATTTTGTTTCTTCATCAATCATATTTGTCAATTTTATAAAGGCAAAAAAATAATCCAAAATATCTATCACAGAATATCCGTAATCATAAATATTATACATTACTTTAATAGCCCCTTGTAAATCTTTATTTTGTATACAATTCAAATATAATTCAAATTCTTTAAAAGAAATATTGAAACAAATTTTTTTACATAATTCAATATTGACAGGTTCTCCTAATATGTATATTTTTTCTAATAAATTAATCAATACGCGAATAGAACCACCTGAAATCATTATCAAATATTCTTTTGATTCTTTGTCTAAAATAATATTTTCATTCGTTACAATTTTATCTACAATTTCATGTATTTGTTCTGAAAGAGGTGGTGAAATATTCAAAATATGTAATCTAGACTGAATACTTTCAATTACTTTTTGTACGTTGGTACATACGGAAATAAAATGGATATTATGTTTGTATTTGTCAATGTAATTACGAAACACTTGCTGACTTTGTTCATTTATATTGTCTAAATCGTCAATAATAACCAATTTTTTTTTACCATAAATAGAACTATGGGTTTGACAAAATGTTTTCATTTCATTTCGAAAATATTGTATTCCTTGTTCCTTCAAATTATTTATGAATAAAATATTGTTCTCTGGCAATGAACTGTCTTTATTCAATTTGTAATATTCTCTTATTAAAGCATATAATAGTGATGATTTACCTGAACTAGTAGTTCCAACAAATAACAAATTCAATTGATCTAATTCTATAAATGTTTTCAAGACAGAAATCAAATTTTCATCTAAATAAAAATCATCAATAAAATAGGGTTTATATTTCGTAATAAATGTATTATTACTCATATTATTTGTAATTTTGATTATTAGTATAATCAAAATAGATTTATATATTTTATTATAAATTATATAAAACCATTATTATAAAATATGTATTCTACAAATACTAATAAATGCCAAATTTTTATGATGTTTTGGGAGTTTCAAGTGATGCTGATGATACAGAAATTAAAAAGGCATACCGAAAACTTTCTCTATTATATCATCCAGACAGAAATCAAGACTCTGATACTACGGAAAAATTTCAGGAAATTAATGAAGCATTTGATACTTTGAGTGATCCTGGAAAAAAAAACGAATATGATATGCAACTGAAATTTGGAAATGGACATCAAAGATTTCATAATATGGACCATGACATGTCTGATATAAATAATATTTTCAATATGATGTTTGGAGGTGGGGGTGGAGGAGTATTTCCAGGTATGCCTGGTGGTGGATTTCCGGGTGGTGTAAGTTTTGGTGGAATGCCTGGTGTTCGTATTTTTCATAGTGGAGGTGGCGGAGGACATGGTGTAAATTTTCATGCAGAAATGTTTCATTCTTTTAATCGACCCGAACCTATTTGCCAATCTATTGAAATAACATTAGAACAATCGTATCATGGTTGTGCAGTACAAATTAATTTAGAACGTATTAATGTCTTTAATAATATTCAATCCACAGAAAATGAAGTATTTACTTTGAATATTCCTAAGGGAATAGATAATAATGAAATTATTGTAATTCGAGAAAAAGGTCATAATATTAATAATCAAGTAAAAGGAGAAGTACGTATCAAAGTAAATGTTAAGAATAGTACCGAAATTACTAGACAAGGTATGGATTTGCATTTATCTAAAAAAATAACACTCAAAGAATCATTATGTGGATTTACATTTGAATTCGACCATTTGAACGGAAAGCGAATTTGTATAAATAACAATACGGGAAATAATGTAATAAAACCAGGAAGTAAAAAAGTAATCAATGGATTAGGAATGATAAAAGATGATAATGTAGGAAATATGATTATAGAATTTGATGTAAAATTTCCAGATACAATGACAGACGAACAAAAAGAATGTTTGATGACAATCTTGTAATCAGGGAACCTACGGTTCCCCTGAAACCCCTCCCTCTCAGGGGAACCAAGGTTCCCCCTGAAACCCCCTCCTTTACTAATGTTATTTATATTGTATTTGATATTAATCATTTGGATAATATCAAGTTTTTTCTTTTAAGGGAGGGGTTTCAGGGGAACCGTAGGTTCCCTGACTAGATACTCACAATACTTTTGATTTCCGTTTTTTTCGTATACATATCACTAGTATCTACAATAGAAGCCATTAAATATTTTGTAACAATCATATTTGTTTTCAATAATTCTTCAGAAGGCATAACTGCAAACCATTGAAATTTAGGTCTAGAAAGTATTTCATCTGCTGGAATATAAACCCCTACACTTTTATCGCTAATTTTCAAAAACTCTTCCTCCATCAAATTATCTAGCAAAATGGTCTTATTATCCTGTGTTTTTACACCAATAATTTCACCTCCAATAAGATTCAAACGTTGTTTTTGAATATTTTCAAGTAACCATTGAGAAACATAACCTACAAAATCCATTTCACTCGAAAAATGGGGATATCTATTTATTGCTTTCAAATATTCTACCAAATCCAAAATGACAGGATCATTTTTTTTTGCAGCCATAAAGTACATATCAGGAACAAATGCCAATCTTCTCTTTTGATCCCGATTATTCAATGTATTATTAACAGCTTCACAAACAAATGGGTGTTCTGCAGTAGTATCATAAAGTGTTTTCAAATTACGAGTACAAATAAAAGAATTAGGAACAATCATTCCACCATAAAAATAAACCAATTGTGCCAAACCTAATTGACGAAAATGTGTTTTCATAGGTTCAGCTACTGTATTTAGATCAACATCCCAAGAAGGAATTAATTTACTAAATGTTTCATCATCTATCAAACAGATGTTGAAATCATCACCACAGTGATCGATAATTGTTTTAATTGTCAAATGAATGTACGGTTGATTCAAATCCGCAGTATTTCTCGAATAAAAACTCTTCCATTTTCTAGAGTTGATTTCGTATTTAGTATGAATCCATAGTTTAGGTCGATTATATCCATAAAGAGGGGAATCATTCAATAAATATTTTTTAATCATTTCGTTCTCATCATTTGGTTCCAATGTTTTTTTATAATTACTCACAATATAACTTGTTATAATGATTACCGAAGCACCAAACATATAAAATAAAATATTTTTTGAACTAAATTGCATTTTAGAATAAAGAGTATATAATATACGCTATAAAATATAATTTAATTCACCATCTAATTATATAGTTATTTCAATACAATAAATATGTTTTCAAGCGTTGGTACTTGTAGTTCATCATCAGTACAAACAGCAACGGTTGGAATACAACCCCCAACTAATTTATTGGTTACAAATGTAGGTGCATCTACAATAACTATAAGTTTCACTCCATCTACCAGCTTTTCGGTTACAAATTATATAGCAACCACAAATACAGGAGCACAAGCAATATCAACAGGTTCTCCAATAACAATAACAGGATTGAAATCAAATACAACATATACAACAACAATTGTTGCAGTAAATAATAATGGAGTTTTTTCAGGAGATTCATTTTCAGTGAGTGCAACAACAATTTCAAGTAATATATTGTCACTATCCGTAGTAAATTTTCAATCCAGTGATATTACCGGAACATCTAGTACTGGTAGTTCTCTTTATAATGTTTATGTATTTAAGAATACAGGAATAACTTATACTATTAATTATAATTTTATTGGAGCTGTTACAATATATGTATTAGCTGTTGGGGGAGGTGGTGCTGGCGGTTGTAATGGAGGTGGAGGAGGTGGTGCTGGCGGTGTTGTAATGTTACCAATATCAATTCCTATAGGAACAGGTACAATAACTATATCTGTAGGTGCAGGTGGTGTTGTTACAACTGCAAATGGCAATGGTGTTCCTGGTTCAAATACAACAGTAACTTTTTCATCTCAAACTTCATATAATATTACAGCAGGTGGAGGAGCTAGTGGAGGTAATTATGGTTCAGCAAGTGTTAATAGTAATAATAATGCAAGCGGAGGTGGTGGTGGTTTAGCATCAGCTCTTACAAATGCAAATATTAATCCTTCAGGAAGTATCCTTTCTTCTTATATTTATGCAAATGCAGGTGGTGGACAAGATGGTAATGGTGCTCAAGGTGGTGGTGGAGGCGCAGGAACATCCGGTACAGCTGGTTCATCAACAAGTAGTCCAGCAGGAGGAAATGGAATACAATGCACTTTAGCTGGTATAAAAGATTTTTCTCCTTCAGGAATATCATATGGAACTTATTATTGGGGTGGTGGAGGAGGAGGTTCTATATCTGATACTACTACAGTATCAGGTGGAAATGGTGGATTAGGTGGTGGTGGTGGTGGAGTACAGTATTCTGCAAGTTTGCCAGGAGGAAGCGCTGGTGGATCCGCATTGAATTCAGGAGGTGCAGGTCAGAATAATAATGGTGCACCAGGTAACGGAGGTGCAAATACTGGTGGTGGCGGCGGAGGTTCTTATAATAATTCGAATTCAAGAAGTGCTGGTGGTTCAGGTATTGTCATTATTGCATTTACAGGTACACCTTCCGCATCATCTATTAATACAGGAATCCCATCTCCACCAACAGTAACATCTATTGTTTCAACCACTACTACATTAACCATTAATTACGCACAACAAACCAATGTTACTACTGGTTCTACCTATTCTCTTTATAATGGAAGTACTATTTATGGAACAGCTACTTATCCTGCAACATCTATTAATTTGACTAATTTGGCCCCAAATTCACAATATCCATTTTTTTTGACTGCAACAAATGCTTATGGAACATCTTTACCAACAAAAATAATAGGAATAACAAATCCAACAAATTTCGTATATCAATTGGTTTCTGCTTCCTCGAATTCCATTCTTTTAAATATTTTGAATACGGGTTCAAATACATCTATTTTCAATACAATGTCCGTATTACCTTCAAATATTTTTAATCCTATTACTATTACAAATTCATCTACTTCTAATTTCACAATTAATAATACAATATCTAATACAAATTATTTGATAAACAATGTTTTGTCAAATTTTTCAGGGGCTGTTAATCAAACATTCGGACAATATACAAATACATCAACACTTATAACCATTGCATCTGGTGCTACCAAACCAGCATTCAATTATTACGGACAATATATATGTGTAGGATGTTACGGAAACGGTATTTATGTTTCTACAAATTCAGGTGGAACATTTAATAAAATAATAACCGATTCAAATGCATCACAAAGTGCTATGAGTGATACAGGACAATATATGTATGTTGCTTGTAATAATATTGGAAGGGTTTATTATTCTTCTAATTATGGAACATCATTTACAGCTGTAAGTCTGGGTTCAAATATTAGTAGTATTGTATGTTCTATATCTGGAATAAACGTTTTTGTAACAGATAGTACAAATGGCGGAATTTATTATAGTACGAATTTTGGAGTGACATGGTCGAGTATTGTAACAATTGCAGCAAATGTCAATAATATAATATGTAATATTGCTGGATCAATCGCTTATTTTACATCAACATCTACTGGGAAAGCATATTCGTATAATTTATCTACAACTACCACTACTCAATATTCTCCAGGTGGTGTATCAAATGTTTCGGGTATTGCTGTTTCTTTGAACGGCCAATATATTTATATTACTACATATGGTGGATTATGTTATACTTCAAATAATGCTGGAGTGTCTCTTACTGCAGTTTCAACGACTTATTTACCATCCGGTAACTATTCAGGAGTTGTTTGTGATACAACCGGTCAATATGTATATATTCATAATTCTACAACAACATTTTATTATTCTAACGATTATGGAGCTAGTTTTTCTTCTGTAACTCTTAATTCAGCAAGTAGTTCAATATCTTTCAACAGCAATAGTACATTTTTAGGTATTACTAGTGGTTCAGGTCTCTACATAAGTACAAATAGTTATTTTTATAATAGTAGTGCATTAAATAATTTCCCTATTATTGACGCTAGTTTTAACAGCCCTTCTCAAACAACAAATGGGTATACTTATTATGTAAACAGTGGTTTTACAAAATCCACTGGATTCAATTATTCATCTATTCCTGGTTGGAGTATCAATTATTCAAATGCAGCAGTAGCTATTGCAAATGGTTCAAATACATTTTTTACAGCTACTATGCCATCAGGAACATCTCAAGCTATTGTCGTCCAAGTAAATGGAACTTATACTACAACGCCATATTGTATGCTTTCTCAAGTATTAACTTTCAATAATACAGGAAATTATAATTTAACTTTTTCTACTATACCCAAAGCAATAACTGATCCATCTTACATTAATTTGAATGCTATGATTAACAATTTTTCTACATCTATTACGTTAGCAAATTCTACAACTTTATGGAATTCAGTAACTATGCCATTTACTATATCAAGCCCTGGTAATTATGCACTTAATTTCTATTATTCTGTACCAGTTACATATTTGAATACAGCTATAAATTCCAGTATATCCCTTACAAATATCAATATAATTCCTGTATTCAATCCTCCTACAAATTTGAGAATAGTAAGTTTAACTACATCAAGTGTTGTATTGAGTTTCATAGATTCTAGTTGTGTAGGAATATTTCCAACAAGTTATACATCAAATTTTGGAACAGGATCTGGAACATCTTCTGCTTATACAATTACTGGTCTTACTTATAATACATCATATCCAATTACATTAGTTGCAAATTATCCAGCCGGTTATTATTCTACATCATTTAGTCCTGCAGTATCATCTAGTCCTTCGGTTCCAATTACAGTAGTTACTTCACCTACAAAACCAATATTAACATTATCAAAAGTAACTGCAACAACAATGATATTCACAATCTCTAATATATTTTTTACTCCACCAACTATTAGTGTCACTGCTACATCAGGATATACATATTCTACTGGAATAGGTATTACAAATGGTGTCAGTTACAATGTTTATTTATTTACTACTTCAACTACTACACCATTAACGACAACATATACATTGAATTATAATTGTAATAGTTCCAATTATTGTTATGTATTTGCTGTTGGTGGAGGTGGAGCAGGATCATCTTATGCTGGTGGTGGTGGTGGTGGAGGTGGTGTTGTA
>Ga0136644_10004390_pt1 | contig 10413 bp, 8 predicted proteins | sample C_130820_EF_Meta_FD_94780 | JGI IMG/M metagenome (GOLD analysis project Ga0136644, IMG submission 94780) | Freshwater microbial communities from Lake Croche, Canada to study carbon cycling - C_130820_EF_MetaG (v2) (version 2) | ecosystem: Environmental > Aquatic > Freshwater > Lake | place: Lake...
TCAAGTCGACCGAGGAAACCTCGGCGGGTGGCCATGGGTTGCCGCTGGCGAACGGCGAAAAAATCCTCGATTGGCTCACCGAACTCTACGTCGGTGATCAAGCGCCGACAGAACTGCTCGCCTGGGGGCAATCGCTTCGTGCCGATTGGGAGAAGAAGGAAGCTGACAAGAAAGCCAAGGCCGCAGCAGCACCGGCGACCACTTCAGCTGCACCAGCAGTGAAGAAGGACAAGGTCCAGGCCGGCCTCGCCAAGGGGGCGCTGCGTGCCGCACAGGAAGGCCTGCCCGTTTACTCCGTTTCTTCCGATGTGCAGGGCTCAACCGGCATCAGTCCATTCCAAAAGGCGACCAATCGTTTTGTCGAAGTGGGCATTGCCGAGGCCAACATGGTCAGCGTCGGCGCCGGATTGAGCAAGGCAGGCTTCATCCCCATCGTCGACACGTTTGGCCAGTTTGGCATCACCAAGGGAAACCTTCCGCTGACCATGGCTGCCCTTTCACAGGCACCGGTCATCGCCATCTTCTCCCACGTTGGCTTTCAGGATGCCGCCGATGGTGCCTCTCACCAGGCCACCACCTACTTCGCCGCCATCAGCTCCATCCCACACACGATTGTGGTCTCCCCCAGCTGCTCGGACGAGGCGGAGGCCTTCATCCATGCGGCCATCCATCACATTGCCGAGGAACGCACGGCCGGACGTGACGGCGAAAGCTGCGTCTTCTTCGTCGGTCGCGAAAACTACCCGCTGAGTTGGGTGGAGGGCAGCAAGTACGAATGGCTGAAGGCCCAGGTGATTCAACAGGGCGAGGACGTCGTTCTGGTGGGCAGTGGCCCGCTTTTCAGCAAGTGTCTCGAGGCCGCCAGGATTCTGGCCGAACACGGCAAATCAGCGACCGTGATCAACGCCCCCTTCGTAAATCGTCCCGATATCGAGACCATCGGTCCCGCTTTGCGGCGATCCGGGGGACGACTGGTGACCATTGAAGACCACCAAATCGTTGGCGGCATGGGGGCTCAGTTGAGCCATGCCCTCTCCCAGGCGGGAGAGCCACACCGAATCGTGACCCTGGGCATTCCCGGCGAATTCGGGCAATCCGCATATCTGGCCGAGGAATTGTACCAGAAGTACGGTCTGACCGGCCCGAAAATGGCGGAAGCTGCCCTTCGATTGATCGGATAAGGCGCTGCCGGGCTCAATAGCTGAAAAACGGAGGAGCCGCATAGGCGGCTCCCTCCGCCGGATGGTCCTTTGGTTTTACCTGCGACGACGGCCCAAAGTGGATCCCTCAGGGACCCGTCGAGTCCGCTAAAAACCGGGATCCTGGCCTGCTCCATTGCTACTGGGTTGCTTCGTTACCGATATCGGCACTGATTCGCCAACTGCCATCCCCGGAGCGGTGCCAAACCGTCAGGTACCGTCCGTGGGAGGGTGCGGACATGTCCCCCGGAGCTGGTCGATATTCAAAGTCGCCCCACGTCCACCCGAGGTCTCCACTCAGAGCCACATGTGCCTCGCGTGGAATCCATGCCAGGACGGAACCTGGAGGCATTTGCTGAAGGGCGATGCGGATTTGTTCACCCCCCTGGACAAGCGGCCCACTGGCGGTAATGCGAATGGTGGCCGCATCGCTGTACCGGGAGAAGGCGGTCGAAGCCCCGGCTTGCTGGGCGAGTTGCGAAAAATCGCGGTCCGTTTGCAGCAATTGAAGCTCCGGATCGCCCACCGTAACGATGGGTCGACGCTTGGGTTGGCTGGTGGTGCAACCCACACAGGCGACCAGGAATAACGAAAACAGCAGTCGCAATCTCATGGACCGAAAATAGCCGGACCCCGGACGCTGGCGAGTATCCAGATCAACCGTTTGATGATGACAAATGACCTGTCCCTTAGTTGAGGCTGAGTTGGATGCGTCGATAGATGACCTGTCCCTTAGTTTGGAAGTCGCGGAATTCCGACTCGGATTCGGAGAGTTATTGGGAGGACTGTTCGTTAAGGGACCAGTCGTAGTCGGTGTATCTCACCTTCAGGCCCGGCAGGTCCAGGGCAGGACTATTTGTCGATGGCCAGAAGGGTCGAATGGCGGTGAGAACGGAGCCCGATTTGGTTTCGAAATCTCCCCCGTACCATTTGAAGATGGGGGACAGATAGACGATGCGTTCATTGGCCTCGACCCGGTTTTTCCCGGGCGACGCGAGGAATTGTCGGGCCTGATCGTCCAATTGTGCCTCCAACCGGGCTCCGACATAGGCTTCCCCGCGCAAGGGAGGACAACCTTTGGCCGCACAGACCAGGGCAAAATGAACGCGGGGTTCCTGATACCGGGGGCGAATGATTTCGTGTTCCAGGGCATCCAGCGTCATCACCTGTCCCCATAAATGGACGGTTTCCTGCTTCCAGGGACCTTTCCAAACCGTTCCGATTTTTCGAATGCTGGCCACTGGATAATGGCTCACAATCAATTGGACGGTGGCGGCATTGTAGAGGTTGACCAAAAAGGCCAACTGATCGGGTCGCTGCCAGGCATCAAATTGCTCCTCTGAAACGTGAGCCAAACCGTCCAGGTAATGGTCGAGTTCCGCCGGGTTGGCATGAAGGGCCGCGTATTGGACCAGGCCATTCGTGACATGGCGTGTCAGCAGGCGGGTCCATTCCCCATGCTGGAGATCAAAATCAGCCGACCTGACCCGACTGGACCCGGCCAGGAGGAACAAGAGGGCCAGCACCATCCACAGGGTCTTCATGGGCAACGGTTCACGTTGCGAGAGGTTGGCAGCCATCCGATACCGGGCAAGCCGCACCCAACGAAATGGAATATCCCGAATCAGGGGGCTACTCGAAACTCAATGGTCCAATCCAGTCCGGAGGCCACATGGTTTCGGGCGGCGAAGCTGCCTTGATTGAGGGCCATTGAGACATTCAAAAGGGAATTCAAGAAGATCAACGGTTGACCGGGCGGCACCCGGCCAAAGGTTTCCGAGTAGGGAGCCTTTCCAGAGCAAACGCTCCGGCCCCCATGAAAAATTCGATAGGTTAAAACGGCCCCGGGTTTGAGACCCAGTTGGTCAAACAAGGTTTTGGGAATGTCCGACCAGACATTGCCGTATTGAGGGTCCAGAACGGCGATGGTCCCCGTAAGTGCGCCGTTCTTCAGGGCGGGCGGCGTATGGGGAAGGCGGATACAATCGCGTCCCAGGTCGGGGCCGACATCTTCAAACCCGATTTGGCCCGCAGCCAATTTGGCCCCGACGAAGGCGAAAATGTCCCGCCCGTGGAAGGTATAACTTGCTTCGCTGCCCGGACGGCGATGTCGGGAGGTATCAATGACCCGGATGGCCTCAATACCCGGTTCCTCAGCCAACAGGGTGAGGGAACCGTTGTCAGGAGTGACAATCAAATGGCCATCGCGGGTGCGGGCGACGACCCCCTTGCGCTCTGTCCCCACACCTGGGTCGACCACATTGACAAACACGGTCCCCTTGGGCCAGTACGGCACCGACTGTTTCAAGCGATAGGCAGCCTCCCAGATATTGAAGGCTGGAATCTCGTGGGTCAGGTCGAAGAGGGGCAGTTCCGGGCTGACACCGAAAGCGACGCCTTTCATGGCGGAGACGGCACCGTCTTTGACGCCAAAGTCGGTTTGAAAAACCAGTGCCGAGGCGGAGCCAGCCCAGGCGGGCAGTGGCCCGGAAGCGGACGCCAGTGCCAGGAAGACCCACAGGAAGAATGTCCGACGCATCGGCAACAGATAGAAAAGGAAACCCGGTTGGTCCAGCCCGGCCTATGGGGATTCGATCAGGGGTCGGAGGTTTTCGTTCCGAAGGGCCATTGAACGGAGTCGGGGCTCTATCTGAAGTGCTTTCCGAATCAGCTGTCGTCCCGCCTCACGATTTCCGAGGAGGATTTCGTAGCAGGCGAGGTGATAATTCCAGAGCCCGTGATCGCGGGCCGACGGCGGTGCCGCCAGCAGGGCAGATCGACAGTCGGCGTAACGTCCGAGTTCGTACAGGACGCAGCCCCAGCCAATAAATCGATCGATGGAGGCATCGGGAGCCTGGCACAACTCGGAGTGAATGGCGGCGGCGTCCTCCCAACGTTCCAGTTGTTGGAGAATGACAGCGCGCAATTCCAGGGACGGGGCCTCGCGTTGATGCGCCGGACTGAGGCTGTCCAATTCGTGGAGAGCTTCACCCGCCATGCCGAGCTCAACATAGCCGATGGCGGCTTCGAGCGTGCGTTGAAAGGTCAGCATGACGGCACAGGGTGCCATGCATTCGACCCGGCACCAAATTTTCGCTGTCTGGAGGAGAAAAGAGGTTGAACCCGGACCGACCCCCTCGCGTCCATTCCATGACCGAGCGAAGGCTCACTTGCCGGAAGCGTCGCCCATGGTTACTTAACACCGATGGAATTCCGCCGATTGCTTTCCCTGGCCTTGATCGCGCTGGCTTCCCTTGCCTGGCAGGGATGCAAGCGTGAGGAGGTTCAGGTCTATCAGGCCCCGAAGGACCTGCCACCTCCCAACCCGGCCATGGCCGATGCCCCCCAGGCGACGGGGGCTCCGGCTCCGGTCAAAGCGGCCGAGCCTCAATCACCGCCATGGGTCACGCCCGACGGCTGGATGGCGGTCCCGTCGAACGGAGGGATGCGACTCGCCAGCTATGCCATTCAAGGTTCGGATGGCCGGACAGCCAGCGTGTCGGTGGTTCCCCTCGGTCCAGAGGCCAGTGGTGAGCTGGATAATGTCAACCGGTGGAGACGGGAGCTTCAACTGGCCCCCATCACCGCAGCCGAGGCGGAATCCCTTCGGCAACCGGTGAAGATTGGCTCGATGGACGCCCGGATGTTTGAACTGGTGAGCGACCAAAACGTCCTCGATGGAAAATTCAAGAGTCGAACATTGGTCTCCATGCTGGCGGTCGAGCAGGCGACCATCTTTTTCAAATTGATGGGTGAGGACGCCTTGGTGGCGGAGAACAAGCCCAAGTTCATCGCGTGGCTGAAATCGGTTCAGGTGGGAGCCAATGAACGGTCCGAACCGGCCGCTCCCCCGGCATCTGCCAGCGGTCCGTCCATGGCCGGTGCGGTCGCCCCCCCGCCCTCGACCGACCTCCCGAAGTGGACTCCCCCGGCCACGTGGAAACCGGTGGCGGGCAATGCCATGCGCCTGGCCAGCTTTGCCATTCCCGGGGACGGCGGAGCCGTTGGCGACCTTTCGGTGGTCGCCCTGGGTGCCCAGGCGGGCGGAGTGGTTGCCAATGTGACCCGCTGGCGCCGTCAACTCGAGCTTCCTCCTATGGATGAAAACGAATTGTCGAGCAGCCTCAAGAGTCTCCCGACCGCCCAGGGTGAGAAGGCCTTGCTGGTCGAACTCGAGGGCACCGCCGGTCATGCCGGCAGCAACCTTCTGGCCGCCATCGTGCAGCGCCCGGACCGAACCTGGTTCTACAAGCTCACCGGCCCCAAGGCATTGGTGACGGCAGAACGCGATAACTTCCAAAAATTTGTGCAGTCGGTGACCTATCCATGAGCGCCCCGTTGAGTCCCGCCCCAGTGGTTGTCCCACCCGCCCCTGGGTCCAACCCGGTCGCCGGAACTGAAGAACCGCTTCCGCTGTGGAGGAAGGCCCTGTCTCCGTTAAGTTCCCTGCGGCTGACGGTGGTGCTGCTGGCCTTCAGTGTGCTGGTGGTCTTTTTTGGCACCCTGGCCCAGACGGAAGATGGTCTTTATCTGGCGCAGAACCGTTATTTCAGGTCGTGGTTTTCCACGTGGTCCCCACTGACGGAGGGCTGGCGCTGGATCGTGATTCCGCTTCCGGGTGGGTATCTGCTGGGGACATTGCTTCTCACCAACCTCGTGGCCGCTCATGCCACCCGATTCAAGTTCACCTGGAAAAAGAGCGGCATTCTACTGTCGCATCTCGGTGTGGTGCTTTTGCTGGTGGGGCAGTTGTTCACGGACATGCTGGCCCGCGAGAGCCGGATGACGTTCAGCGAAGGCGAATGGCGCAATTACTCGGAGGATTTCACCGCGTCTGAACTCGCCATCCTCTCCGACGCCCCCGACAACGGCATGGCGGAAGTGGTCGCCATCCCGGAGGGACGGCTGCGAGCCGGCGAGATAATTCGTCAGGAGCGGCTTCCATTCACGGTTCGCGTGAGCCAATGGTTGCCCAACTCGGAACCCATCTTCCGTGCCCCTCGAGCGACCAACGGACCTCCCCAGTCTTCCAGCCCGGTGAGCAAGCGCTTTGATTTCATTTCGGTGGCTGAAACCCACAAGATGGACGAAAAGAATATTCCAACGGTGTTGATCGAGCTGATGGACACCGGTGGTAAAAGCCTCGGAAGTTGGGCACTGTCGGTCTGGTCGGGGGATCCGGCGATGGCCAAGAGTGCCCGCACGTCCTGGTACAGGCGCTTCAATCGGGGCGACACCTCCGGGGATGACAGCCAGGCGCGCATGATGGCGGGGCAACTCCATGCATTTCTGACCGAGGATCAAACAGTCACGGTGAACAACCGCACCTACACGTTGGCCCTTCGCCCCCGCCGGTATTACCAGCCGTTCACCCTCCAACTGCTCAAGACCACCCATGAGGTCTACCGTGGAACTGACATTCCCAAGAACTTCCAAAGCCGGGTTTTGATTGATCACCCGGCTCGCGGAGAGCGTCGGGAGGTCAACATCTACATGAACAACCCCCTTCGGCATGGAGGCCTGACGTATTTTCAATACCAGATGGGGCGAGATGAATTTTTCTCCACGCCCGTGGCCCACAGCGTCTTGCAGGTGGTGCAAAACCCTTCGTGGCTCACCCCGTACATCGGATGTGCCCTGGTGGCCGGCGGCTTGCTGGTCCAGTTCGGCATTCATCTGGTCCAGTTTGTCCGCCGCAGGGTCACCACCTAGTGTTCCCACCCTCCCTTTGAGTTCCATGAAAAAACACCTTCCCTGGATGCTGTGCGCCGCCTTCGCGGCCTGGTTCTTCAGCACCCTCCCGGCACCTGGCGACAAGGGATTGTCCTGGGGCGTGCTTGCCGGGATTCCCGTGGTCAATGGCGGTCGTCATCAACCGTTTGAATCCCTGGCCCGCAATGCCCTGGTACAAATCCGCGACCGCTATTCCCATTACGACCTCGCGGAGGAGCGGACCGTGCCTGCGGTGGAATGGCTGGCGGAGGTTCTTTTCGACAGCGAACGGGCGAGTCACCGGAAGGTCTTTCGAGTCGACCACCCGGAACTCATCGCACTGCTGAAGTTACCTCTGAAAAATGACTCCAAAGACCCGGCCGCGCGTGAGGACGGCAAACATTACTCCTGGGGGCAAATTGTCACGGAAGACAATGTGAAAGTGCTCCAGCGGGAATCCGAGCGGGTGGCGGCGAAGGATGGCTCACAGCATGACGCCTTCGATCAGGCGGTTCGGAAATTGAGCAGCGCTCTTTCTCTTTACAACGCCCTCCAAAGCACAGCCCGTCCGCGGGATGTGCGGGATTACGGCCAGTTCCTTTCCCAATTTTCCAGGTCGCTGGACAACGGGGCCACGTTGCGGGAGACCCTTCGGGCAAAATACGCAGGCCGGGAGATCCCCAAGGACAATAACGATCCGCTGCTGCGGATTGGCGGACAAGTCCTGGTCGGTGCAGACCGGGAGTCGGAAACCGGGGAGCGGTCGACGCTGAAGATTCCACTGTTGCTCCCACCCGACGGCACCGAGGACTGGAGTCGGATCAATACCCGGTTGGTGGGAATTCGTGGCGGGGAACCACTGCCCCGCTCCCTGCTGGCCTGGGCCCAACTGGGAGACGCGTTTGCGGCCCGCGACACCAACCGGTTCAATGCCGAGTTGCGGGACTACCGCGACTGGATGCAGACCACCTTCCCGTCCGAATTGAGCCACGCCAGCCACGAAGTCTTCTTTAACCGAATGGCCCCGTTTTATGCGGCCATGACCATCTACGTGGTCGCTCTTCTGCTGGCACTGGCCTACTGGTTCAGTTTCGACAACTGGTTGCGGCAATCCTCGTTTGCCCTCGTCGGGCTGGCCTTTGCCATCCACACGGTCGGGTTGATTTATCGGATGGTTTTGCAGGGTCGCCCCCCGGTCACCAACTTGTATTCGTCGGCCATTTTCATCGGGTGGGGTGCCATTGTCCTGGGCATGGTGCTTGAACGTTTCTGGCGAAACGCGATTGGTCTCGTCGTGGGCAGTTTTCTTGGATTTGTCACCCTCGTGATTGCCCACAATCTGGCCCTCGACGGGGACACCATGGAAATGATGCGGGCGGTCCTCGATACCAATTTCTGGCTGGCCACCCATGTGGTCATCGTCACGCTGGGCTACTCCAGCACCTTTGTGGCCGGCTTCCTGGCCATCGTATACGTGATCCGGGGCGTCTTCACCCGGGGACTGGATCTGGCGACCCGTCGGGCCATGGCCCGCATGGTTTATGGCATCATCTGTTTTGCCACGCTGTTCAGTTTCACCGGCACGGTGCTGGGCGGCATTTGGGCCGATCAGTCGTGGGGCCGGTTCTGGGGTTGGGACGCCAAGGAAAACGGGGCCTTGATCATTGTTCTTTGGAACGCACTTATTCTCCATGCGCGCTGGGGAGGCCTGGTGCGGGAACGGGGAATCATGAATCTGGCCATCGCCGGTAATATTGTGACCTCGTGGTCCTGGTTTGGGGTGAATATGCTGGGCGTCGGACTGCACAGCTACGGCTTCCTCAACGGGGCCTTCCAGACACTCGGAATTTTCGTCATCAGTCAATTGGTGCTGATTGGCATCGGCTGCCTCCCGTCGGGCTGGTGGAGGAGCCTGGGGGAATATCCGGCGGACACCGTTGAACCGTCGGGGGCTAAAACCGGAAAACCATCGCTCCGGCCGGTGAGGTCGGCGGTTTGAAGCACGGCCCATCGATTCCGCACGGAATGATTTCCATCGCCGTCATCGGTCTCGGCTATGTGGGTTTGCCCCTCTCGCTGCAATTTGCCCGCTCGGGGGTCCGGGTGGTGGGTCTCGACCGTGACCCGGCGAAGGTGGAAGCCCTCAACCTGGGGCAGTCTTACATTCACCATATTCCGTCGGAATCCGTTCGCGAACAGGTGGATTCCGGGCGTTTGACCGCCTCGACTGATCTGTCGCGGATTGCAGAGGTGGAAGCGGTGCTGATTTGCGTTCCCACGCCCCTCACCGCCCATCGCGAGCCGGACCTTTCCTACATTCTTACCACGGCCTCGGCGATGGCACCGCACCTTCAACGGGGTGCACTGGTGGTTCTCGAGTCCACGACCTATCCGGGGACCACGGAGGAGGAATTGAGGACGGTTCTGGAGACCGGCTCGGGGATGACGGCCGGCATTGATTTTCACCTGGCCTACTCCCCGGAACGGGAGGACCCGGGCAATCCCCGGAGTGGTGCGGCCGTTATCCCGAAGGTGATCGGTGGGCTCACCCCGACCTGTCTCGCGCGGGCACAGGCCCTGTACCAACGGGCCATCGCATCCACGGTTCCCGTCTCCTCGTGCCGCACGGCGGAGGCAACCAAGCTGCTCGAGAACATCTTCCGAAGTGTCAACATCGCTCTCGTGAATGAGCTGAAGGTGGTCTACGAAGCGATGGGCATTGATATCTGGGAGGTCATCCGGGCCGCAAAGACGAAACCATTTGGATTCATGCCGTTTTACCCCGGCCCCGGCCTGGGAGGACACTGCATTCCCATAGACCCCTATTATCTTACCTGGAAGGCGCGGGAATTCGGCCAGGCCACACGGTTCATCGAGTTGGCGGGTGAGATCAACACGCGCATGCCCGAACGGGTGGTCCAGCGGGTCGGTGATGCTTTGAACGCGGTTCGCAAGCCGGTCCATGGTTCACGCATTCTCGTCCTCGGTATTGCCTACAAGCCCAATGTCGATGACGACCGGGAATCACCGAGTTATGTGCTCATGGAATTGCTGAAGCAGCGCGGCGCTGAGGTGGCTTATCATGATCCTTATGTGCCCGTCATCCGCCCCACCCGCGAGCATCCTCAGTGGGCCGGAGTTTCATCGATTCAGTGGGATCAGGAGACGATCGGTTCGTTTGATCTGGTCCTGATCAGCACCGCCCACAGTTCGGTGAATTGGGGGGAATTGGCGGCCTGGGCACCGCTGATCGTCGATACACGAAATGCCATGGAGGGAACGGCCGCTCGAAAGGGACAGGTATGGAAAGCCTGAGGCCGGAGGAACGGCGATGAGGCTGCTGGTGACAGGCGGTGCGGGGTTCATTGGCTCGAACCTGATTGAACTCCTGCTGGATCAACCGGGGATCGAACAATTGATCAACCTCGACTGCCTGACCTATGCCGGGCATCTGGCCAATCTCCGGGAGGCAGAACATCATCCCCTCTATCGATTTCTTCGA
>Ga0136644_10004392_pt1 | contig 10412 bp, 6 predicted proteins | sample C_130820_EF_Meta_FD_94780 | JGI IMG/M metagenome (GOLD analysis project Ga0136644, IMG submission 94780) | Freshwater microbial communities from Lake Croche, Canada to study carbon cycling - C_130820_EF_MetaG (v2) (version 2) | ecosystem: Environmental > Aquatic > Freshwater > Lake | place: Lake...
CCAATCCCTTCCATATCTAAGAACTGGCTGTAGACAAGAGATGAACCAGGAGCCGCAGCAATTCGTTCCAACATTGCTGCATATTTAGCAGAATAATTTGCAATACCATCTGCTCCACCCAATGTCATTCTTGCTTTTGCAATTGTTTTTAAACATTCTTTTGCGCGTATACACGCATCCTTGTATTTTTCACCAGACTTTGTACCAGCTTTACATTCTGCTGCTAATGGTTCTAGTTGTCCCTTCTTTTTAGAAGATTCTGCCTTTAGTTGTGCAATAGTTTTCCCACCACCTTCATGAAGTTCAGGTAAGTTTTCAGAACTACGAATCTCTGAGCGAATTTTCATTAATATTTTTCCAAGATTATTTTCTCCCTTTTTATCACTCCCTTCACCCCAATAACTATTTACTGCAGAGCCTTCAATAAGCCGTTTTTCACCAGTAGATAATAATAGTTTTCTCAATTCTTCATTCTCAAATTTAACTGTTAAAGCCTTTTCCATATACCACGTCCGAAGTTTTAAAAAATCTGTTCTTTGAGGGTGCTCTTTTGATGAACCCATTTCACGAGCAAGTTTTGGTGTAGGAGCTTGACGTATCTGTTCAGCCCATTCAGGATCATTGTAAAAAAACTTAATAGATTGATAATAGTGTTCAACAGTTGGATATGTGTAATCTTTTCCAGCTGTTGAAATGGTGATTGGTGTAGGAGCAAATGTCGTAAACACTTTGAATCTATTTGGAATTGTTTGATTATAACGGATTTCTGTTTCTGTTTCTCCAGGTTCAAATACTTCTGCTTTTTTCTTTTGAGTTTTATTATTTGCAGGAGGAGGAGCAGCTTTGAGAGTAGCAGCTTTAGCAGGAGGATAAGCAGGTACTTCTTCATTAAATGCCTGAGGTACACGCGGGGCAGCCGACATTTTTGCTAACTCAGCAGCTCGTTGTTCCGCGTCACGTTTTCCAACACCCTTTTCAGCTTCTGGGACTTCTTCTCCACGTTCCCTATAATATTCTTCAATGAGTTTATCAGTATTTTCATTGATTGACGAATGCGTAAGATCAAAAACAACAGGCTGTTCTGGCGCTTCGTTATCATATAATTCTTTTTCAATAACAGCATCTTCTTCTATTGCCTGCGTTTCTTCATCCTCTTCAGAAAGTTCTACAAATTCTTCTTGGGGTTCCTTCATTTCTTCAGGTGCTAGTGTAATAATACCAGTAACGGCCTCCCCATCTTCAGCTTCTTGCTTTCTTTCTATGGCACTTGGAGAAGGACGTGTTACCTCAGGAGGAAAGGCAAAGTTACAAGCTTGACGTGAACCCATTTTATAGTTATTCGCTGAGGCAGTATCACCGAGTTCATATACTTGTGCCCAAACAGCATCAATCTTCTGTCCTGGTTGCGCCTCCATTTCAGACTTTACTTCTGTAGAACGCTTGAAAGAATATGCCTTCTGCGCATAAGGACTAAATGGAACACGTACAACTTCATCTGATTTTACACGAGGCATAAGTTCAAGATTAGAACCTTTATAAAAAGATATCATCCCAGTAAGACGAGTAATAAGAACTGCTTTATTTTTAATACCCTTTCCAGAAAGAAAATTCTCCGTAAAGGTTTCTCCAAAGGGTGGTAATAATGGTTCTGATTTCGGAGTTAGACTTCCATTAAATGATATTCCCGCAGCGGCATATGCGTCACGAATCGATTCGACAATTGTATCAATTGTGGGAATATCATCATCTTCAGCTATGCGCATAACCCCTACATCCTGGTCAATCTTGCGTATTCCAGGTGGTAAAAGACTAATCAGTACACGTGTACCACTGCCTTTTACGTCTTGTTTCGCAGATACAAAATCGGTAAAATGATGTTTATTTCCTACCATTACTGCCTTATCTTGAACATCTTTACCGACTTGTGCTATAATACCCTCCAATGTTGTAATATATCCGTGAAGAACATTTGATAAAATACCTAGTTCTTCTGGAAAGTTGATAAGTGGTGTACCACTTAGCCCAACTATTTTGGAATTTTGCGCATCAAGAAGAAGTCGATAAAATAAGTAACCACGTGTATAAAGCTTAGTACTTTGATTACAAAGAGTTGGTTTCCAACGACTTGGTGTTATTTCCTCACTAGGAACTGTTCGTCGTACTTTCTTTCCACCAGGCCCAATCTTTGTCAAATAGGGTTGAATCTTTCCTTGTATTAAACGAATCAAGTTGTGAATTTCATCTATAACAATGACAGAGTTGTCAAAGAATTTGTTCGGAGTATCTTCACACGCCATTGCCATTAGTTTCTTTGCAGAAATACCGTTATAGGAAATAAAACGAATACGTCCTGAAGGATTTTTCACTGGATCCCATTCAATAATAGAAAGAATCTGTTTACGAATCTCAGTACGATCTTCATCAGGTAACTCATTATAGTTTGATTCTGATTGTGGTTTTCTGAAATCTGGGACCCATACATTTCGCGCTGTTTTTAAATATTTTCCTGATAGTCCGAGAATCTGATTTGCAAAAATAGTTGTTGTCGCGTCTTTAACATCGAGTGAAACCCAGAAGTTTTTCAATTGAAAATGTCTAAATCCGCAAAAACTGATTTCTTTTAGAAAGTTTTTCTTTAGTGAAAAAGGTGTCATCACAATAATCTTCTTTTTAGCATTTGTAGAAAGTGCTTCTGAGGCTGCTATCGCTGTACACGTTTTACCAGAACCAAGGCCGTGATATACGAGAATACCTCTGTATGGAGCCTCTTTGCGCATATAATCACGGACAAATTTCTGATAGGGATACTTTTCACCTTCGGGTATTTTTATAGGGCCTTCGGGGAGCTCAAAAGGGGCGTAAGTAGATTTAATGAAATCTGAAAATCCACGGCGAGTTTGAGGAACATATGCCACCGGTACTTCTGTATTATATAAGTTCTCTGTTTCGGCACTAATGATAAGCTCACCCATTTCTTTTAGTTCACCTTCAAGCCCTCCAAAAATATCTTCAACAGGTTTTTCAACGGGTTTTTCAACGGGTTTTTCATCAGCTTTTTCAACGGGTTTTTCAACCGGTTTTTCAACCGGCTTTTTAACGGTTTTTTCAACCGGCTTTTCAACCGGCGTTTTTTTAGGAGCGGCAACAGCCCCTGTAGAAAACATCGCACGTGCAATATAAGCCCCCACAGGGGTTACTCTTAATGTATCAGTTGGCTGTGGCTTTTCAACAAGCTCGGGAGGCGCTTTACTTCCTACACCAAACCGCATTCCTTTACCCTTTTTAGTGGGTTCTTCTGCCATTCTAAACTGAGTGAGGATATCATTTCTTCGCGGCTTGCGCGGCCTTTTTCGTAAGAATATCAAGTGCTAGACGACTAGCATTTTGTTCAGCCTCCTTTTTATTTCTTGCCATTGCAGTGGCTACAATAATATCTTTATCCGTCGGTGATTTCTTTGGCATCAAGACACCCATTGTAAAGATACGATCGTGTGACGGCCCTTCTTCGTGAACTACTTTATATCTAGGTGGTTCGTGAAATTCCGCTTGAAACCAACGAAGAAGTTGATCCTTATAGTTTGTATTTTTCGTAATGAGCTCTACAAAGTAAATGTGTCGTTCCATTACATTTGTTACAAAATTCTGTACAGCCTCAAATCCAGCACCACTTTTCCCTGCTGAATAATAAATAGCGCCTAACCACGCCTCAAACATACTCCCGAGCAGACGAAGATTTTGCCGACCATCACACACTTCTTCCACGTGACGACTAATAACAAGCCACGGAGCAAATCCCACCTTTCTAGCCAAATCCCCAAGCCTATCATTATTTACAATCTCTGTACGAAGATTTGTCATAAATCCTTCTCCTTGACCTGAAAATCGTTCCTTGAGATATGTTGCCACAACAGCACTTAGAATTCCATCCCCTGCATATTCAAGCTCTTCATTGTCTGCTGCTTGAAGGGGTAGACAGTTTGAAGGTCGTTCAGCAAGAACCATTGTCTCTTCTTGTTTTGCCCATATTTCCGACTTATCTACATAACTTGTATGAACACACGCCTGCTTAAATAGCGATAAATCTGTAAACTGCTGATTAACTCCATATGTGGTAAGAATACGAGCAATTTCCTTTACTGGAATGATCTTATTCTTAGCGTTCCAAGGATTACAAATCTTAGCACCTACAGATTCAGTCATGGTTCTATATATAAATATGAAATAAGGTTTAGGCGTCTAGGCATCCCAAAACACTTTCTGCTTTACTCAATAGAGATGGCGGAAAACAATGCAGGGGGTTTTCAAGAACAAATATTAGTTGATGAGGGTGAGAATAGTTATATAGTTATACCTGTTGCTACAAATGGATGGTCTCTATACTTATCTTTATTAACCGCATTGGAGATTTCTAGTCAAGATACTCCTGCCCCACCTAGACAAACTACTGGGGATGCTCTAAAACTCGCAGAAACCATACAACAAAAATTAAATAGTGATAAAGGTACCAATACAAAACGTTTAATAGAGATACTTCTCCAAAATGTTGTTCGTAATGATATGAGCGATGAGGATCGTTTAAAGGTAAATGATGAAATAAATAAGATACAGAGTAATCCTCAATACGATGAGGGATTAAAAAAGAGAATTATACAAAGTTTAATATTACAATATGAGAACAATGGAGCGACACTTGAAAAAGATACAGATGGAACCAGAATAGCTAGTGTAGAAGATTATATAAAAAAAATATCTACACCAAAGAATGAAACAAATTTAGAAGAAGGACCTCAAGCTTGGCCTGATATAGCTGTTATTGGTGATATAGCTTCCGATACACTTAAATCACACATAATGGTATTTCAAAAAGATCCTGATAATATATTAATAAAAATTGCAAGTTTTGGAGATAAACAACAAAATACACTACGTATTCTTTATGTAAATCGAAATAATTTTGATGTTCTGGTATTATTACCAGATGATATTCAGGATCAAGAAGGCCCGCCTGCGACAGATGCCAATGCGAATCCTCTTGGAGAAAAGCAGAAACTTGCCTCGTTTGGAAGTAAGTTTATGAGTGCCCTACAATCGGCCAAAAAGAAACTTTCTTTAGCTTCTATGAAAAAGGGAGTAAAAGATCTTGGAAAAAAGGCGTATAAAGCAGGAAGAGTTCTTGCTACTGGGCAGTTTCATGGTGAAATTATTGTAACAGGTGAACGCGTGCGTCTAGATGAACAAGGATTTATACCAGGTGATGAAAGTGAAATTACTTCTTTTAAAACAAAATATTTTCCACAGTTTATACAGAATGAAGAACAACTAGAACTAGTTAAATCTGTATTTAAAATGATATTTACTATTGATAAAAATGATGAACAAATTAAACTACCTTGTGATGATCAAGAGAAAGATATACTTTTAGATGGATTAACTACGCGAAGAGAAACATTATGGAATGAACTAAAAAATTTATATGACAGAAGAAGTACTCCAGCTCTTTTACGTACAAAACTACTGACATACGAACGTTTAAATATATTAATTATGAATCTACAACGCGATATGGATATGGGTATTTGTCAAGATTATAATCCTGATGGAACACCTGCTGGCTTTAGAAAAGTAAATCTTGAAGATGACAAAAATATACGTGAACTTTTAAGAAATTTTGTTTATTTAATATTACAGGCAAAGATGCCAGTAAGAGGATTTGATACTGACACTGCAAGAGAACTTGTAACAACAATAAATGAAAATCCAATGACTGAGGAAACTATGAACGTTTATTTAGATTCATGGAGAGAGCAAGCTTCTCTTATGAATGAAAATATTCCCAATATTATAGGAGAAATATTAGATGGTGTTGATGCGCAACCAGGCCTTGTACAAATATTAGTAGAAGATGAATTAAATAGTCTTTATAAAGAAATTGTACAAGAAGCAATAATTAATTATCAAGCAAGTAATTCACAATTACTATCAGAGTTCAATAACTTTCTTAGAAATGACATAGTTAAAACTGATACATTTAAAGTTAAAATAAAAAAGCTTATTAGCTGGATTCAAAGGCAAAATGTGGCTTGTATACAAACACTAAAATTATTACAAGAAGAACAAGTAAAAGTTCAACAATTTCTTAGTAATAAAGAGGATGACCTACGGAAAATACAGCAAGAATTGGCAGCAAAACAAGGAACATTATTAGAAAAAACTGCAGAAGTTCTTGCATTACAAGAAGCTAGTAAATCAACAAAGCAAGAGTTAGAAATTTCTAAAGCGTTAAATAGTCAATTAGAAAGAGAAAAACTGAATTTAGAAGAGCAAAAGGTAGCTCTATTTAACGCAGCAGAGCAAGAACGAAATTGTAAAGCAGAACTAAATGAAAAAATGAAGAGACAAGCAGGACTTACTCAACAGGTAGAAGAGGCACAAACACGTGCAGTAGCAGCAGTAGGGGCAGCAAAGGGGGCAAGTAAGGTAGCAACACCATATAGGGAGGTACCAGTACAGAGTTTTTTTGCAGATTCTCCTGCTGCTGCTGATGCTCCTCCTCCTGCTCCTGCTCCTCCTCCTGCTCCTCCTCCTGCTCCTATTGCCACGAACGGCTTTGTTAGTGTTTTTGCAAATGATACGAAACCACCTACTGGTGTTAATCGGAGTGAAGATTTTCTAAAACAACGTAGAGCCTTTGGTGAAGAGCAAAAAGCTGCTGCCAGAGCTGCCAGAGCTGCCAGAGCTGCTTCTCCTCAAGGAGGCGGTGGAACTCCTGAAGAAGAAATCTCAAATTTAACAAGTACAATTAAAAATCTTAAGGAAGAACTTAGTCTAATACAACAAACACAAGGATCTTGTTTAGAACAAGCCAAAGCCGATGTACAAACACTTCAAGCAAAATTATCACAATATGAAACAACAAATGGAAATCTTAATAGACAATTAGCAGAAAAACAAGCAGAACTTAACCGTATAAAAGACTCATCTACTACAGACACTTCGAAATTTACAAAACAAATTGAAGAAATAACACAACAAATAGCATTATCAAAAAAAAGTTTTGAAGAAACAGTTACAGAATATAATCAAAGGGAGGAGGAACTGCGAGCGAATATCCTTAATTTAAATGCGTCTCAACAAGATCTTGAAGCAAAAAAAGGTTTAGCAGAGTTTAACCTTCTTAAGCTACAAGAACAACTTGATGAAGAAATAAAAAAGAATGAACTTAATGAAGCAAATTTAAAGAGACAAGAAGAAATGTACACTTCAAAACTTAGTAATTTGACAGTAGATATAGAAACATTACGTTCTGCTAAAATTGCTGCAGAAAACAAGGCAGAATCATTTGATTTCGATAAACAAGGTTACGAAGAAAGAAATGAAGAGTTACTCGATGAAAATTCTGCTATTAAAAAAGAAAATAGAGAAATATTATCACAAATAGCAAATATGACTCAAGCTATAGAGAACGGAACTACATATATAATTCCATCGAGTTTAGCACCAACTATTACCCAACCTTTTACTGACTTATATCAAAAAATAACCTCGGTAAAATCTAACATTTCTGCCCCATCTTTACCTACACTATGTCTTCTTTCATATATTATAAAAACTATCTTAAGACAAATTACTTATGCAAATCCATTAGCACAGCAGAGTTTTTTAGAACTAATAGAAGTATCTAAGAGAATTATAAATACACCAACAAAACAAACTCTTTTAAATATGATAAATATGTTATTTACTATTATACAGTTTTCATATAAATATATGAATTATGCAAAGAATAAGATGCAGAAAATAACTGTTATAAAAACAAATTCAGAATATACGGGGTTATTTAAACAAATATATAACAACTTTAAAAATTTAGGTGATAACCCAAAAATATTTGATAAAAAACGAACAATATATCTTACACAAATACTTTTTAGTATGAGTGATGACACAAAAGAAGAAGCTGAAATATTTTTTCATTCGCCTATTGAGAATTCTCAAGCACCTACCGAACTACAAGAGAATATTAATTTTATAATAAAAAGGTATGATTATGCCCCAAATGATTTTGATAAGCAAAATTATATTGTACTAGGTGCTGATACAATGAATACAGCAGTTGAGAAACAAATAGATGGAAATAAAGTATCAACTTTTCTTCCAATTTATGATACTATATATGCTGATAAAACCGTATCCATAACATCATTGACTTCATTATTTATTATATATAGTATGGAATATTTAAAACTTGCAAAAGATGATATGGACAAAGAAAAGTGTGTTTTAGACTTTTCTAGTACAAGATATACTACGATGTTCGAAAAATAAATATTTTATCAAAAGAGAATGGCAGCCCCGCCTAATCCAGCTTTAAAAGCTAAATATGCTTTTTATTCTACTCTTATTTTCTTTCTGATTGCAAATCCTGAGACCTTTAAGATGACACAAAAGGTATTAGGATGGTTATTCTCTATAGCAGATGGAGGTGGCTGTCCCACTGCTCCTGGATTTTTTTTCCATACAGCCATATTTTTCTTCGTTTTATGGGCTGTGATGTTGTTCCCGAGAGATTCCTAAGATTTCATCATACATGATCTTCTCTGCCATTGCTACTGCCGTGTCAAAAGAAGCTCCTTTGTTTATATGATTTATAGCGACAGCCGCTGCAATCGCATAATGCCTCTTCGTCAACATCGGATCCGAAAAGGGTAGCTCAATCGTGTGCCATTTACCGCCACGAAAGACCAACATTCTGGGTGGATTATATCTGAACATTTAGGCCATTGTACAATTGTTATCTGTAAATATCGCAGCAAACTTCTAATGCGTTGAGGGCCCACATAAAATCTCGGACATTTCTCTAGATATACAATGTTTGAATGGCTTAGTTGGAAAGTAGCATTATTGGCCCTGGTTGTTACCGCCTTACTTGTATTAACTGCCGTATATGGATTTGGTATTTCATTCGGTAGTGGACTCCAAGGATTTCAAAATCAATCAGGTCCTGCCCCGGCTATGAATACGTTTACAATGTATTATGCAGATTGGTGCCCTCATTGCCAATCTGTAAAACCCGAGTTCATTGAGTTTTCTAATCGCGGCAGTGTAGAAGTTGCTGGAAAGAAGTGCCAGATTAAAATGGTTGATGCTGCTAAAAATCCTGAAGCTGCAAAAGGAAAGCCCGTAAAAGGATTTCCTACATTTTTATTGGAGACAACTGAAGGTAGCATTCTCGAGTATCAAGGTGAACGCAATACAGATGGTTGGCTATCCTTTATTAATGAAAAAATGGGAGGAGGCATATAAATAAATACAATACTGTAAACCGATTAAGATTTGTTTAAGAAAACAAATCTTAATGGATTTTTTTATTCCGGGCTTTACATTTCGCTCTTACGACGACTAGCTTCCTTCATAGCATCACCCAGCTTCGCGTTGGAATTTTTCCGCTTGAGTTCCTTGTAGATTTTGCTAACAAACGCCGTCCAGTTACTCATCTTTTTTCCTATTCTACGCGTTCCCTTGCGCTTATTTGCCTTACGAGTTGCCATTTGTATTCTACTTAACTTAAGGAAAATCTTCTTAGCGGTTTGCGACCCGGGCCATTTATAAGGAAATTCTCTGCAGACGTACGACCAGATTCTATTAGTTCTATTTTATCCTCCGTCGTCAGTTCAAAGTTTGTAATATCTATACTTTGGCATTCAATGAAAAGTATATTTGTCCCCCATTTTTCAGCCAAGTTAATCGAAGTTCTATAATCCAATGAATAATACAGTTGATACAAAAATTCAGATAATGCTTTTATTTCCTTTCGAGGTTTATGTTGATGATTAAACGCAATAGATAATGTATGCTGTCGTTCTTCTTTTGATAAAAACTTAAAGGGCGATGCGAAATAAATACCACCATCTGAAAAATACTGGTCTGTAGATGGGTCGCGCACTGGAGAGAAATAGATGGGAATCGACATAGAAGCTCGTACAGCCATACATATTTCTGTTTTGGGACTCTTTATTGGGCTAAATTCTTGTGGAAGACACGTATTCATATTCATTGCTATTACACGAAGAGTAGGACCCAGTTTCAAATCAGCTAACTCTTCAAATGTTAACTCCGGACTTAATCTCCGTGCTCGAAGAATCGCCTTTAGAAGTTTTTCAAGATTTGCCCCGGAATCCAAGCCAAATGTTTCTGGAAAACTTAACATAGTTTCCGCATCTAAATCTCGAACAAGACTGAAATCTAAAAGAGATGTAATCATCCGGAGTTCAGGAAGTGTGGAACCTATACAAAGACAAAATGCCACTAAAGCCCCCGCGCTGATTCCTACATATTCACGTAATGATTTTAGATATCCGCGCTCTGATAATACTTCAAGAGCTCCAATATGCGCCACACCTCTGAGTCCTCCG
>Ga0136644_10004397_pt1 | contig 10408 bp, 4 predicted proteins | sample C_130820_EF_Meta_FD_94780 | JGI IMG/M metagenome (GOLD analysis project Ga0136644, IMG submission 94780) | Freshwater microbial communities from Lake Croche, Canada to study carbon cycling - C_130820_EF_MetaG (v2) (version 2) | ecosystem: Environmental > Aquatic > Freshwater > Lake | place: Lake...
CTAAACTGAGCTTACCTTTGTAGCTTCTCGTATCGAACGAATCAATATTTGCACCACTAACAGAGCCACCACTTACAGATACTGTCGTAGCTGAGTTGATGATGGTTTGACTTCCAGATAATAAATTCGTGGTGTTATCTGAAATAGTTAATCCACTTAAACTTCCACTATGCGTAGAAACATAAGTAGCCTGTGCAACGTTCAACGAACCCGTAAAGGTCGCATTAACGAAATTAACATTACCAGCGTAACTCTTCGCTATGAGTGCGTCAATGTTGGCTGCAGTCACAGATGTTGTACTGTTAATCGCAACTGATGCAGCACCATTCAGAGCCGTCGCACTGCCACCTAAAATATTTGCGATCGTGTCTGAAACAGTCAAGGCACTATAAGAGCCAGTATGCGTATTCGCATACGTCGCTTGCGTTACAGTCAACGGACCATTTAATGTCGCATTCGATAAATTAATCTTATTCGTAAAGACTGAGCCAGACAATGATGTAAGGTCAGATGTGCTTACAGTACCAGTTACGTTCACCCCTGAAGAGATAGCAATACCACTCGCATTGGCAGATAACAACAAGTTTGTCGAACTATCAAAAACAGAAACACTCGCATTTGAAGGTACTGTAAAACTTGGTAATCCAGCCAAAGTAGTGGCATTCGCTGCAGAAACAATATTAATACCAGATAAGGAAACGGTCGTTGCTGCCGTCGTTAAAGCTGACGTATTGGCCAATAAGTTTTGGGCACTGTCAGTAACTGCTATTCCGGTGCCTTTTACAAAACCTGGCAAGCCAGCTAAGGTCGCGGCATTTGCTGCTGTGCCTGTGTTCGATCCAGATAAAGTAACACTCGTTGCTGCAAGCGTTACGCCAGCAGCGTTCGCTAATAAATTAGCTGCACTGTCTGTTACAGCAAGTGTTGCGCTACCTTTGGTAAAGCCATTTAACGATGCTAAAGTCGCTGCCTGCGCAGCTGTGCCTGTATTTGTTCCAGTTAAAGTTACTGTTGCAGCATTTCCTAAAACACCAGGAGCAAAATTGGAAGGATTATTAAGCGCAAGAATATCGCTAGCAGATCCTTGAACAGAGTAATTACTATCCGCAAAATTAACCCCGATTGCATTTAATGCTGTAACAACTTGTGAAACAGTTTTAGAGTTAACGCTTTGAATAGTGTCATTTTTAATGATGATTTCTTTAGCGTTGGTAGCCACTGGACTACTAGAACTTAACCCGACTAAATTTGCAACAGTATCCGAAATACGATAGTTAGTTAATAAAATATGAAGCGGGTCGGATGGAGCGGATTGCAATGTAGTCGCTTCAGCGACGTTCAACAAAACACCTCGGCCCTGTAACGTTGTAATTAAACTTGTAAAATTTGACTGTAAAGAATCTAGAATAGTCTTATTAGTACCGACAGTTCCCTGTAAAGTTACCAAAGCACTGCTAAGTACAGAAAGAGACTTATAGCTTGCAGTTGATAAATTAGGTCCGCTGATGTCATTAATTTGAGAAATCAGTGATGGAATTCCACCAGATGATTTACCAGAAATTGCAGCTTCAAGAAGAGCATAAGCTGAATCAGTTGTTTTATCAGTGCCACTTACCTTAATAACAGTAATTGGAACGTTATTAGAATTTGCAATTTGAGCATCAGTAGCATAAGTAACATTAACTGTCACACCTATAAAACTTGGCGCTGTCATGTTTTGAATAGCCGTAGTTAAAGCACCTAATTGGGCAGTCGAAGTCAAACGAACAATCAATGTTCCAGTCTCTGAAACGCTAACGAAGGATGATGTATTTTGAATATCTGCTAGGCTTGCAAAGCCTGTTGACATTAAATCCATCGTCGTCAAACTGCTATGCGGATTAACCAAAAGGTCGTTGACCGCACCATTTCTGACAATTAATGTATTAAGGCCACTATTGATTTTACTTTGTGATGTCAAAATCACTTCATCAGCAGTTGTTGCAGATGTATTTTTTGCAGTAGGTGCAAAGTAAAAACCTAAGGCATTTGCCCCAGTCAATGCTGAGGTATCGACCGTTAAATTAGCGATAATATCTTGCGTTCCAGGATGCGCATCAGGAACCACAATACCAACCGTGTTACCTAATTCACCACCCATATTGCCGGCAAAAGAAATCTTAGTCGCATTAGGAGCATCAATAATATATTGTGTCGCAGTCCCAACATCAACAACATTCACTTTTAAAGCTGTTCCACTAGTAACATCGATACGTTGGCTAGTATGAGTAGCGCCATCCATATCATTGAATACTACAGATTTTGAAAAGAAATTCGATACTTTAGTGCTGGCTGTAATGCCAAAGCGAGTAAAGCTTGCAGTTCCACTTTGATCTACACTGATTGAAATATCGCCAGTTGCAGATCCACCAAAAGAAATTGATCCATCTTGGGCCTGAGCAACTGTAAAATTCGCAGTAACGCCACTTGCTTGCGCTTGACTCGTTTGATCAATCGACTGTGCAGTTGCGATAGAGCTAGCTACCGCATTAATCTCTGCCGCCTTGATAGTAATAACACCACCTAAAACGATATTAAGCGCAGTTGTTGAGGTATCACTTGTTCCAGTAAAGTCTAGCGGTTTAGTTGCGCTTATCGCACCACTATTAATTGCGCTGACAATATTATTAATGACCAATGAACCCTGCGTACTAGCCAAAATAACCGTACTTGCAACAGTTGCAGCAACTTTTTGAACAGCAATACTTACAGAATCAGTTGGGGCCGCAAATGGGTCTAAAGTTAATAAGTTTGCAGATGCAGGAATACCTAAAGCAGAAGAAACAGCTTTTGTTGCAGCATCTACACTAATTGAGCCATTGTGATTATCAATGTAGGCTTGTACTAAAGTAGTCAGTGGAGAAACCACGAAACCACCTGAGGAATTACCAGGAGCAGTCAGAACAAGTGTATTTGCTAAACCAGTATCAGTATTTACACCACCTTCAATCTGAACAGTGTAATTATTAGGGTTACTAATAGTGAATTTACCATTACTGTCAGTAACAACACCCGTATCAATTTTTCCACTTGGAGCAAGTAAATAAACTTTTGCACCCGAAATGTGACCGTCAACAGCAGTTCCGGAAACTGTTTTTGCTGCAGTCGTAGTTGTTGAAGCAGCCGCTGAGCTTCCGCCACCGCCGCCACCACCGGCAAGTGCAGCGATTCCACCCAACAAAACCAATCCGCCTACAACAGTACCTGTTGAGTATTCTGCAGCTTCAGCGCTAGAACCGTTAACAACAATATCTTGGGCCTTTAAAGACGAATCTGAAGTCCATACTGTACCTTGGCTTGTATCAGATGAACGAATAATTTGATAAGAATCACCCATGGAGGAAGATGAATCTGCAGTGTTTGTTGCATTTTGGTCTGAAGAAGTCCCACCACCTAAATTGGCAGAGCTATCTTTAGCGGAAGTATTAAATCCATTAGGATAGAACTCAACATCTTTCGCTTGGAAGAAATTTTGGATAGACGCAACTTGTCCCTCACCAGGTATTTCAATAGTGAGATTTTTACCTTGATGCTTTAAAGATAATTTATCAATTCTTTGACCGTTTGCGGCATTGACAACAGTTACCTTAGAGCCAGGAAGCAGCTTTAATGAGGACAACTGATCAAGCGTGTAAGTGTTTAAATTACCATTAACAGATTTAACGATTACTTTTAATTCAGCCAAAATATTCTCTCCATAAACCTTAAAAAGGCAAAAAGCACATTATGTGCGAAATGTTATTTTAAATTTAAGGTGTTACAATAGCAAGAATAATTTGATTTTTATCAATATATTTATATTAAATTTTTATGCCATTTATATTAAATTATTATGTTATTTTTATAATTATTATAATTTAAATTTCTTTTTAACTAATTTCCTTTAAAAAACAACTACCTTTCGCCAAGAGCCTCACCCAGTGTTTTGGTAATTGGCTTCAAAATATATGACAGTACGGTTCGATCTCCAGTTTTTATATCGATTGTTGCAGTCATTCCTGGACGAACCTCTAAATCTTGTGATTTTTTCCCTAAGAAATCATTTTCTCCAATATTTACCTTAACGCGATAATAAGTGGAAGGACCAGCCTTCGTTTCTTCTGTCAAAGTATCTGCAGAAACATAAGTAACATTACCTTTCATCGTGCCAAAAATTGAATAATCGTAAGCATCAAGTTTGACCTTCGCAGGCAATCCCACTTTCATATTTGCCATATCTGCAGGCTTCACTTTTGCTTCTAATATCAAATCTGACTCTGTTGGAAGTATCTGTAAGATTTCATCACCTTGCCGAACAACCCCACCAATGGTAGTAATACGAATTGATTTCACGATCCCAGTTTCTGGAGCAATGATGTCCGTGTGATCTAGCAACTGATCTCGATCAGCCAGGGTTTGCTCTTGCGCCTTCAAGTCTTCTTGAGCCTTATTCAACTCAGTACTTGCGTCTTGAAAATATTTATTTTTTTGGTTAGCCAAGGATCCTCTAGCTTCATTCAAAACCCTTCTTAATCTTAAAATATCTGCTTTGCTAATGTCACCCATTTTCTCCAAAGGAAGATTCATTTCAAGCTCCTGCTCTGCTAAATGAACGTTATCAGTCATGACCTTCACTTGCTCCTCATAGGCTTGACGACGCTTTGTAAAGAGATTCATTTGCGTATCAACTAGGTCCGGGTAATTATCTTTCAAGGTTTGGTCATAATTTAACTTCCGCTCAGCAAGTTCTGCCTGAAGACGCCATACCGACATCTTTAATGCAACCACTTTGCCATAGCTCTCGTTATAAGCTGCTAATGCGCGATTTTTTTCTAGCACCGCAATCACTTGACCTTTTTCAACAACATCACCTTCCTTTACTCGCATTTCTACAAGAACTCCACCGTCTGCTGCTTGTAAGATTTGAGTTTTAGAGTCAGCAATTACCTGTCCTTGTGCGTGGACAACCTGATCAATATAGGAAAAAACCGCCCACAGGGTTAGAGCTAAAAAAAGACCTACACTGAGCCGTAAAACAATGCGTGGCGAACGCATCATCGAGCTGTCAGAGAAGGCAAATATATTTTCAATGCCACGCTGAAATAATTCCCAAATTTTTTGTAATTTTGATTTCATAAAACTCTCTTCAGATACGATACTTCTTTCAAAGCGAAAAAAATGAAAGCTTCATTTGAATTTGATTTACATGGACTTATCACAAGAGTTACCCCTGACTTGGTTGTGTGGGGCTTTGAGCCGACGCTTGCTGACTTTGGGCTTCATTGGGAGTTGATAAGCTTTTGAGTATTTCATCTCGCGGACCATCCATAACGATCTGATGTTGGGCAATCACAATCAATCGATTGGTGATGGCAAGTAACTGCGGTTTATGAGTGACTAAAACCAAGGTATCGCTTGGTTGAATATAAGCCTGAAGATTTGCCAAGGCGCGTTGTTCAGTAGAGGAATCCATTGAAGATGTGGGTTCATCTAATAACCAGACATTGGGCCTACTCAATAATAAACGTGTAAAAGCAACCAATTGCCGTTGTCCACCAGATAGGCCCTTACCACCCTCAACAATCATGAGATCGAGACCTTTTGGATGATTTGAAATAACATTTAAAAGTCCTGTTTGTTCTGCCAATTTGCGCAGAATAGCATCCCCAGGATCAGGTATCCCAATCAATAAGTTTTCACGTAATGTGCCACTAAACAAACGATGATCTTGCTGAAGGTAACCAATTCTCTCGCTTAAAAACTGTCGAGATATCTGATTAATATCAAGTCCATCAAGCAAGATCCTACCTTCACCAGTTTGATACATACCAGCCAAAACGCGCAAAAGTGTCGACTTACCTGCACCCACAGGACCAATAACACCTACTTTTTCACCAGCTTGAATGACCAAATTTTGCACTACAAGTGCTTTTGGAGAATTTGGGTAAGCATATCGAATACGCTCTAGTTGATACTGCCCCTGAATTTTTTCAGGTAATAGCGGTCTCTCAATGCCATGATTATCAGACTCTAAAGCAAAAATTTGCTCTAAATTTCTTAATGAAACTTTGGCGTTAGCCGCCTGAACCATCAGACCTGGTATTTGTGTAACAGGAGACATTGCTCTCCCGCTGAGTATCGAACACGCAATCAGGGCACCCATCGTCATGTGACCCTCAGCTGCAAAATAAGCACCGACAGCAATTAAGCCAATGTAACTAATTTGTTGCAACATAGCACTTAAGTAATTACTCTTCTCAGAAATGCTGCGCATTTCCATGTCATGGGTCAACGCCTGATTATTAATATCTATCCATTTAGAAAGAGCATTCCATGAACCACCACCAGCTTTGATAGTTTCTGCTCCATCGATAGCCTCTACCAAAATCCCTGTTTTCTTATTGCCAGCATCAATCCCTTTTGCAGCAAGGGAATCAATTTTGGCTCGCATTGCAAACCCAAAGGCTAATGAAGTAACTAAAAATACTAATGGCACCAAAGCAACATAGGGTGTACCAACTAAACCAATCATAAAGATAAAGAATAGTCCAAAGGGAGCATCTACAAATAGATAGAAAGTGGATGCTGAAAGAAATCCTCGAATGGTTTCATAACCCCTTAATTGCGCTGATAAAGAGCCAACGCTACCGGGCAGTTGATCCAAACGTACATTTAAAAAACGTGCAAAAATCTGCCGAGAAAGGGAACTATCCATCTGCGTAATTGCATTTTCAATCAGGCTTGAACGAGCAAATTTAATCACAATATCAAACACAAGCGTTATCGCTACACCCAAGGTAAGAACGCCCAATGTTGAATATCCCTGGGTGGGGATGACTCGGTCGTATACCTGCATGGAGTAGAGTGATGTAGCTAAAGCTATTAAATTAATCAATACGCCAGCAATACAAGAATCGACAAAGGTGGATTTTAATTTTAAAAATTCCTTACGAATCATTTTCTCTGCAGGCTTTCGTTTGCCTTCATCTTCTTCTTCCGAATATATGAAACGCACACATGGCAGAGGCTTATCTGCTGGGATCGTTCTTGGAACCCCCTGAACATCAAGCAACCACTTTTTGTCAGATGTTAAGTTACGAATCACTGCCCATCCCACACCAGGTAGCCACGATAGTGCTGGCATACGAGCCGCATCTGGACTATCATGAACCTCCATACCCTCAAGTCCAGTTTGAATGAGAACCTCACGAAGTACTTTTTGCCAAACCTGAGTGGTGTCTGAGATTGTCATCTCATCTTCAACTGGCAAACTAGCAAGTGGCGCAAAATCTGTCTTACTCTCAGTAATTGCCTGATGAAGACGTAATCGATCGATCGACTTACTCTGCATTCTTGCAATCTGCAAAATGGCCGTTGCAAGACCTTCTGTTGGCTCAAGGAGATTTGACGATGCGCTCACAGGTGTTTGATTAGTGGTAGTTTGATCCATATTATTAAGATTATTCATGATCAAAAGGGGTTGTTATTTTTTTTCAAAGGCGGCTGTTCAACTGAATCGAAAGGTTTAGTACCTTCAATATAAATCATTAAGCGTCGACTAGCTCCCAATAAACTGCCCTCTGCATCAGCTAACTGCACTCGAGTTTGAGTCTGTTCACGTAAAGAGTTCATCAAATCCAACCAACTTTTACGGCCAACCAAATACTGACGGTCATAAGAAGAACTAATATCTCCTGCCAAAAGAACGGAACGTTTTAAGCTTTCCATTTTGAGTTTAGAAAATTCTAATTCATTATATTCAGCGTTCAAGCGATCACTCAATTCTCGTTTGGATGTTTCAATTAAAAAAGTGGCCGATCTAGCTCTTTCGAATGCCGCCGATGTTGATGCGATATTAGAGAATCCGCCACCCGTTGCTACGCTAATTACAATTCCGTAGAGATCATATCCTGGTGCACCAGGTATGGCTGCATTACCGATCTGTCTTTGTGCCTGAAAGCTAACTTGAGGAAGGGATTGTCCACGTATTTCTCTGGCCTCTTGTTTAGATGCCTCTGCTTCAAATGTATAACGTTGTACGGTCGGGCTTTGCATCTGAGCCGTATACATACCACTTTCTCTTGCAGGCACATCGAGCGGTTTCGCCAAGTCCCTGATTAAGTCCTCACGACGCAAAGGCCTACCAACTAACTCAGATAGACTTGATAAAGCAGTCACTTCTTGAGAGAGATACGAACTTAAATCTGCCTGAGCCTGTAAAAGTCTTGAAATAGCGAGGTCTTTATCGGCACTCGAGGCAACACCTTGATCAACGCGACGCGTAATCATTCCTACAAATTTATTATGTAAATCGACACTTTCTTGCGCTGCGGACGTCTTTTGATAAGCTTTAAACCACTCCACATAGACATTAATTAAGCGCCTAGTAATTTCTTCCCGAGTTTCTAGTAGTGAAAAATCTGCAACACTCAATTTTGCATCTGCTTTTCTGTAACCTGCAATAACCCCACCATCTAAAAATAAGGGCTGAGAAATAGTGATTGTGGTGGAAGGGAGATTCGCAAATTGGTCTGAGTTATAGGCAACTTGATTACGCTGGTTATTTACCGATATATTCGGTAAAAATTTAAGCTTTGAAGCCGTTAAATCACTTTCTGCTGCTTCTTTATTGGATTGTTTAGATAAGATTGATGGATAAGAGATCAAGGATGACTGAATTAAATCATCTAAAGTATCTGCCTGAGAAAGACTGATTTGTAATGTCGCTAGAAAAACTACAGCTTTTATCTTGTTTAATTTCATAATCTCATAAATATAAAACCTTTAAATGAAGGTTTATGATTAATCTCATTAAATCATTCTTTACAATGCACGTTTAGAAGCCCAAAAGGAAAATTCTTTGATGTTATTTCACCAATCATGGGTTCAAATAAAAAATTGCACGTATCTTAGAAATTTTCTTTTACCTGTGAAGATTTAGTAAAGAAGTAGTGATAATTTTTGTAACAATCTTGATAAAAATCAAATAAAAGTAAACATCTATTTTATATTATTTTTAAAAGATTGAGAATATAAAGTCATGATCTTTGCTATTAATAAGCCATATCCTCAAGAAAATAGACCGTTCCACACTCATAATCGCTGACATTGACTGCAATTGAAAGATTGACCTACAAGTTGAGTGGCGCCAAGAGCGTTTCGAATTACCTTGACTTTTATCAACTTTGCAGAAGATTGTCTCTCAACAATGATGCTTTCATGTCCCCATCATCCCGGCGATTCATGGTCTTTCATCATCAGTACGATTCTGCTATCGGAACTTGTTGTATTCCATACCCGAGAAACTTCATGTAACGGAATTTGTTCTGTCTTTATCTGAAATCCAGCCTCAGGCGCTTGTTCGATCAGATCAGATATTGCTTTTAACATTTGTGCAATAGAAAGACTCCCCAACCCACTCCCCATGACTTTAAGTCCACTTGACCTGAGTGCTGATGCAGGAAAAGGAATCGTTGCGCCACCAATAGAACCTATCTGAACAAACTGAATACTCATTCCTTGGGGACTAGATTTGGCTGCACTTTGAATCAATGAGACTGCACTTGGTCCCCACAAATAATCAAGTACAACATGAATCCCATCCTTAAATACCTGATGAAAAGATTTCTCCATTTCACTGGACTCATCCGTTAATTGAATACATTGCGTAGCGCCCAGAGCATAAAGCTCATCAAATAATTCTGAGCGCCTTGCAGTGGCAATAATTTTTTTAGCTCCCAAATATTTGGCTATTTGAATAGCTAATCTGCCAGAAATACCATTTGCTCCATTCACCAAGATAGTCTGTCCTGGAACCATTTTTGCCTGATCAATCAGAGCTGCCCATGATGACATTCCTGGGATAGCCATTGCAGCGAGGACATCTGCACCCAGTGTTTGCGGAATCTTGACGCAATGCTTTTTATCAACAACACAATATTCAGCCATCGCTCCATATGGACTCTGGGGTAACAAAAAATAAACTAATGATCCATCGACAAGAGTCCCAACCCCATCAAAACCTGGAATGAATGGTACTTCATTATCTGAACTGTAATGGGTTGCTGAAGCACGTGCCTTAGTGATTTGACTAATCGAAGATGCTTGCACACGAACAAGATACTGATTGGAATCTGGTGTCGGATTTTTAAAGTCACCAAAGATAGGTGACTGATCTTTTTGCAGGACTATAGCCGCTTTCATATCAAACCATTACTCAGCGGTAGCTCCTGAATCTTTGACCGCTTTGGCCCACTTCGGCACTTCGGATTTAAGATACTGTTTAAACTCATTGGGAGACATTGAATTGGTATCAAGTCCAAGGCCTGTTAATTTTTCCTTCACATCTTTTGCGGCAATTGCTCGATTTATTTCAGCATTTAATTTGTTA
>Ga0136644_10004398_pt1 | contig 10407 bp, 6 predicted proteins | sample C_130820_EF_Meta_FD_94780 | JGI IMG/M metagenome (GOLD analysis project Ga0136644, IMG submission 94780) | Freshwater microbial communities from Lake Croche, Canada to study carbon cycling - C_130820_EF_MetaG (v2) (version 2) | ecosystem: Environmental > Aquatic > Freshwater > Lake | place: Lake...
GTGCCGGCGATGCCGTTCCGGAGGATCCGCAGCAGATCCGCATGCGTCGGCTTGTCGGCGCGTTCCGTGCTTTTGAACTTGAAGACCCCGGGCCGGTAGTCGCGAGGGTATGGGTTCAGGAATGCTGCCGTTGGCCCCATGCCGTCGCCGGTCACGCCATGGCAGTGGGCGCAGTGCTCGCGGTAGAGCCCGTTCTTTCTGCCGACGATGTCGCTGCGAACCGGACCACTGGCAAGCCTGAGCTTTGCTTCATCGAGGCCGGTTTCGGGAAGTGCGACGGGCTCGTCGGGTGTGCCAAACATGGCCAGCAGCACCGTCGCCACCTGTCGCTCTTGATCCGAGGTGAGCCGCTGCTTCGTCGCCTCGACCATGTTAAGGCGATAGGAGGCGGACGACGTTTTACCGCACCCGGCAGACAGCAGGCATGCGGCAGCGAGGACGGCGATGGGGAGGAACGCGACGTGCGAAAACCTTTTCATCGAAGCTGCCTGTTGATCGATATGGTGGGATGGAGCGTGAGGATCAAGCGAAGTACGGGAACTGCTGGGCGTGAGCACTACGTGCCGATGGCGGAGGCGGGGATTTCGAGCGTGCCAAGATCTCTGACCTCGTCGGCCTCCAATTTGATCTGAAAGCGACCCTTTGGAGTCCATTTCAACTCTGGCTTCTCCAGGCCGACGGCACCGTTGGGACCGCCGGAACGTTCGTGCCAGACCTGGAATTCAATGGTTTCACCTGCGGGAAGATCAGCGATGGAGAATGAACCGTCCGCGCCACTCACAGCCACATAGCCGTCCTTCCGAAACACTGCGTAGGCCTTCATCCACGGATGGATGTTGCAGGTGACCATCGTGGGCATGCCGGTTTCGGCATCTGGCTTGTAGGCAGTCCCCTGCCCCGCTGGGATCAACTGGTTGAAACTCGACCCGGCGATGTTGGTGTTGTGGCCGATCGGATCACTGTTGTGAACGTCGACCTGTTGACCGACGCGGGCGGCGAACACGGGAGCAAGGAACTCGCAGTTCTTCTGGTCAAACACGAGCGGAGCCTCGGCGGCAGCGGTCTTGACACGGCTCGTTTTTCGAGCGAACACGACGACATTTGCCAGCCCCTTGCTCGATGAATCGACGAGCACGGATCGGTCGAGCAGTTTCATGCCCCCCATCGAGCAGACCTCAGTGTCTTTGTCGACGACCAAGGGCTTTGGCTGAGGCGGGGCTCCGGCGAACGTGAACCGGCCCCGGAGCGTTGCCCATCCGGTGCCTGTGGACGCCGAGCCTGCTGCTGAATCACCGGAAACGCTGGACGCGGAGACAAGCGTTGCCCTTATTTTGCCGGCCGCTTCAGCGTCGGCCCCGGGTGCAGTCACCCGCCCCGGCCCACACCCCACGGTGACCACGACACAGCCAACGACAATCGCTGCAAGAGTCCGCTTCATGTTGGATCACTTCTGAAAGATGCTTGGAGCCAGAACCATCTCACCGAGATTCGTTCCAGCAGCCTCAACTTTGACCTTCCGCCGGCCTTTGGCGATCTTTTCGCTCTTGCCACCGACACTGATCTCGCCGATGTAGCCGGCCTTCTCGTGCCACAACTGGAGTTCCACCTCGCCGGCCGGCACATTCTTGATCTCAAACGACCCATCGGCTGCGGAGACCGTGGCGTAGGGATTCGGCCGGACCACCACCCAGGCCTTCATCCAAGGGTGGATGTTGCAGGTGACCTGCGCCGGGATGGCCTCTTCGTTGGCGAAAGGAATGCTCGATTCGCCGCCGGCCGGAATCAGGCTGTTCGACGGCGGATTCTTGATGGTCGCCACGTTGCTGTTGTGGCCGACGGTGTCGGAATTCTTGATGATCAGCGGCTGACCCGTGTGCACCACGAGAACGTGAGGACTGAACACGCAACCCTTGTTGTCGAGGACGACCTTTGCGGCCTTGGCTTCGGCTGCGGCATCAGGATGCACCTTCACGTCCTTATCGCGAACGAAAACGACGACATTGGCAACACCCTTGTCGGCACCGACAACCAACTCCTCTTGCAGAAGCTTGTGCTTGCCGCAGACCTCGACGTCCTTGTCGGCCTTGATCTCGGCCGGTGTCGGTGCGTCGCCGCCGTAGAGGAAGCGGCCTTTGATCGTGCCCCACTCCTCGGCAGGAGCGATCCCGGAGGCAAGGACGCACGAGGCAACAAACCCCGATATGGCAGTGGTGAGAACGCGGCGAGCATCGACATGGAATTTCGTGGACGTCATGGCTCTCTCCGGAATGGCAACGAGTGAAGATAATGAGGCAGTGCGGCTTGCACGATCGGGGGCTTGGACACCGGAACACGACGAGCGGGCCCGTCGACTTCTCCAGTTAGTTTAGCGCTCCTCCTGTGAGCCGGGAGGTGATTTTTTCAGGCTCGGCAGTTTTGCCACTGGCTGACTTCGGATTCTCGGCCGCGGGCGGGCTGGCAGCAGGCTCCAATTTGGCTGCCGGCTGGCCCGCTGGGGCTGCCGCCGGCTGGCCCGCTGGCTGGACGGCCTGTGGCCCCAGGTAGGCCTCCAAAGAGAAATTCTTCTTGGCAAACGTATCGAAGTGCATCAACAGATCGGTCAGGGCGTCCACCTGCTGTTCGCTGTCGCCGGCATACAGGTCCTGGCTGACAGGCTTGTCGAAGGGGATATTGACCGGCATACCTGTGTAGGGCAGATAGCGTTTCGGATTTGCAATCCAGTTGTGCACGTAATCGGGCCGCAGTCGCTCGTGAACGCGTTCCAACTGCGGTGCAAGCGCCTTCGGATTACCAGGCGGGGCGTAGCTCCCCACCAGATGACACTTCACGCAATAGTTGTTGTTCGTGACGATCTTCATCGCCCCCTCGAGGTGCCCCGGATGGACCTGCTCGATGGCGGCGAGTGAACTCTCGTCGAGCCGCGAGTCGTAGACATACGGATAATCGGCGCCGTCGACGGACGCGAAGTAGTTCACGAGCGCCGCCGCCTCCGACGAGTTGAAGTTGAACTTCGGCATGCGGAGCACTGCAGAAGGACGAATCGTCTGCGGGTTGAGCAGGAATTTGTGCAACCAGCCTGACTGCACCTTCTTGCCCTCGCCGACGAGCGGCGGAGGCAGCCAGCCCCAGGCATCATCGGGCTTGACGTTGGGGTTGATCTGCTTCTCGTCGGCGATGACGACAGGAAACAGCAGGCGGGCAAGGTCACCGCCGCGGGCGGGATAATGTTTTCCAGCCGCGACCGCATCGGCCGGCACGGTGACGTTCTGGCCGCCGACGATTCGCGGCTCGCCGTCGATCAACGCGTCGTGCCAGAGCATGATCGGCTGATAGGGCGATGCCTCGGCGTCACCCTCCTCGATCGGGACACCGTCCTCGTCGACCATCTGAGGCTTGCCGGTGATCGGATCCAGCGTCGGCATGCCATGCAGCGTGGCCTGTCGACGTCCCTGGCGATCCGTCACCAGCGACTTCGCAACGTCTTGCTCGGTGAAGTGCGGCGACAGGAACGGATAATCGCCAACAACGGAGGCGTCTCCCAACGATCCCGGCTTGTAGCGAATGTCCCAGCGGTCCATCTGAAGGCTGTGGCAGCCGCCGCAATTATATTGCTCGGCCACCTTGAGCCCGGCGATGCGAGCCTCCTCGCGTGGCGTCGGATGGTGGATGAACTGCGGCGCGGGCGGCTCTGCCACGAGGCCCAGGACGAACGTCATCACCGCCTCCCGCTGCTCGTCGTTGAACGGGAACTTCGGCATGCGGTAGCGTTCGTTGTAGCTCTTGTTTTCCGCCTTCTTATAGTCGTAGCTGCGGGGTGCGCGGAGCTTCTGCCACAGGAATCCCTCTCGCTCATGGGCGAGGAGTTTTTCCAGGAAGAAGCCGGTCGACGGATCGACAGACTCGGGGGTGAGGTGGCTGGTGGCGGCAGACGCGTAGGCGAGATCCGGCGCCAGGGGCTCATCCTGCGGGGCGGCATGCTCCGCCGAGTCATGATCGCCGGCCTCGGCATTGCCGTGATCGCCAGGAGCATGCTCCATGCCGTGATGACCATGGTCGCCGTGGCCGTGCTTGGCGGCGAGCTGATGCATCACGAAATGCGAGACCTGTTCGAACGCGATCTTTGAAGAGTCCTTGCGGCCCCAATCGGCAAGAGCCGCACCGGCCGCCTTGGAATCCTCGAAGCCAGGGATGTCGTGGCACGACGCGCACGCCAGTTTGGCGATCGTCTTCTTGCCGACGTAATGCAGCAGCGTGGCATCTCGGTCTGCGGCCGTCATGCCCAGCAGCATCTGTTCGTCACCCTGGATCTTTGCCTGTTCGGCAGCGAGCCCCTTGGCAAGCACTTCTTCCGCACGGACTGTGGGAAAGCGCTCCTTCAGATACATCAGCGCCAGTTCGTCGAGCGACTTTCGCTCGTCGACCGTGAGCGAGTCGGCTGCCGGGATCTCCGTCGGCTTCCAGTCTTCGGTCGACCGGAGCAGATAGGCCGTGGCGTCCGAGGCCGGATCGCTGATCCTGCCGTCCGGGAGTGTGACCGGTTCGAGCAGCACGTTCGGCATCAGCGTGCGCGGGTGATAGCGGGCCGGTTCGCGGAGCCAACTGTAGAGCCAGGCTGCGCCACGTGGACTCGAGGCCACCTTGGCGCCGATCCGGGACAGATTCGGGCCATGCGTGCTCGTCGCCTCTGGGAAGTCGGCATGCTGATGGCAAGCCAGGCAGCCTCGGACCTGCACCACCTTCTTCCCACGTTCGATATCGGGCGCTGCAGTGATGCCCGCATAGGGCGTCACGTATTCAAACGGCTGGCTCGATCGCTGCAGGTAGGAGATCATGGAACGGATCTCGAGCGGCTCGTACCGCATCGACTCCTCGAGGCCCTTGCCCTCGAGATGCTCCCAGAGGCCGAAGAATCTCGGCATCTTGGTGGAGGGGCGGAAATCCTGCGGGTTCCTCAACCACGAATAGAGCCAGTCGAAGCCAACCTTGCTGGCGACGTGTCGCAGCGAGGGACCAACCTTCGGCAGCGTGCCCGGGGTTTCGGGATCCTTGAGCAGCGACGCAAGCTGATGGCTGCGCGTCGACAGCTTCGCGTCGTCGCCCGCAGACGCATCGCGCTCGATCAGTTCGCGGAGCCGCTCCCGAGACTGCCGGCCATCCGGGCTCGACCGGACATCTTCCACCCAGCGGCTCGCGGTAGCGCCAAGCGCAGCGAGACCGGCATCAGAGGAAAGTGCCTCGGCGACTTCGTGATAGTTCGGGGCCAGCCGCATGTCGGGTCCGATGCGCTTTTCTGGGCCGGACCATCCGTTGATCTCATGGCAGCCGTAACAACCGTATTGCCGGATGAGATGGTAGCCCTCGACCAGCTTGGGAGCAGGCGGCTCAGGGAACCGCTCACTCGGCTCGAGATCGACGACCTGATGGTGGCACTTCAGGCAGCTCGACTCCTCGAACCGCTGCGGAAGCATCGGGTAGATCCAATGATGGTTGTTGAACCAGCCGTGTTCGTCATGCCATTCATGCCCCTGCTTGGGAGTGTTGGGCGAGTGCGATGACCACTTGAAGCTCGTCGCGCTCCCCTGCCCTTGATGGCAGGAGGTGCATCCAAACGTCTGCATCGGGTGCGGGCTGGTGGAACCAACGAAGAGATCCAGCCGGGGGTGCGTGGAATACGGCTGAGGCACTCCACGATTCACGGTGACCTCGAGCGGCTTTCCCCACTGTGGGGTTTCCAGCAAATTCGTCTCAGCCACCTTCCGAGCGAGCGTCTTGCCGCCGTTGATGTCGACGATCACGTCGCCAACCATCAGACCTGCGGAGGCGGCCGGGGACTCCGGCAGGACGACGCTCACCATCGGGTCTTCAGCGTGGAAGAGACCCTGCGGCGCGAGATGAAAACCATAGAGCGCCTCCAACTGCTGATTGCCGTCGCCGCCCACGGCAGCGTCGTCAGCAGGCTTCGACGGGGTCGGGAGCGAGAGCGTGATGGTCTCCATCTGCCGATACGCCGGATCGGTGGGCGCCCCAGGAACAGACTTGTCCATTCCCTTGTGGCAGGTGACGCAGCGGTCGAAGCGGGCGACATCTCGGAAATTATTGTTGATCGTGAGCTGTGGCAGCCAGATCTGGTCGATCCGCAGCGGTCCGTTGAAGGCGTCGAGCACGGGCAGTTCCAGCAGACTCTTGCCGGCATTGGGCGCACGGTCTTTGAACGCCTTGGACAGCTGATTCAGCTTGGAGCGGTGGTCGGCAAGCGCCTTTGCGGCGGCGTCTTCGGAGGCCGTCAGTTTCTTGAGCGTCGCCTCGAGAGACTTGCGGTAGGTGTTGGCTGTCTGAAAGTCGAGGATGGCGGTGGCGACCTCCGCCCGCTTGGCATCAGCGAGCGACAACAGCGACGCCAATTTGTCTTCTGATGCCTCTTCCGCCACGCCCAATTCATAGTCCGCCCGGTTCTTGTCGAGTTCAGCCTTGCGGAGTTTGAGTTGGCCCGCCAGCAGATCTTCACGAAACTTGGCTCGACTGGCGATGTCGCGCATCCGCTCGAGGACGTCTCCGCGGAGCACGATTCGCTCCGACGCATCCGACTGAGACTTCAGTTGATCAATGTCGACCTGCGCGCGATCGGCGGCCTCAGCATCGGCCGGCACGGTACGGACCTGTTCGAGGAAGGCTGCAGTCAGGGCAGGATCCAGATCTGCCCGTCGTGCCTCGGCAAGGGCGGCATCAAGTTGCGCCGACTGCGCTTCGAAGGCCTTCGAGTCCTGCTCGTCGACGCGGGCCGCAGCCGTCCAGGTCTCCAGCGCCCGGAACTCTCGCTGGTACTTCTTCCAGGGCCGATTGTGGTCGGAGACCAACATCAGGACCGTGGCCAACAGGAGAAGCATCGCCACCACGCCGAAGACGACGTGCAGCACTTTGAGGTTCCACCAGGTTTTTTCTGTTGCCGGCATGGTGTTGACTGCCTCTCGGCTCTCGTGAAAGACGGCCGTTGCTAAAAGTTCAGTGATAGCTCAGGAATACTTACGATGTACTTCAGGTTCAGCGTCCAACGCAGAATCATCTTGAGCGGCAGCGTGAGCATCAGCAGCATCAGGTTGGCCATGATCATGTAGCGGACGAAACCCATCTGGGCGAAGAATTTCCGGAAGACGGTCACCGCCAGAAGCGGCGGCAGGAGCACCAGGTAGGCTCCCAGGAGAACCAGGCCGGGAGCCTCGCGCAGCAGGATCGTTCCCACCTGCGTGAGCACGCCGGCTCCCTGCGGGACACGCGGCAGCGGACGATCGAGCAGATTCACCCAGAACATCTGCGGCAGATCGACGTTGTTGAGCACTTCGACCTTGTACGGCGTCCAGTATTCGAACGGGCCGAAGAAGTTCCAGTTGGGGCCACGGAGAAACGTGCCCAGGATGATGAGCGTGATCCAGAGTTCGAAAAACCCGAACTGATACACGAGGTAGCTGAATTTTCGCTCTTCGATCGAGTAGTAGCCGTTCCCCTTCTTGTTGAAGTCGAGGTAAGGCATCGCCATCAACCCGAAGACCACCATGCTCGGCAGCACCACGCCCGCGTACCACGGGTCAAAGTAAACGAGCATCTCTTGGAGGCCGAGGAAGTACCAGGGAGCCTTGGAAGGATTGGGCGTCTTGACGCTGGAAGCTGGCTCCTCGAGCGGCGCCTGGAGGACGATTGCCCAGACGAGCAGAAAGGCGGTCACGGCCACCATGCAGATGAGTTCGGTGTAGACGAGATCGGGCCAGACGAGCACCTTTTCGTCGTTGAGCTTTTCCATGGGCGGGAGCCCCTGCTTGATCCGCTCGTCGTTCACGACAGCCTGACTGGTGGCGACCCAGGTGAAAAAGGCCAACATGAACACGAGCCCGACGATCGGTACGTTGTCGGGCTTCATGACGATGGAGGCGAAGTTTTCATCGGCCATCGACATGCCCATGAGCAGGAGCAGCACGTTGAGGGTCGTCCAGGCAACCATCGGCTTGACAAAGAATTTTCGGAACACGAACAGCACCGTGAAGAGCGCCGTGGTGCCGAGCGTGTAGAGCACTGGCCCGGACAACTTATTGACGAGTACCCGCGCCGAGAGCGGCAGAGACGGCACGAGCGTGGCCGACCCCGAGAGCGCGAGGCTGGCGAGGATCAGCGTCACTGCGGCCACGACCGACCAGACGATCGCCCAGCCGGGCTGATTCTTCCGCCGCCAGAGGATCAGAGCGGCCACGCCGTTCATGATCGCGATGAATGTGTAGTACCCGCCGAGGAAACCGGCGACGTCCTTCAGGAAAAAGCCGTTTGAGTGCATGGGTTCGACTTACAGCGGGCCGCTGATGCCGCCGTCCTTTCGCACGCGCCAGAAGTGGATCGCCAGCAGCAAGGCAACCGCCAACGGGATGGCGATGCAGTGCAGCACGTAAAACCGATTGAGCGTTTCCTCGCCGACAAACCGGGCTCCGAGCAGGCCGAAGCGGGCGTCTGAGCCGTCCGTGATCATGTCAATGCCGCCGATCGTGAGCAGCTGCTGCCCTGGCCCCTCGTACCCAAGGATCGGCGTGGCCCGGGCCATGTTGGAGCCGACGGTGATGGCCCAGATCGCCAACTGATCCCACGGCAGAAGATAGCCCGTGAAGGAGAGCAGAAGGGTGAGCAGAAGCAGGATCACGCCGATCACCCAGTTGAACTCCCGGGGAGGCTTGTAGCTGCCGGTGAGAAAAACGCGATACATGTGCAGCCAGGTGGTGATCACCATCGCGTGAGCCCCCCAGCGATGCAACTCCCTGAGGATGCCAAGGCTCGTCACATCTCGAAGGGCGAGGATGTCGTTGTAGGCCCATTCCAGCGTGGGACGGTAATAGAACATCAACAGGACGCCGGTCACCGTTTCCACAAGAAACAGAAAAAACGTCACGCCACCCATGCACCAGGTGAACGACAGAGCAATGCCCTGCTTCTTGATGGACACGGGGTGCAAGTGCAGGAAGAAATTGGTGAGCATCACCACGATCCGATTCCGCCGGTCGAGCGGCATCGGGTGGCGGAAGATACTCTTCCAGATCTGGGAGTTGCGGATGGTTTCGCCGATGGCCATAGAAATATCTGTGTGCGAGGAATTCTTTCCCGGTCTCTCGATGCCCAACTATGAATGCGACAGGATCGGTGGATGCCTGCTAGACGGTGACGTAGGAATCAGGATCAGCCCACTGGCCGAGTTCTTCCTGAAAAGCCTTGCTCTTGTCGATTTCCAACTGGCCGTCATCGGAGATGCGAATGGCATATCGCTCCAGCGGCCGCGGTGCCGGGCCCTCGAAGTTGACACCATCCTTGTAGAAGCCGCTTCCGTGGCAGGGGCATTTGAACTTCTGCTCAGCCTCCAGCCAGTTCGGCGTGCAGCCCAGATGGGTGCAGACGGTCTTCAGAGCGTAAATCTGCTGCTGACCCTGGAATTCGCCGTTGACGACCCAGACGCCGTATTGCGGAACGAACTTGGTCTCCACCTTGCCGCTAGGGAAGCCCTCCTTGAAGCCAACCTTGAAGCGGCTCGGCGGCTCCGCCAGCACGTTGGGGAACATGAATCTGGCGAGGCCGAGCGTGAAGAGGCCGCCGGTGACTGACAATGCGGTGAACCCCATCGCCATGAACGACCCCATGGCGATCTCGAGAAAGCCACGTCGATCTTCTTCACCGTCTTTTTTGGCCGCCGTCTTGGCTGGACGAGCCGGGATGGGCGGCGCAGCCCGCACCACTGGGGCCTTCTCCGCTGCGGCGGCTACCGGCTTCGGCTTGGCGGCCGCAGCCTGAAGTTTGGCGGCGACGCTGGGAGGGGCATCGGCCTTGCTCACGGGCCCCGGCTTCGCACCGCCACGGGCGGCGGCCAGAATGCTCGCCGTATCGCGCTGCACGCCTGTTTTGGGTGCGGATGCAGCGGCTGCCTTCGCCGCGGAGGCGGTTGCAGCCGGCTTGGCCGCTGGCTTTGGCTTCTCAGCAGCCGCAGGTTTGGGCTTTTCAGCGGCGGCAGCCTCACCACCGCCAGCCTCACCAGCGGCAGCTTTGTTGGCCCTGGCGGCCGCCAAGATATCAGCGACACTGGGACGTGCCCCGCCCGCCGCCTTGGCGGCAGCGGGTTTTGCCGCCGGCTTCGCCTTCGGAGTGGCTTCGGCCTCGGCGACCGGCGATGCTTCCGTCTCTGCTTCCGAGGCAGACTGCGATGCTACTGGGGCCGGCTTGGCGGCACCCCCGCCGTCCTTGGCCCGAGCGGCTGCGAGGATCTCCGCCACCGACATTTTCTTCTTCTCAGCCATCCGATAGCCTCGGCAAAGGTCTATGACACAAGAGCCAAACAGGCCGGCTCCAGGCGGTCAAAAATGCCTGCACAAGACGCCTAAATTCTCACAAAAA
>Ga0136644_10004399_pt1 | contig 10407 bp, 10 predicted proteins | sample C_130820_EF_Meta_FD_94780 | JGI IMG/M metagenome (GOLD analysis project Ga0136644, IMG submission 94780) | Freshwater microbial communities from Lake Croche, Canada to study carbon cycling - C_130820_EF_MetaG (v2) (version 2) | ecosystem: Environmental > Aquatic > Freshwater > Lake | place...
GATGGCGGGTCGATATTCCTTGTTGGCGATCAATCCGCTCGATTGGGGATGGGATCCGGTGGCGATTGCGGTTCCATTGACCTCGGTGGAACTGACAAAAACCGGGTGATGATTCTGGAAAAACACCCCGCGTCGGGAGAGTTGGAAGAGGTTGGGTGTCGTTGATTCGGTGATGAAGTCCGGACGCATGCCATCCCAGACCACCACCACCACATGGTGGGCATTTCCAGCCTGGACATGGCCGGCCAGACCGAGGGCCAGACCCGCGGAAATGGCTGCCGATGCCATGCAATTTCGGGCGCGTCGCACGCGTTTCACCACGGAGGGAGGAGTGACAGGCGTCATTGGGAGTTGAAGGTTCCTCGAGAATCTGGCGAAACGGAAGATTGTTTCGGTTCGGGGCGGTGCGGAAAGCTTTGAGGGTCACTGTCGCCCCCGTTTCCATCCGTGATATTCTTCTCGCCAGCCTTCGATGGTTGGTCAACCTCTCGTGACCTCCCTTCCCGCATGGTGCGCCGGAGGGCGGTCCACCCATGATGAAGCCCGTCCGATTTCCCTTGGCTTGTGCCACCTCCGCTCTGAACGCATGGATTACCGGAATCCTTGTCAGTGGCTTTGCCGCCCACGCTGCCGTTGGCGTCGGGGCCAAGCCGTTGCCCGGATCGGAAGTCATCGTCGACGGCACCCGTGAAACCCTCGACCAGAAGTGGACCTACTGGCAGGGCCCCCGGTTTTCCTCCTCACTTCCCATCAAATGGAAGATCGTGCCCGATCCGGTCGATGCCGGCACTGCTGTGATGACCGATGATCCCGCTGCGGCCGGTGGAAAGTACGGGGCGGCGGATATTGTGACCAAAAAGGAGTACCGCGATTTTCGTCTTCATCTCGAATTCATCGTGATGAATCCCAGCGGCAATAGCGGCGTGTACCTTCAGAATCGATACGAAATCCAGATTTGTGACGGGGATAAATCGAGTCACGGCATGGGGGCGGTCATCAACGAGACGCCGTCGCCCTACTCGGTCTACAAGGGGATCGGAAAATGGAACAGTTACGACATTCAATTTCGGGCTGCCCGCTTTGAAAATGGGAAGAAGACCGAGCACGCCCAGGTCACCATGTACTTCAATGGGGTCAAGGTGCACACCAACCAGCCCATCACCCAGGTATGGGGAGGGCCCTTCTCGGGGATCGATGGCGGCAACGACGGAGGCAAGGGCATTACCGATGTTCCCGGTGGACTGAAGCTCCAGTGCGAAGGACACGATGTCCGATTCCGGAATGGCTGGATCAAGGAGCTCAATCTCGTCAAACCCGAAACCGACTTCCAGGAATAATGGTGTCATCGCTGAACAGCGGATATTGCTCAAAGCAAGGATCCGAGTTCAGGCTGAAGACAACTCGGGCTGAAACGTGTGGCGTGCATGGTTCGGAGCGCCGCCGCGCGTTATTCTTCCCGAAGGCATCACCAGTCTCGGGGACTATGCCTTTCTAAAATCAAGCCTGCGTTCCATTCAACTGCCATCGACACTGACCCAAATTGGAAACTTCGCGTTTGATGCCTCCCTTTCTCTGACCAATATCGTGATACCCGATGCGGTGACATCCATGGGTATGGATGCCTTTGTGGATTGCCCACGGCTTTCCAGTGTCACCTTGTCCAAATCTTTGACCGCGATTGGGACACGGACCTTTTTTAATTGTCAGGCCCTGGTGAACGTGACGATCCCCGCCTCGGTGACCCAGCTGGATGGCACGGCCTTCGGCTCCTGTTTGAAACTGACGGGGGTCTATTTTGAAGGCGATGCCCCCGTCACCTCACCTGATGCGTTTAGCGGAGCCGCGCAGGCGAAACTCTACTTTCTTCCAGGGGCCACCGGTTGGACTTCCCCCTTCGCCGGGAGGTCCGTCCTGCTTTGGAACCCGTTAATGATACCCGTGAGCGACGGACGGTCGATCTTCACCGATCAACAGTTCACCCTGCAAATCACAGGCACCCCTTCCATTTCCATTTCGGTTCAAGCGGCCACCAACCCGCTCTCCGGCCCATGGGTGCCATTCCGGACCCTCAATCTCACGGGTGGGAAAGTACTCCTGAGCGATGGGAGCCAACAGCTGAACCCAAACCGGTTTTATCGGGTGACGCATCCCTAGTGTCGTGTATCCCAAACCTTAAGCTGTTTGGGATACACGACACTGAGCGCTCATCCGACTTGGGTTTGGTCCTGGGTTCGGGCATTCTTTCGGCATGCGTCGCGTCCGCCTGCGGGAATGCCTTATGAGGATGGCCATCGGCCTCCTGCTTCTCGGTTGTGGATGCCGATCGCCGGTGCCCGTTGTCATTCGTCCGGTGTCGGCCGCGAAAACGGAGGCGATGACGGCCCTGCAAAGGGCCTACCGGGCATGGGAGCGTGCCTCCACCAACGATCCAGTGCAGCGATCATGGGCGGTCCAGGACTACAATGAAGCCCTTTTGGACCTGCTTCGCACCTGGCCCCGGGGCGACCACGGGCAGTTTGTTCCCCGGACTTTTGAAGGAACCAACCGCGTGTTTCAGATGGGTGTCCGCTGGGCTGCCCCCGATTATCCACCCGATTACTTTGATCAAATACTACCGGCTGGGGCATTGAGGTTTGAGGGCATTCGGCACTATGCCCCAAGTGGTTGGGGACAACCCCTCGTCGGCGTGGTCACCAATCGGGGTCTGCTCCCGGAGGAAGTCTACTTTCCGCCCGAGGGAATTGTCCGGTCGCTGACAGCGGTGCTTGAATTCTCTCCCACCAGCACCGGCCCTCCGGCGGGAACGTTGGTCCTCCATCAACCCGATCGACAGGCCGAGGTCGAAATTGCCGGACAATCACAACCCCTCGCCGCCGACTATTCAGCCGTCTACGCCGTCCTTCTATCCCGGACCAAGCTGAACGGTTCCGGTTTGCGGGCCTTTCTCAATCGACAGGCCTTTGGACGCGAGGCGGGCATTTTCATGATGGAGCCGTATCGATCGGATAAGATTCCCGTCGTCATGGTCCATGGTCTGGCATCGTCGCCGCTCGCCTGGGCGGAATTAACGGATGCCCTCTGGGCAAATCCAGTCCTGCATGAGCATTTTCAGGTCTGGCACTATTTCTATCCCACCACCTTTCCCTACCTTCATTCGGCCGCAGAATTGCACGACAATCTTGCTGAAGTCCGGGCCTATTTTGACCCGAAGCACGAGTCACCTGCCTTCCGACACCTAGTGATGGTGGGGCATAGCATGGGGGGGTTGCTCGCCCGCCGCCTCGTCACGGAAAGCGGCGACACCCTCTGGACCAACGCCTTCACCCGGCCTCTGGAGCAGATGAATTGCACCATCGAGGAGCGCAACACCCTCCGACGCTATTTTTATTTTCATCCGAATCCGGATGTGGGCCGGGTTATCTTCATGGCGACTCCGCATCGCGGAAGCCATCTGGCCGCCGGATGGGAGGGGCGCATTGGTCGAACGCTGGCAGACCAGGACCCGGAATTCGCCAACTTCTTTCGTTCCATTGCCCTTCGAAACCCCGATTGCATGACCGCCCGCATGCGCAAATGGTCGGAAAAACGACGATTGAGTTCAGTGCAGGTGTTGTCTTCGGAGAATCCGGTACTCCGGGCCATGTCCAGCCTGCCCTTTGCACCGCAGGTCAAAGTCAATTCCATCATTGGAGTCCGCGAAAAAAGCCCGGGGCCAAACAGCGGTGACGGTGTGGTCACCTATGCCAGTGCCCACCTCGACGAGGCGGAAACGGAGTTCAAAGTTTCCTCCGGCCATGCCGTCAACCGGCATCCCGAGGCCGTCGCCGAAGTGCTCCGGATTCTGCGCCGCCATTGGGAACAATGCAGAGCTCAAATCGAGTAAGGCCTGAAGGACGGATTGGACGACCATGGGCGAGACGCGGCGGTTCGAAAAACCATGGGTGCCGCCCCGTTTTCGTAGTCGCCGGGCGTCAGCCGGCGCAAACTCTACTTGACTGCAAGCTTTGTTGGATCGATCGGCGGGTCTGTGGCCCTATCACGCCGCGAGCCTTGCCCGCTTGTCCGGCAGTTCTGACTTCAAAAAGGTACCCCCATCTTGGTGCCGGACGTTTCGTTTCATCCATGTTCAGAGCCCCCCCTTCGGCGCATCCTGGTGGACGACCGTATGGGCGGCCTCCCAATCGGCATCGTCGGGTGCGTCGCTCAAATGGAGTTCACTATGGCCGTCGCCAAACCCGTATGCCCGGGCCCATTTGCCTTCAGGGGTTCTCCAAGCCTCCCGTTCCCGCAAAACAATCCCCATGGCCGGGTTGGCCAGATTTGTCAGGGACCCTTGATGAATCATCTCAAAGTCATGGAGGTTGAGATTCTTCAATGTTTCGTCCGTGCCGGGAGCAGCACCGCTGGACTTCAAATGCTCGGCTGCGGCATCGAGAGTGGCAGGAAACTGCTCGTCATGTTCAGACGCGTAGAGTATCAGTCCCAATAGGAGGGTCTTCGACTCGTTCATACGTCGAAGACCAAAAGCACGTGCCGCCTCTTCGCTGGTGGGTTGCTCGACCGGTTCCGGTGGCTTTGCCGAGGCCGCCTTTGGCCCCGGTTTTGGAACCGCCTGCCGTCGCAACTGGCTGACCTCACCTCGCAGGCGCAGGACTTCGGCAGACTGCCGGGCTCCCTGGGCCAGTGCCTCGGAATTCTTTTCGGCAGCCAGCCGATAGGAATCCGCCTGGGATGTTAGTTCGGCGATCCGCTGCTCGAGGGCTGATTTTTCGGACTGCAACCGGTCCTTGGTGTTGTGTTGGTGAAGGAGGACACCGCCGACCGTGCCGACGGCGACGAGGGCGATGGTAATTTTGATTGGGGAGGAGGCCATAATCGTGAGGAGGCTGGACGTGAATGCAGAGGTGGAACCCGAAGCAAAAACCGAGGATGTCACGACCGCGGCGAGGCCCGGTGGGACACCGGTGGCGGAGGCACCCGCCAAGGTCGATACGAGCACGGAACTGGTGGACGTGATGCCACGACGGGCAAGTCGGGTCCGGAGCTTTTCCAGTGCCCGGTCCACCCGCATCCGTGCGGCGTTTTCACTCATCCCCAAACGCACTCCAATATCGGAGAAGGGGCGTTGCTCGACATGACGCAACAGAACCGCTGTTCGGTCCATTTCGCCCAGTTCCTGGAGCACGTCGTCCAGCAGGGCCTTCCAACGAGGTTCTTCCGGAATGAGCTCCTGGTTCTGCCGAAGGTCCTGGAGAACCACGACCTCCTGCTCGCGTCGTCGCCTGCGGCATTCCCCTCGAATGTGGTGGCTCGCCAGACGATGGGTGGTCGTCGACAGCCAGCCCACCAGCACTGGGTGGGACGCCAATTTCCGCGCCTGACGCGCCAGTTCCATGAAAACGGCCTGGGTGATGTCGGCCGCGCTCGCCGGGTCGTCCCCGACCTGCCGCAAGGCGGCGGAATGGACGCGGCCCATGTGGCGCCGAACCAGTTCCGCAAAGGCCTCCTCCGAGTGCTCGTTGGCGAATCGGTTGAGGAGCTCGCGATCTTCGATTTCGCCAGCCAACAGGGTCATGACTACGGATCAATGCCCGACTTCGGCAAAATCGCACGAAAAGAATCGGTCCGCTCTCCGCCACAAGGAGCGGCCATTTCCGGTTTACTGGCGGAGTCCGCTGGTGTAATGAACCGATTGGTGTTGACGATTCTGAAACAACTTCAAGGAAGCGAAGTGATACGCTTTGGTCCGGGGGAGGTGGTCCTCCAGCAAGGCGAGTCGACCGGGTTTCTCTACGTCTTGATCGAGGGTTCGGTGGAAATCATCAAGGACGATGTGCGGCTGGCGGTTTCATCTGAGCCCGGAGCTGTCTTTGGCGAGATGTCGACCATGCTCAACGTGCCGCACACGGCCACCGTGGCCACAACCACCCCTGCCGCCTTCCATCGCATCACCAACCCCAAAGAGTTTTTCCGACGTTCTCCCGAGGCCTGTTTGCACGTTTGCGAATTGCTCGCCCGCCGGATCGATACGCTCAGCCGCTATTTGGTGGATGTCCGTCATCAATTCCAAGGTCACGACCACCTGGGTATGGTGGACGGAATTCTGGACGTTCTACTAAACCGTCCTGACCGGAAGGTCGTTCGCCCCAGGGACGAGACGGCCCGGCATGGTGAATCGGTCGATTGAGATACCCGCCAGCGAAGTCCACTCGGCTGTCCCGGAGTCCAGGTCAAAAACAATGCAGGTTGGCGTGGGGCCTGTTTGCTTGCCGGGATTAAAAATCGTGGTGGCACCGATTCGGTCGATCCACGAACCGTTGACGACAAACGGTGCATTGTGGACATGACCACACAACACCAGGTTGGGCTGGAAACGCTCGATCCATCCACGGAGATATTGGTCTCCGACAAACTTCCGGCCTGTCCAACATAAGGGAGAACCGGACGGGGGAGCATGATGAATCCATATCCAATGCTGGTGGGCCCGGAGGGCATCGCGTTCCAGTTGATGCTCCAGTTCGGCCCGTGAAACCGGTCCATCCCACCACGGACAGACAGTGAACAACGTCCCGTCCCATTCCATCGAAGCCCCGTCGACCGCAATCCCGGAATTTCGGATGTCGCGAATCCAGCGGGCCACCGATTCGTCCGCCGTATTCCGGCCATCGCCGTCGTGGTTGCCCGAGCTGACCATCAACCGGGTCTTTGCCTGGAGACGGTCCAGGTATTTTTCCACAACGGTAATCTGGACGCTGATGTCCAGCGCGGAACTGAGGTCCAGCAGGTCGCCACCGATGACAATCCCATCAAATTCCGAGGCACGGGCCAGCAGCCAGTCAAACTGCCTCAACGTGTAATGGAGGTCGGCAACAAACAAAAACTTCATGCCCGCAGGCACACGGTGCGAAACTGACATGCCTCGCGGCAAGCCTTCATCGCAGAGTGGAAGCGGCTTCCAGCCGCTTTCTGGAGTTTGGGCCAGGCAATCGTGTCAAAAACTCCCGCGGCAACGCCTTCCATCCGCTGGCTGCCGAGCCGTAGTGATCCCGACCAAGCGTGTCCTGGGAACGCGGAGGTCTTGCTCGCATGGCGGTTCAAACTGCACTGATTCCGCAGAATCGAAGCCAAAGCGGCGGGACGCCGATTCCACTTCGGTGACCCGTTCCGCGCGCCATGTCGAAGGCCTAAAAAAACACCATCACCCAGCCGTTCGTCGCGGGTTGGAACTTGATCTTGTCCGTCATGCCCGGAGTGAATTCGACCTCCAACTCCACCGTGTGGTCGCCCGACTCCTGGCGTTGCAATATTCTGCCCCCCGGGAGGGAGGTGACTTCGTGGAAAAATTTGTCCGGTCCCTGATCGTTCAACTGACGTTCCAGCGATTGGCGCCTGGGCTCGTCCAGCAATCCGAGCAAGGTGCCGACGTCGCGGTGTTCCGCTGCCCACAGAAACGTTTCGAAGACGGTTTCCGGGGTTCCTTTCCCTACATTCCTGGCCTCGGAACGCCGGATGTAACCCGGACTTGGTGGCTCACTCAATTTTCGGATATCGGCCAGTTGGGCGCGCAATTGGGCAACTCGATTGGTTCCCGCCCGTGCTTCGGCGATTTGGTCCATTAAGGGACGCACGCGTCCCCGGAGTTGGAGTAGTTCCAGATGCTCGGCTTGCGTCAGTTCCGCAGAGGAATTCGTGAAGGGCGACTCGGTCGTGGTCTCCCTGTGAGTGGTGGGACGGGAAGGTTCATGGATGGTCTCGCGGCCCATCCGAATGGCCGTCAACCGTCGATGCTGCTGGATGGCCACCATCGCCGTCCCAAATGACAAAAGCGTCAGAACCAAGCTGAGGAGAAAGCGGATTTTCATGGATGAGAAGGCTGGCTTTCCGGGGCTTTTGGCCTGAAATAAAGCTTCCCATCGGACATGCTCTCCAGACCGTTGGTTACGGCAGCAGAAGAGGCACCGGGCGGCTGTTTGGCCTGTTCCGCCAGCGGTTGAATCATCTGGACCGACCCGTCGCAAAGGGCGACATGGCCATGAAACGGACATCGGAACATCACCCGCTGGGGATCGGTTTCAAACTTGCCCGGGCCGGGAGCCAGAAACTCGTAGCTCGAGTAACTGGTCACCTGTTCGGAAGGCAGCGCCTTTAGATCGTCCACCGAAAGGTTTGGTTTTCCAAAATCTTCCGGGCAGAGAAACGTCTTGGAGCTGCCACTGTAGGGCAGGATCGATTTGAGGTCCGGGGGAAAGTCATCGCCGAAATCGGTCGCATAGATCCGGACGGCCAGGCCCAACTGCTTCATGTTGTTGACGCAGCGGATGCTGTCAGCCCGCCGTTTTGCCTCATAAGCATGGCGCAAATCTTCCGACAACCCATCCCACATCGATTGGAGTTCCGCTTCGAGCTGCCGGGGATATCCCGCCGCTGCCCGGATATCAGCCAGCCGGGCTTCCAGTTCTGACACGCGGAGCCGCAGGTGTTCCAGCTCGGCATGAGGAGAATTCGTTCCTCCATCGTCCGACGCATCGGATCTCATGTGAATCCCTTCCGTCGGAAGGGCATTCGTTTCCGCGTTGTGAATGACGGTGGGTTCGGAGTCTTGGACAGTCCGTCGAAGCTCGCTGTCTTGAATGACCACCACCGCCGCGAGGGCCATCAACGCACTTCCTGGCACCAACACCGGCCACCAGCGATGCCAGAGGGAGGTGCGAACCTGCACCAAAGCTCGATTCGAAGCTTTTGGGATTCCAGAACGCAGCTTCGCCGCCAAATCCACCGGAGGCACGGGTGCTGGGGCGGACCGCAAGGTTGTTTCGAGAGTTTCCAAATCGTTATTCATGAGATGAGCGGGCTGAAGTGGATGCGGGAAGGGTTTTGGGATTGGCAATGGTCCGTCGGAGTAGTTCCAACGCCCGTCGGACCCGGTGCTTGACCGTGCTGGAGGCAATTTCCAAGGCCTTGCCGGTCTCCTCGATGCTCAACCCCTGGTAGTAATGGAGGTGGATGGTGTCCCGAAGTTCCGGTTCCAGCCGATCCACCGCCCCATAGATGACCGATCGGTCGTGACTGGCGGCGGAGAGGTCGTCGGGGCCGGCCTGTTCATCGGGCAGGCACGTCCACCATTCGTCGGGCATGGCTTGATTTCGCCGTTCTTTCCGGAGCCAGTCGACGTAAGTCCGGTATGCGATGCCGTGAAGCCATGAGGACAGCGTTGATTTTCCAGCGAATCCAGGCAGCGCAACCCAGACCCGGCAAAAGGTACGCTGGGTGAGCTCCACGGCATCCGAATCGGTGCCGGAAAGGCGCCGGAGAAACGCGTAGATCCGTTCGTGAAACCGATCGATCAGTTGTCCGGCGTCAAGTGCCTCCCCGGCGGAGACCGCTTCGTCGACCCATGGAGCAGGTTCTTTCATGAAGTTACTGATGATGAGTCGGCTTTGGAGGTGGAGATGGACAACACAAAGTGATTACACCCCTCAAAAAAGTGCTTCCAGTTCGAAAGCGTCCACTGGACCTCCCGGGACCCGAAAACCGGTCGATACGGTGGAGCCAGGCGGGACGACAGGAGCTGGATTACCCGTCAGTGTGTGACGTTTTGGCAACAATGCCATCGTTTTGTGACTTGCCCGGCGGAGGTTCCCGCCTAGCTTTTAAATGTCAAAACCGACGCCCCCCTTCATCGGCGTTGGGGTAAGCCTGGGTGTTCGCATGAAACGTCAGGCCTCGGTGAACACCCTGTTGAATGTTAACCGTTGGCGAAGCCGTATAGCCGACAAATCCAAAGTTCTCCTTTCTACTGCTGAAAGGGCTGATTCTGAAATTTTTGCCACCGATGACCTCTCGCCATCCCGTTAGCCGTCAAGTGCCCCGTCGCCTAAACATCCAGGGTTTCACCCTGATCGAACTCTTGGTCGTCATCGCCATTATTGCCATTCTGGCAGGCATGCTGTTGCCGGCTTTAAGCAAGGCCAAGGAGAGCGCCCGGATGGCCCAATGCACCGCCAATCTGCATCAGATCGGCATCTCGTCGACAATGTATGCCGACGACAATAACGATTTCTATTTTTCTCTCGGACCGGTCACTTCCCCCGACCTCCCGAATGGCGGGGAATGGTACGCCAACCCCCGCTCTCAAATTGAATTGCCGGCCACCGACAACAACGCCTATTGGGCTGTTGGTTACAAAAGGTACTTTGCCAATACCAAAAAGCTTTTTGCCTGTCCCAGTGCGACGGTCGTGGATGAATGGCATGACGCCGGGCTCTATTATCCACACGATTTCTGGGCCAATTCCTGTTATGGCCTCTGCGATTACCTCATCAAGCCATGGACTGGTAAAAACACTCAGTATGGAGCCAGTGCCCGCCGGGCATTGAAGCGGTCCAATTACCTGAGCCCGACCACCAC
>Ga0136644_10004401_pt1 | contig 10407 bp, 14 predicted proteins | sample C_130820_EF_Meta_FD_94780 | JGI IMG/M metagenome (GOLD analysis project Ga0136644, IMG submission 94780) | Freshwater microbial communities from Lake Croche, Canada to study carbon cycling - C_130820_EF_MetaG (v2) (version 2) | ecosystem: Environmental > Aquatic > Freshwater > Lake | place...
AATTGCGCGCAAATACTTGCTGCCCAAGATCCGCGAACAGGTGAATTTTGCAGAAGACGAGATAATCATCCCCGATGCAACACTGCAATACATTATTTCGAACAAGGTATTGACGAAAGAGGAATCGGGTGTTCGGAACTTGAAGCGATGTTTAGAGATCATTCACACCAAGCTCAATCTGTTCCGATTATTGCATGCAGACAGTGATGTATTGAAAAAGGACATTGAATTAAAGGTCGAATTCCCGATGACGGTGACTAGCAATGACGTCGACGCACTCATTAAAAACGAGGAGAAACAGAATCAAAGCCTATTATCGATGTATGTTTAGATAAATATTTATACCAATGAAGATTTGAATCCGCATCCCTTTGGGTGCTTTATTCTTCTTTCCATCAGGGCATATCAAGAAGGGATTTTTTAGAGTATATTCCTTTTAGTTCATCAAACATTTTTGCATCTTCGTTATCTTCACCCATTTTATTTAAAAAATTGGCTACAAAGCCTTCTAATTTAGTAATGCCCGAAGAATCACTTGTTTTTTGTGATTGTTGCGATAAAAGACCATTTAAAAATGGAGATTTACCATCTAAAATATTCTTGTTATCATTAATATATTTCTTTAACATACCAATATCCCCTTTCTTTGATATAATATCATTAATTGAATTCCTTGGTATTTTTTTTATTATAAGATCTTTAATTGTTATTATTTCTTTTTCAATGTTTTTATCGATCTTGGATATGTCATTAGCTATTTTTATAACAAATAAATCAATGCACATAATGATTATGTCTAAATTTATTCCATGAAATGTTAAATTTCGTATTATCAATATTAATGAATTTAATAACACATCTATTTTATTAGCATTAGCAACTATAGTTGGATTATTAAATGCTGAACTGAACATTTCCGTATTGTTCATGTTTGGTATAATAGATATTATTGCATCTATCATATCATTTAAATTTTTTATGTTATCTTCATTACCATATATAGCTTTTAATACTCTTATCAAAACTTCATAGTATTTTTTTCCATAATTTTTTTTAAAGCTATTTATTAATGTTTCTTTTATGGCTTGTTTTAATCTACGACACGCGTACATTCTTATAAAAAACATGTTTTCTTTAGTTTTAATAATTGACTCATTTTCTTCCTCATTTGATAAATTACTTATTTTTGATTTCTCATCTTCTGATAAATTCTCAACTTTTGATGGAAATAATGCATTTACTATTTGTTCAAATGCGCATATCTTTGTCGGTATAACCCCATTATTAAACCCATTATTACACCTTTGGACATTTAAAACGCAGATTTTGTTTCTATAACGGATACTTCTTTAGAAGCATAATTATATAATTTTGTGGGATTATATTTTTTTAATGGAAAATATTCACAACTTAATTGTCTCCATTCGCCATTTTCAATATCTGTATTATCTCGTGTTTGTTTACAACAATTACATATTAAAATGTATTTGAATTTTTTATGTTCAACTAAATAATCTAAAAATGTGTAAATATTATCTAAAGACCAATGTTGTATAACATCTTTCAAAATGCATAGGTCTCCACTTATAATATTTTCTTTATTATTACAAAAATCTAAATGTATAAAAGAATATTTAGGTAATGAGTGGTTTTTTGAATTATAGTCAACTACTTTTTTATATGTATCGTAACCTGTATATAAAATATCTAAATCATCATATATTATTTTTCCACAAATAAAATCTCCGCAACCTAAATCAACAATATTTTTAATATTATTATCATTTATAAATTTTTTCAAAAAAGGAACATAAGTATCTTTATTATAATTCAGTTTACTTCCTTCACCACTGCTACCATTATATTCAGCAATATTGTTATTTCCCCACAATTTACTTTCATACACATTTGTAAATGTTTGTTCCATTTATATATATTTATCTTTATAAATTTATTTTTATTTTTACGCGCTAAATTAAGCGTTTTAAATGTCCAAAGGTGTAAAAAAAGGATCAATTATAAGACTTATATGATAATCCAATGGTGTAACTGTACCATGTGCAATCATATCTGCACCAGTTACTAAACTTTTTGCTGCAACCTTGGTGAAGCCAAGGGCATTAGAAGCCGCCCTTTTAGCGAAATTAGCGGGGTTTAGGTACATATTTTTTTTAGGTGCATCTTCTTTTTTTGTTTTCTGTATTAAATCTACTTTTTTTCCGGTTATTTGAAGGGCGTTTGAGTCTTCAGGTGGGGATCCGATTCCACCAATATTGCAATGTTTTTTTTTATAGTTTTTTTACGATATTGTAATGATTTATTTTTTATATGCGATCTCAGCTTTATTGATGACCGTTTTTTTACATGTCTTTTACTTTTTTTAATCATGTTATATACTAATAGTATAAAAGAAACAATATAAATGTATATTAATAACGATTATAGCCTTTTATGTCTAATCGACGAATTGAAAGCACTTGTGGTAACAATGAACAAAATACAACTATTATACACGCAATGAATTCAGCTAAGCATGCGTTAGAAGGAGTGGATGAAGAAAATCGTCCAGAAGAATATAAGGCCGTTTTAGCTAAAATTTCAACATTTATAGAACGCCATTGCGAACACCATATTGTACGAGATTACATCGACGTTTCGGTAGAAAAGACAATCATGATTGAATATTGTACCAAATGCCTAAAAACATACACTTGAAAATTATAAAATCTTTGTATAATATATAAACAATGCCTAAAATGTCCAAGTCAGGATCGTGGTTGGAGTTCGTCAAGCAGAAGTCGAAAGAGATGCCCGGAAAGGCCCTTGGTGAAATTCTGCCGATTGCGTCCAAAGAATGGAAGCTCATGAAGTCGAAGGGCATGGTATCGACTGGGCCATCCAATACTATGATGACCAAGAGTCGCCGATCAACTAGTCGGCGGTCGACTAGTCGTAAAAGCAAGAAGGGAAGCAAGTCTCGAAAGAGTCGCAAATAAAGGGCGCGGACGGCACGCAATAATGTAATAAGGATAATCTATTACATTATTTGATTATAGTATTTATACGCCAATGGCGGAATCACCGGAAGACATATTTCCACCACGCGTGGTTAACAAACGGACCTGTTCATCATTTAGGCATAAAAATCCCCGAGAATTCGTGTACCCATACGATTTGCACGTATTATTCGAAGATGCTTGGGAGTAGGTGTCGATACTAGCATCACTCGAATTAGGCGAAGGCAAAAGACCATCAAACCCCTTCACTTTTATCTTCTCTCCGTGCTGATCTACGATCAGCTTGTTGTCCATCAAATCGATGGTGGAATTGGTGGGATAAGTGGTATATTCCAAACGCGATCTAAATCCTTCATATGGGAATTGCGGCAAGGTCGATGTACCGAATTGGAAAGGAACATACGACGAACCCATGGTGGTTGATACTAATATAACGAGCAAAATGGCGAATATAAAAACCACGATAGTATTTGTATTGTTTTTCATCCTATACATAGTTCATATATTTTTATTGGATTTGTGATAGACATTTATTTATATTTGTCGACCACGGTTTGCATTCCTTTCACAAATCGATCATTCATTTTCATATAAATGGGTCCAATAAATGCATTTGTTATATTTGTTATAAATTCGTTCTGTTTATCTAAATAGTAAAATACGTTCTTACTAAACTCATCCCTCACATAACGGCTAAATAAGGCAGAGTGAGACAAGATGTAAACAATTGTTTGGTATAATTTCAATAAAGGGTATGTAACCATTCGATAAATGTATATAATCTTTTCCATTGTAGTTTCATCGTATTGATTTTCCATGGTTTCTTTCTTGATACTAGTACACCCACTTTGATTTCCTAAATAATATAATAACGGATCACATTTTGAGCCAGTTTGACTAGATAACTGGACGCTATTATGTGAAAATATTATGCTAATTGTAGTAAATACAACCATAATGTAAATAAAAATAATTGCTAATATGATGTCCAGACGTCTAATGCTAAAATAATCAATGTATCTTATTTCTCCGGATGTCGTATTCACTCCGTCTTTAACCGATTTAATAGTAAGAAGCACCATAATAAGTGTGACGAAAAGGGAAATCAATACGAATAGATTAATGTTACCTATGTAGGCAATGTATAAAATTAAGATAAGCAATAGAAATGGATAGAATGACGCCATGTACCTTTATATATATTTTTATAATACTTTTCAAAGACTATACCCATTTACATGTTGTATAATGGTTGAAATGTGCAATTGAATATAAAATCAATATATTTTGCATACAAATATAAAAACATATCGATAGAATAGTGTATAATGTTTGATTTTGAAGAGCAATCTGCACTTTCTATTACCGTTCCTGGTCGAGGAGTCAATGTCGATGAAATACGGAATGATTTGATTTTACTAAGTCGTAGAGTGACGAAGTGTGGTATATTGAAACTTTATGTCGATGGAACCGATGCAGATCTCGTGGCCCTATATAGGCAACACACCGAACAACACAATCGGGCAATTCTCGAGTCTGCTTTTCCGAATTCGGGATTTGACGTCTTTATTCCTCAAGATACGGTGTTTGAAACCCCGATTGTGACTCAAATGGTAAATCTTGGTATAAAGACTGAAATGTTGCAATGTGATATTGCTGGAAGACGGATTGATCCGTCCGCTTTTTTGGTTCATCCGAGATCCAGTATTTCCAAGACCCAGCTCATGTTGGCTAACCATACGGGAATTATCGACAGTGGATATCGCGGATTTTTGATGGGTGCTTTTCGTTGGTTATATGATGGGCGAATTGATTGGTATCCGTTGCAGAAACACACGCGCTTACTGCAAATATGCATGCCCTCATTAGATCCTATCTTGGTATATTTAGTAGAAAATGAGGATGCATTGAGCACAACGGAACGAGGTGATGGTGGTTTCGGTTCCACTGGTATTGTAGGTACACAAAATGGCTAAATCTGCTCGTTTAGATTTATTATAATTAATCCGATTATAATAAAATGAGTAAACCGGAATTTATATTTATCATTTATTCATGCCGATCAAAATTGCAATTATCCGAACAATTATATGATATGTTGAATGGTAATTTGCATCGCGGAAAGGTGTATTTGATGTATGGAAATGATGAAATTGACCAAGATTTCAAGATAGTGGACGATAAATATTTAGTGTTAAAGGTTGGCGATTATTATGAAGATCTGTGCGATAAAACGACCGCCATGCTAAAGGCAATCGAATCCTTATTTCCGGATATAAAGGGTATTTTCAAATGTGATGATGATATCATACCAAATGTAAACCATTTGAATAGGACGGTGAATAACTTATTTGAGAATGATATTTATTATGCAGGAATTGAATTGACTTCAACAGAATCAACCATGGGACATCATATTGGTAAAACACATGATAGGTCATATGATAGTATTAAAGTGTCTATTCCGGCATCTCATTTTGTAGCAGGTCCTCTATATTGGTTAAATAAAAAGGCACTATGTTCGTTTAATACGATTGAAAAGGATAGACATATTTTTAATGAAGATATTATGGTGGGATATTATTTGAATAAGTGTAATATTTATCCCACTAATGTTGAATTATATACGGATTATTTTAATTATATGAATCATTTATCCTTTCAAAATACAGGCAATCTAAGAAGAAAACTATATGTAAAAATACATGGCGGTCTTGGGAATCAACTATTTCAAATTGCATCTGCATATGGTATGGCTAAACATCGTGAGCGTATTTTGATTATTGTAACAGACAATAATAGTTATTCTTTGACTCATAATGAATATATAAACGTCTACATTGACACTATTTTCAAAGATAAAAATCTGCGTATTATTTCGGAAAATCATATAGATCATTCGATAACCATATACAACGAATGCGACAATCATCAAACATGTTTCCAATATAATAGTGATGTTGTGAATGTCCCAAATAATCTATATTTGAAAGGCTATTTTCAATGTGAAAAGTATTTCAAGAACTACAAAAGGGAAATTATTGATTTATTCAAATGCCCAAGAATATCCGACACATTGGCTTTAAAATATGTCGAAATAGGCAATTCCTTTTTTCTGCATTATAGGCGCGGGGATTATACACAAACATCTTTGTTTAATCTCGATCATGATCGTTATTTCGAGGGTGCAATTCGATATATTAGTTCGACACGCGGTGATTTAAACAATATCCATTTTTATGTTTTGAGTGACGACATTGAATATTGCAAAACGTATCCCATATTCGATCAAATACCCAATAAAACGTTTGTCGCAGATTCGGCATTGAATTCCTTTTATTTAATGTCTCTTTGTAATTTAGGCGGTATTTGCAGTAATAGTAGTTTTTCTTGGTGGGCGTCATATTTGAATGAGAATCCGTCTAAAACCGTCCTTTTTCCCAAGAGATGGATAAATAATGGGCGATATGGACAAGAGAATGATGTGTATTACGAAAATACAATTCTCATTGATTGTTAATATTTCAATCCATTGTTACCGCGATTAACTATTTTGCAAATCGTCATGGAACCCAATATAGGTATAATATATATTCATGATTCCACATATATTTGGTCTCACATTGATTGGTTCCATGCGACCTTATTTTAGGAAACATGTGCTAAATACGCTGGAATCGCGTGAATTCCTCTTTGTAAATGCCTTTTTTATATCGCTTGCTATGGCCACTTATTTCATCTATGTGTATTTCTTTGAAAAACACGTTATTCAACGCGCCTATAAAAATTGTTGTCGTCTTTCTTGGACACAGGCAGGTGCATTAATTTTATTGGCTATATTTACGGTATGTTCTTCTTTTTTAATTATTGATCTAGATAAACGTTTTAATACACCGTTTTTGAACTACATCATTATTAAGGCAATTTCGATGATAGCGCTTTTATTAGTCGGCATTTTCCTATTCGAGGAAAATTACGATGCAAAAACAATGACTGGTATTTTATTGACTGCATCGGGCATTATTATATTGACCGTTTTTACAGATAAAGAATAGCCAATGTATTTCAAACACGTCTATCTTGGGAATAATGATATCTCGCCAACTCATTCCCATTGATTTCGTATTCGACGCGTGTTTCTGTTTCTATGGCGATATTTAGAACAACTAAATTTCCATTTTCATCCACTGGATTTTCATATGCGGTCGATGGTGTAATTATACAATGGCGATTTTCTATTGTATTTGTTATATCTCTCAATGCGCGACGATTAGTCACTACAGATGCAGCAAGTGTTTCGATGAGTCGGTCTATAAGTTGACTGGTAGTGTTCCCACTGCGACTATTATTATTATTATTATTATTAGACATATTAGATATATTATTTGGCTATATCTAATATGACGGGTTCAATTTTTCAGAATTGATATTACAATCGCGCATTTTTGTATTCTTTCCAAGAAATCTTGGAACCATCGACTTTTGGTTCGACCTCGGTCGCATTTTCGCTATCTAATTTCTCCGTACGTTTTATTGCGGAATCAATATAGAGTTCCTTTAGCATTCTACCGACTAAAACGGATCCCTCATGCTGGTCCACCTTCCCGTCCTCAATCATTTTCAATATACTCAACAATTTAGTCATAATAAGCAAGTCCAATTCATCTTGGACAACTTTGTTAAATAGATCGGTATAATGATTGTATAGGAAAGAGGATTCTATTTTAGCCATTTCCAAGAAGGCGTCTTTGTCTGACTCTCTCAATACTGCCTCTTTCTTCTTTAACGTCTCGAGTTTACGTATATCATCGCGAATACGGACACTGTGTTTCAGTTTACGTATATTTTCCGTATTATTCTCGCATTCCATTTCATTTACTAAGCGTTTCAGATCCAATTGTTCTTTCGCAGTGAGGTCCATAACGGCTATTCTATATGTATCCGACTTTTTTTATGTATTTTACAGCCAAATATTATAAAAAGATAATATAACTATTCATCGGATCGAATACCATGAGTGATAATGAAAATCTACCGGGAAATGAAATGCATATGGCTGGAAGATTCAATATGATCGATAAAAATACGTATTTTCTCAATTTGAATAATCAATCCAATTCAATGTATGGTGCATTTGTCCTTCTTTTCATATGTGTACTGTATTTCTTCATCATTTATTTGGTGTCGTTCATGTATTTGCCGATAGCACAAACGCTGCCTCAAGAATACGGAATGTTCGTTAAATTCATGAATATGGTCTATGGAAATCCATCGAATTTCAATCCGGCTACAATAGCAATCGGTGTAACAGATAATACAAATGACGCTTTTACTCTTATAAATCCGTCCACTACGATCAATACAATACAATCGAGTCCATGGATGGCGCAATGGATGGAGACGATCGATAAAAATACCAAGAATGTGCAGGATGCATTCAATCGCTTCTATTTGAAACTGTATATGAAAAACGGTGCAATTTCAACGACTCAGCCATTGAATAAACGGAGCTTATTCGATGTTCGAATATAGCATGTCTATGTTGCATAATATATTCATATAATGTATAATTCATGGAAGATTTACAGGGATACCAAAGCGACCAAGATGAATCGTTTGGGCCGGACGTTATTTTGCATATCGACGATGATTTAGAAGATATTAAGGATCAAGTTGACTTTACAGCGGATCAAATGACTGCTGTTCGCAGTCTACGACGAAATACGCTATATGCTCTTGTTATTGTGGCGTTTGCTGGACTATATGGGTTGAATCCGGTTACACTATTAGGTGTTACCGCTATACGCGCCATATGTGCACAGGAAGGTCTCGACGTCGAACAGTGCGAATCGTATATAGAAGAACTCAATGAAAATGGTATACCCTGGTTAATCGAATATGGGGGAAATGTTTACACCGCATTGGAATTGCACCATGAATTGAGCAATACATCGACTATATATCAAACCATTTTGAGTGCATGTGGTCAAGTGACTAATTTTATGGAAGGCGCGTATGGCGTTGGAGGAACAATACGCGATGCTTTCGCACTAAGTTGGGGTGAACTCAATGTGGGCGCATGGTATCAAGTCGGTGGTTACGCCGTTACCGGATTTGCACTATATCATCTGGTTCGCGGTGCACTGTATATTAAAAAGCAGGCATTGGGCGACTCCGAAGTTAAATGGTCAGGTGGTAACATAGTCCATAATGTTTCTCAATATATTCCGTCATTTACAATAATTATTGATACAGTAATGGCTTTCATATGTAAAGGCGATTTAGACACTCAATCCCCCTTTCCGGGTGGATGGTATGAACCCGACTCCGATCCAAATGATGACGACCAAGTGCAGGAGAGCACGGCGATGGAAGGAAGTGCCGTTAGTTTGATGGAAAATAAAACCGATGACGACATTCAAAGTGATGTTTATGGGGACGTGGACGGCGTAGGGGCATTATTCCAATTGATGCAAGCGTATTCTTCGCATTTCGAAGATGGTCTAGATGAATTGATCGATGCATTGAGATTATTAAATCGCGGCGATGCCGATATGGAATTTAATATTGTCTCTTATACACCGTACACTGCTGCACTAATAAGTGATGATAATGTTACCTATAGTGAAATAATAGAAATATTGGATACGTCTAATCCAGAATTGTCTTTGAGTCAACTTGGTGAAGAATATGTCGAGGATAATGGAAATAGTGTATCTGAAAAAATAATGAATATGCAAGACATATATCAAAGAAAAACACAGGAAATGGATCAATTAGAATTTGATCTGGATGAACTATATCAAGAATTTGTAAATGCTGGAATGCCCGCCGAAATTGACGAAGAAGTCGGATTTGGTATGTGGGGTGAGAATGCATCTATAGAAGGATCGCCTATGGCGAATTCGAGTGTGGGTTCGCAATCATCGCAAGGTTCACAATCATCGCAAGGTTCACAGTCATCGCAAGGTTCACAGTCATCGCAAGGTTCACAGTCATCGCAAGGTTCACAGTCATCGCAAGGTTCACAAATGTCCCAAAGTTCGACAGAATACGATGAATTTGGTTATCCAATAGAAGGCAACCCATTTTATGGTGGTGGTCGTAAAACCCGTTATCGTAAGCGTATTTATAGAGGGCGTAGAAAAACACATAAACGTACTAATGGACTCCTTTCGTTTTTATTTAAACCGGTTAAAAAGAGTCTAGGCAAACGACATACCAAGAAAAGACGATTCAAAAACATGTTAAAATTAAAGTATAGGAAAACGCATCGGCGATAATATCTATCAGTTTTATATAGTAATTGATGAGTAGTACACCGCCTCCACCGAAAAAGCAAACGCCTAAAAAAAGCGGATTGCCGGGTGACGTTGTCGCCGTTGTGAAA
>Ga0136644_10004403_pt1 | contig 10401 bp, 10 predicted proteins | sample C_130820_EF_Meta_FD_94780 | JGI IMG/M metagenome (GOLD analysis project Ga0136644, IMG submission 94780) | Freshwater microbial communities from Lake Croche, Canada to study carbon cycling - C_130820_EF_MetaG (v2) (version 2) | ecosystem: Environmental > Aquatic > Freshwater > Lake | place...
AGGTTTTGACGGCTGGAAAGTCACCACCATCGGCGACGACATCGCCTGGATCAAGCCGCATGCTGACGGCAAGATGTATGCGATCAACCCCGAAGCCGGTTACTTTGGCGTGGCCCCGGGAACCAACTTCCACACCAACCCCAACTGCATGGCCAGTCTGGACAAGAATGTGATCTACACCAACGTGGCCCTGACAGACGATGGCGATGTGTGGTGGGAAGGCATGGAAAAAGACGGCGGTACCCTGCCCGCGCATTTGATTGACTGGCAAGGCAAAGACTGGACCCCCCAGATCGCCAAAGAAACCGGCGCCAAGGCGGCCCACCCGAACGCCCGCTTCACTGTGGCGGCGACCAACAACCCTGCACTGGACCCCGCATGGGACGATCCGGCCGGTGTGGCCATCGATGCCTTCATGTTCGGCGGCCGCCGCTCAAGCACGGTGCCTTTGGTCACCCAAGCACGCAGCTGGACAGAGGGCGTTTACATGGCCGCGACCATGGGCTCCGAAACCACAGCCGCTGCTTTTGGCGCGCAAGGCGTGGTCCGCCGCGACCCCTTTGCCATGCTGCCGTTTTGCGGCTACAACATGAGCGACTATTTCCAGCATTGGCTGGACATTGGGGCTAAAGTTCAGGCCGCAGGGCACAAGCTGCCCGGCATGTTCTGTGTCAACTGGTTCCGAAAAGGCGAAGATGGCAAGTTTGTCTGGCCCGGCTATGGCGACAACATGCGGGTACTCAAGTGGATGATTGACCGTCTGGAGGGCAAGGCCCAAGGCGAAGAAACCTTGTTTGGCGTGGCGCCGCAATACGCAGAAATTGCCTGGAACGGCATCAGTTTCAGTGCAGACCAATTCAAGACCGTCACCCGCATTGACAAAGCGGCGTGGGTTGAAGAGCTCCAACTCCACAATGCCCATTTTGAACAGCTGGCCTACCACATGCCCGAAGCTTTGCTGGACACCAAAGCCCAGCTGGAAAGTCGGTTGGCTGCCGCTTAACTGTCCCGATCAACCGGGAAAGGCCTTGAGTCCGGGAACGAACTCGGTGCCTTCGGGCAGTGCAGTGCGGGCGACGTTCATCGTCATGGCCAGCAAACTGTAGTAACCGTAATGCGCCACCATGTCGATGACGCCCTGTTCGCCAAAGCGCTGGCGAACACGGTCGTAAGTGACATCGCTCAGGCAGCGGTTGGACCGCAGCTCTTCGAGCGTGTCATGAATCAAGGTCTCATCGGCGGTCATGTTGTCGGGACGGCGTCCCTGCGAAATGGCATCACAGGTCTCAGGTAAAACGCCTTCACGCTCGGCGATGGTGCGATGGATCGCCCATTCGACCGGTTGGCCCCAATGACGCGCCACGATCAAGACCGCGAACTCTGAATTACGCAGGCCCACCGTGTTGTGAAAACGCAGGTACTCACCGACTTTTTGCACACGATTCATCAGCTCCGGGCTGCGCATGAGCGGAATGAAAGGCCCGCCGATCGGGCCTCGCGGGCCAGCTGCAATTTCGGCCATGACTGCTTTTTGTTGGGCAGTCATCTCATCGTCGTCCATCGCGGGCATGCGGTCAAGCGCCGCGCTGCCCAAGTGAAAAGAACCCATGCTCATACTCCTTTTTAAAGAAGTATAGGCGGGCGATCGTGACAAGGTTCAGATGTAGTTCAAACGCTCGCGGATGATCTTGGCTGCATGGCGCTGCGCCGGATTGACAAGGGACTGCGCTTCATCGTCACGGCTGATGGCTGAGTGCAACTCGGCCATGAGACGCGCATCCGTTTGCGCCATGAACCACATCCGCTCATCGGCGCGGCGTTGTGCCGCGCGAGCAGACCAGGCGTCCATGAGGGCCCAGAATTTACCGCCCATGTCGCGCGCGACACCAGCGAACAAACCCAAAGCAGCAACGCCAACGGCCCATAAAGCGACCCAAGCGGCCAGCAAATGGCCATCGGCCCAAGTGTCCATCATCTGATCGGCGACCACCACGAAAGCTGCGACCACTGCGGCCAACAGCAAGGCGGACAATGAACGAGGTCCGTTGAAGCCTGTACGGATGTTGCGCACGTTTTGTACGACGCGCTCGGCGCGGGCCACACCGGGGTGGAAGGTGGGGTATTCGAGGTGTACGAAATGACTTTTCATGATTTTTCCCTTTTCAAATTGACCCGACATTTTTTTGAAGATATTTCGCAAATTTGCCAAGCAGTGATTGGATCATAGGGTTTACTCTAATGTTATTCAACTTTATCTTTATAATGATAACCATTCACAACAGTGATAGATAAAAAATTGAGCACCAACTTTCGCACGCTGGATTTGAACCTTTTACGGGTTTTTGACGAGGTCATGGCCGAGCGCAGTCTGACCCGTGCCGCACGCAACCTGTCGTTGACGCAGCCTGCCGTGAGCAATGCGCTGCGCCGCCTGCGGGAAACATTGGGTGACGAGCTGGTTCGCCGACAAGGCCATGGCATCGAGCCTACGCCCCGTGCTTTGGTCCTGTGGCCCAGCGTGCGCGAGGCTTTGCGCCAGCTGCAAACGGCGATCGTGCCCACCGCGTTCGTGCCAGGCGAAGCCAAATCCACCTTCGTCCTGGCCATGGCCGATGCCACCGCCGCTGAACTCATCGGCGGCTTGTCAGAACAATTGGACAAGCAGGCCCCCGACGTGTCGATCCGGGTGGTCCCGCTCACCACCCGAGACCCCCGCAAACTGCTGCAAGAGGGCAACGCCGACGTGGCGTTGGGCTACTTTCCCGCAGTCCTGACCGATCTAACCGCACGCGCGCAGTCGGACCAGGTGGTGTCGTTTGAGCACCAGCGCTTGTATGCAGGCGAATATGTGTGCGTGATGCGGCGCGACCATCCCTTGGCAAAGCAAGCCCTCACGCTCGATAACTATTGCAACGCACGGCACTTGCTGGTGAGTTTTTCGGGCCGTCCTTATGGGTTTGTCGACGAAGCATTGGCCACCTTGGGACGCAAACGCCGCATCGTGATGACCGTGAACCAGTTCTTCACCGCCGGTCGGGTGGTCGTGAACTCGGACTTGCTGACCGTCTTGCCGCGCCACTTTGTGCCGACGACGGGCTTGTCCGATGCGTTCCAGTTGCATGATCTGCCATTTGAAGTGCCGCCGGTGCATGTGGAAGCTGTGTGGCACAGTCGCCTGCACCATGACAGCGCCCACCGCTGGTTGCGCGAAACCTTGCTTGGCGTGGCACGGCAAGCCTTTGCGAACACGCCAGTCACTCCCGCAGCTTGAGCCAAGTATGAAGATCCAACTGTTATCCGACTTGCACCTGGAAACGCATCCGCACTATGCGCCCCGCCCAGCACCTGGCGCCGACCTGCTTGTTCTGGCGGGCGATATCGGCTCCTATCAATCGGGCTCGATGCTGCCCGCACAAGCCGACATGGACTTTGGTTTGGCCCGGTTCTCACCCCGTGCTGACTTGGCGGCATGGCCTACCCCCGTGCTGTTTGTACCGGGCAACCACGAATACGACAATCTGGACTGGGATGAGGCGCACCAGCGGCTCAAAGCCACTTGCGAGCGGCTGCAGATCACTTGGCTGGACCGCGAAGTTCTGACTTTTCACGGCGTTCGCTTCATGGGCAGCACTTTGTGGAGCGACTTTGACGCCCTGGGGCCTCTGGCGGTAACGGCGAAAACGCACCCCTCGTCCACGGCCTTGTCACAGCAACTCAAAGCACGCGACAAGGCCTTCAGAGCGGCCGATTACTACCTGCGCAAAGCAGGCACAACCCGCAAAGGCACACCCTTTTTGTCAGCCGCCGTGCGTGAACTGGCGCTGGAAAGTCAAGCCTGGCTGACGCAGCAGTTGAGCACGCCTTTCGCGGGCCCGACCGTGGTGGTGACCCACTTTGCCCCCAGCTTATTGAGCGCTGACCCGCGTTATGGCCGCACGCCCAGCACCGCGGGCTTTTGCAACGCATTGGACCCTTTGTTGTCCCATGCGCAAGTCTGGATGCATGGACACTTGCATTGCCCCATGGACTACACCAGCCAAGGCTGCCGCGTAGTGGCCAATCCCTTGGGTTATGCACGCAAAAACGAGCAAGCACACTTTCAAGATGCGTTCTTGTTGGTTCTTGACACGGATCAACCGCCCTCAGAACCCAAGCGCCTAGACTGATTTTCAGTTCAACTCCAAATGGGGCTCTCATGAAAATTCTTTTAGCAGTTGATGGCAGTGAATACACCCGAAAAATGCTAGCCTACCTGGCCACGCACGATGCGTTATTTTCAATCGCGAACGAGTATGTTTTATTCACCGTGCAACCACCCTTTCCCGCGCGGATAAAAACGGCCGTTGGCGCTGACATTGCACACAAATACCATGCGGATGAGGCCGAAAAAATATTGGCCCGAAGTTTCAAATTTCTGGCACGCCATGACCTGAACCCGTCCAGCAGCTGGAAGCTTGGCCATCCTAGCGAAGCCATCTCCAAAATGGCCGCCACGGGCAAATTTGACCTGGTGGTCATGGGCTCCCATGGCCACGGCGCTTGGGGTAATTTGGTATTGGGGTCCGTCGCCACACAAGTGTTGGCCCACTGCAAGGTGCCTGTTTTGCTGGTGCGCTGACAGCGCTTCGCAGAGACTCGCCTTAACGTGCTTGCAAACCCTCAAAGCACGAGCGCATGACCATGTCCAGAACCTCCTCATCAGTCAGGTTGTTACCCATCTTGAGAAACTCCAACACCGGATCGCAAGCGCGTGCGTACAGGGTGTAGAGCACGGCAATGGCTGGCAATTGTGGGTTGATTTGGCCCAAGGCTTGGGCCTGCTCGATCCAGCCGCCCAACACCTCGCTGACCTGCATCAGGCCGTCCATGTAAGCGTGGCTGGCCATCAAGGTGGCGCGCAAACTGGAGTTCTGACTGGGCAAAGAAGGCATTTGGCCGAGCAATTTGAGCTGCATGGTCCAGCGCGTCACGGCTTTGAGTTTGTGCATTGGCGTGTCATGCACGGGCAGGGCTTCAATGAAGTCTTGGGCACGCTGCATGGCCCGCTCCATGGCCGCGCAGGCCAGGGCTTCTTTGGAGTTGAAGTGTTTGTACAAACTGGCTTTGGCAATGCCCACCTCGGCCGCCACTTCATCGACCGTCATGGCCTCGAACCCTTTTTCGGCGAGCAAGCGGTTGACCGACTCGATGATGGCCGACTCCCGCGCCAGCAGCATCTGGGCTTTGAATGACTTTTTGGCGGGCGAGGCAACAGCGGTGTTCATGCCTTGAATTTTAGACGGCACGGCGCACAGGCTATCCGCCCTTGACCACGCCCGCCACCCCTCGCTGCACCGTGAACTTGGCTTGCGCTGCAAATACAGCATCCATTTTGACCGGATTGGCTGTGGTCTTGAACTCGGATTGCACGCCCTCAGGCGTGACCTGGATCAAGGTGTAGCCGCGCTCATCCGGCCGCAGGTGCGCAATGTCGGGATTGTTACTGCGAATTTGCGCGGCCAGCGTTTCGCCCATGCCGCGCGAGGTCATGGACGTCGTTGTGATCTCGCTGGCCACCACAGGCGACTGCTCTTGGTTGGGATTCACCCGCAAATTGGCGGCCACGTTCATGTGCACATCGCCACCCAACACCAGCACATCCTGCAACTTGGCATCCGCGATGTTTTGCAAAAATCGCGCACGCGCCAAGGGGTAGCCGTCCCACCCGTCGGTGAAAGCACTGCGGCCCAAGGGCGTGGCCAAGCCGGTGGCGCTCATTTGCGTGCCTTGCGCGACGACCTTCCAAGCCGCTTGCGAAGTGTTGATACCTTGACTGAGCCAGCGTTCCTGTTCCATGCCCAGCATGGTGCGTTGTGGGTCTGTCAATTCATTGCACCCCGTGACCACGCGCCCACCGCCTTGGCGTGGGTCAGGGCAGGCATGGTGACTGCGGTATTGCCGATTGTCCAGGGTCCAAATATCGGCCAATTGACCCCATGGCATGCGGTCATGGATGCGCATGTTGGACGGGCTGGCTGCATCCGGTCCGATGCGTACCGGCATATGCTCAAAGTAGGCTTGATAGGCCGCCGCCCGACGTCGCAAAAAAACCGCCGGGTCGGTGTACCTGTTGTCAAGGTCATTGGCATAGTCGTTCACCACCTCGTGATCGTCCCAGGTCATCACCCAAGGGTGCGCCGCATGCGAAGCGCGCAAATCCGCATCGCCTTTGTACTGGGCATGGCGGGCGCGGTATTCGTCCAGGGTTTGTGGCATGGCCCCTGCATGCAGGCGCAGCATGTAGCGCGGGTTGGAGCTTTCGTAAATATAGTCGCCCACGAACAACACCAAGTCGACATCTTGCTTGGCAATGTCCCGATGGGCCGTGAAAAAGCCCTGCTCAAAATGCTGGCAAGAGGCCAATGCCATCCGCAGCGCATTGACCTTGTCTTGTTCGCCCGGCGTCGTGCGGGTCCGCCCTGTCGGACTGGTGGCCGAGCCGCAAATGAAGCGGTACCAATAGTGACGGCCCGGCAGCAGGCCCTTGGCCTCCAGATGCACACTCATGCCGCGCTGCGTACTGGTCACCGCGCTCCAATGCCCGACACGTTGGGTCAGCGCTTCATCGGCAAACACTTCGCATTGCACGGACAAGGGGTTGGCGCTGAGGGCCAAGTCTGCGCCCTGAAGCATCAAACGGGTCCAAAGCAACACGCTGTCGGCTCGGGGTTGACCACTGGCCACGCCCAGGCTGAAAGGATCGTTGTGCCAACGCACAGCGCGTGAGTTTTCGGCCGCAGCGCCCAAAGCCTGCTGAGCCGACAGGCTCCAAGGCGTTAACGCCAGACACAAGGCCGCGCGTCCCCAGTCCCTGCGACTTAACGCCGAACGCATGTTTGTTTTCATTTCAAAGCCCTTTTGGAAAGCATGTTAACAAGTGACAGCCCGGGCGACCCAACTTGGGCACAATCCCTGTCATGAACGATGCCACGACCCGACGCAAAGACCATCTGGATGCCCTGGCTGTGGGTCTGTTGCTGGCCTGCTGCATGTTCTGGGGCTTGCAGCAGATTCTGGTCAAGCTCATTATTCACGAAGTGGCCCCGCTGTTTCAGGCCAGTTTGCGTTGCATGGGGGCCTGTGTGCTGTTGATCCTGTGGTGCCGTTTGCGCGGCATTCGCCTGTTTGACCGTGACGGCAGCTTGAAAGCCGGGCTTTTGGCCGGCGCCTTGTTTGCGGCTGAATTTGCTTGCATTTATTGGGGCCTGATGCAAACCACCGCGTCGCGCTTGACCATTTTTTTATACACCTCGCCATTTTGGGTGGCTGCCCTGGTGCCTCTGTTTGTAAAGTCCGAACGGCTGCGTCCCGTCCAATGGCTGGGCATGGCCTGCGCGTTTGTGGCGGTCTCATTTGCCATGCATGACGGCTGGGGTGCGCAAAGTACGGGCATGGCATCGGGCGCAGTGGGCGACCTGCTGGGCTTGGCGGCCGGCGCCTTGTGGGGACTGACCACGGTGTCGATTCGGGCCAACAACCTCACCCGCATTTCACCCGAAAAGCTGCTGTTCTATCAAATCGCGGCGACCGCCGTGAGCCTGCCCTGCCTGTCCTTGGCCTGGGGTGAGTCCTGGTCTTTCGACTGGAGCCTGCTGGCTTGGGGCTCGATGTTTGCACAAACCGTGATTGGTGCATTCGCCAGTTACCTCACCTGGATGTGGATGCTCGGCCGCTACCCGGCCACACGGATTTCAGTTTTTGTTTTTTTAACCCCGTTGTTTGCCTTGCTGTTCGGTACCCTGATTTTGGGTGAAGCCGTCACGCCCACGCTGCTGGCCGCCCTGGCGCTGGTGGCGGTGGGCATCGTCCTGGTCAACCGCAAAACCAACTGATTCAAGTGAAACCCTTATCCGTCATGCCCGCGAACGCGGGTATCCATCGCTCCATCCCATGAACCCGAAAGAGACCCATGACCTACCAAGCCCTGCAAATCAACAAAGACGACGCCGGTTACCGCTGCACCCTGCAAACGCTCGATGACAGCGCCTTGCCCGAAGGCGATGTGACGGTGCAGGTGGATTACTCCACCATCAACTACAAAGACGGCCTGGCCATCACCGGCAAGTCGCCCGTGGTGCGTAAATTTCCGCTCACGCCCGGCATCGACCTGTCGGGCACCGTGACCGAGAGCCAACACCCGCTGTTCCAAGCAGGCGACCGCGTCGTGCTCAACGGCTGGGGCGTGGGCGAGAGCCACAGCGGCGGCTTGGCGCAAAAGGCCCGCCTCAAGGGCGATTGGCTGGTCAAGTTGCCTACGGCCTTCTCGCCGCGCCAGGCCATGGCCATTGGCACCGCCGGTTACACCGCCATGCTCTGCGTGATGGCCCTCGAGAAGCACGGCGTCACACCCGCCAGCGGTGACATTTTGGTCACCGGTGCGGGCGGCGGCGTGGGCAGCGTGGCGATTGCCTTGCTGGCCAAGCTGGGCTATCGCGTGGTGGCCAGCACAGGCCGCCCGCAAGAGGCCGACTACCTGCGCCAGCTGGGTGCGGCCGACATCATGGACCGGGCCGAGCTGTCTGCCCCCGGCAAGCCATTGGCCAAAGAGCGCTGGGCCGGCGTGGTCGACACCGTGGGCAGCTACACCCTGGCCAACGCCTGCGCCAGCACGAAATACGGCGGCGTGGTCACGGCCTGCGGCCTGGCCCAGGGCATGGACTTTCCGTCCAGCGTGGCGCCCTTCATCTTGCGCGGCGTGACGCTGGCGGGCATCGACAGCGTGATGGCCCCACGCGCCTTGCGCGAAGCCGCTTGGGCACGTTTGGCGCAAGACCTGGACGCCGCGCAGCTGGAGCGCATGACCCGTGAAGTGGGCCTGGCCGAGGCCATCGGTCTGGGCGCCGAGATTCTGGCTGGCCGAGTGCGAGGACGCGTGGTGGTGAACGTGAACGGGTGAACTGGCTTATCGATGCCAGCCGTGAGGACTTTGCCAAGTCACCGATAATCACGGCTTCTGATTTTCAAGGCCCGCCTCGGCATGTTCTCGGCGGGCTGATTTTTGCGGAGCACACCATGAGCACTTTTCAAACCATCGGCGCTCGCGCCATCGGGCTGGCCACCATTGCCGCCGACGGCACCGTGCTGGACACCTGGTATCCCACCCCTGAGTTGGTCGAGGGCATTGCCGCTTCGGGCAGCACCCGCCTGACCGAAGCAGAAGCCATGGCCGCATTGGGCCCTGATGCAGCCCAGCCTTTGACTGCTTGCCCTGTGCGCAATGTCACCGTGGTCGCTGTGCGCACCGAAATCCAGTCGCTGGCCGACGCGCCCGCCGACACGCACGACGCCTACCTGCGCCTGCACCTGCTGAGCCACCGCCTGGTTCAGCCGCACGGTGCTAACGTGGCCGGCATCTTTGGTTTGTTGGCCAACGTGGCCTGGACCAATTTCGGACCTTGCGCTGTGGCCGACGTGCCCGCCGCTCGCCTGAAGGCCCGCGCCAGCGGCCGCGTGCTCGAAGTCAAAGGCGTGGACAAGTTCCCGCAAATGACCGACTACGTGATCCCATCGGGCGTGCGCATTGCCAACGCCGACCGCGTGCGGCTGGGCGCGCACCTGGCCAGCGGCACCACCGTCATGCACGAAGGCTTTTGCAACTTCAACGCGGGCACGCTGGGTGCCAGCATGGTCGAAGGCCGCATCAGCGCAGGCGTGGTGGTCGATGACGCCAGCGATATCGGTGGCGGCGCGTCCATCATGGGCACGCTGTCGGGTGGCGGCAAAGAAGTCATCAAGGTCGGCAAGCGCTGCCTGCTGGGCGCGAACGCCGGCATCGGCATCTCGCTGGGCGACGACTGCGTGGTCGAAGCCGGTTGCTACATCACCGGCGGCAGCCGCGTGCAACTGCCCGACGGCAGCCTGATGAAGGCCAAAGAACTGTCCGGCAAAAACGGCATCCTGTTCCGCCGCGATTCGCAGTCGGGCGCTTTGCACGCGATTCCGCGCAACAAGAGCTGGGGCGAGTTGAACGCCGAGCTGCACAAAAACTGATTCCACGTTCTTTCAAAGCCAAACGGCGTGCACGCGAGAGCGGCACGCCGTTTTTTTAAGAAGCCAAGCGTAAACAGCGTTGATCAAAGGGTCTGCACCAACCCGCCATTGACGTCAGCCACTTGGCGAAACGCATCACTGATGCGCTGATCCGCCGCAGCGCTTTGCCAAAACTGTAAGGCCAATGCTTTCGCTTGCGGCCACACGCTCAAGGTATGGGCATTGGGGCGCGGCAGCTGGCTGGCCCAATCGCGCTCCACCACTTCGCCCGCCACCGGGGCATAGAACATGGGCAGCATGTCGTAGGCCGGGGCCAGCTGCCAGCGATGAGCGTGCAGCAGCAAAGACACATTGCCGTGGTGACGATCGGTG
>Ga0136644_10004407_pt1 | contig 10396 bp, 9 predicted proteins | sample C_130820_EF_Meta_FD_94780 | JGI IMG/M metagenome (GOLD analysis project Ga0136644, IMG submission 94780) | Freshwater microbial communities from Lake Croche, Canada to study carbon cycling - C_130820_EF_MetaG (v2) (version 2) | ecosystem: Environmental > Aquatic > Freshwater > Lake | place: Lake...
TGACACCGAGACAGCCCGTAAGGTTTTCGGGATTGAGGCGGAGATTGATGCTGCCACGGTCAAGAAAGTCAATCAGAACATGCTTGGCAAGGAGATCTTGGATGTGCAGGGATATCCCGAAGCGAGTTTAGGGAGGGCAACGCTCAAGAAGACAGGCAAGCAATCCGCGCGAGGGTTACCGGAGTACCAGTTGGAGGGGGACTTTACTCTCCATGGGGTTTCACGACGCGTAGTGATCCCGTGTGATTTGGAGGTCAAGGACGGCTGGCATCACCTGCGTGGTAAGTTTGCTATTCGCCAAACCGATTTTGGTATTAAGCCTTATACCAAGGCATTTGGTGCGGTGGGGATTAAAGACGAGTTGGTAATTCAAGGCGATTTGTGGGTGGTTCCGACCAAATGATCGAGTTTCCAGATGTAGCCAAGGGTGTGATTCGTAATCACTACGACATCATCACTCCATTTTATCGTTTGTTTTGGGGCCCTCATATTCATCATGGATATTGGGAAGCCGATGAGAGTTCCCAGCGAGCGCAGATACAGTTGACAGAGCGTTTGGCGAAGGTTGCCAAGATCTCTCCGTCGAGTACTGTTTACGACATCGGATGCGGTATGGGGGGATCAAGCGTCTGGCTTGCCCGGAACCTCAATTGCCAAGTCACTGGAGTGACGCTTAGTCCCGTCCAGCGGTTTTATGCCAGCAGTGCCGCGACATTGCGAGGGGTTCGTCCGCGTCCGAAGTTTTTGCGAAGTGACGCAGAGACCATCGAGTTCGACCGCGAATCCGCTGATGTGCTGTGGAGTATCGAGTGCACAGAACATCTTTTTGATAAGCCGGCTTTTTTTCGCAAGGCAGCGACATGGCTCAAACCCAATGGGCGCTTTGCGCTGTGTGCTTGGTTGGCCGGCGAGCCGCCATTAACACCCCAGCAGATCGATTTGACACGACAGGTGTGTCGAGGGATGTTTTGTCCATCGCTCGGGACCGCGTCGGACTACTGCAGATGGTTCGAGGATTCGGGGCTTAAGGTGACCTACCAAGCGATCTGGACCAAGCAGGTCGAGCGAACTTGGGAGATCTGTTTGGATCGAGTCCAAAAGACACACATTCGTCAACTTGCCAAGATCTTCGGCGCGAATCATGTTTTGTTTTTGGATCACTTCCAAGCCATCCTCGACGCTTATCGGACAGGAGCGATGGAGTATGGTTGTTTCGTAGCAGAGAAAGGTATCCAGTGAGTCAGGTAGCTGCACCGCTTCGGACGATTTCCAATTCTGACTTTTCCCAGCGGCTTGGACGCGTGACGGGAATCGCGTTTGGAATAGGGACTCAACTTGTATTTTTGTGGACCGTGGTCCATCTGTTTTTATTCTTGAGATATGGTGGGTGGCACGAATACCCAAGGGCATGGCTGGTGGATCTGCTGCTTGCGGTTTGTTTTGCGGTTCCACATAGCATCCTTTTGGCCCCTCCGGTTTCCAAATGGCTCCGACGTTGGATCCCCAGCGGGTTGCAAGGAAGCTTGCACTGCACCACGAGTTGTCTCACGTTGTTGGCGATGTTCCATTATTGGGGGCGCATGGAAATCGAGGTTTGGCATGCGACGGGTTGGGTCGAGCAAGCCATCTTGGTGGGGTTTTACGGTTCCTGGGTTGCGCTTCTATACAGTTTGTACTGTACGGGCCTTGGGTACCAAACTGGATTGACTCAGTGGTGGTATTGGTTTCGTCAGACCCCGGCTCCTAAGAGGGAGTTTGTGACGCGAGGAGCCTTTCGCTACATGAGGCATCCGGTTTACATGAGTTTTTTGGGATTGATATGGTTTACCCCGGTCATGACTCTCGACCATGCGATCCTGACGGTTGTGTGGACGGCCTATATCTATGCGGGTAGTTACTTCAAGGACCGTCGTTTGCTGAAGTTCATCGGAGAACCTTATTACGAGTATGGTAAGCGGATCTGGGGTTTGCCCATCATCGGGTTTGGATCGTTGAGATTTTTCCGTTAGCCGTTGCTAAAGCGTCGCGAGGGATTCGTGTCGTTCAAGAATCGCAAGAAAAAGTCAAAAAAATTCTGAGGTTTGGTATTCGGTCGGTTTTCTGCTCATGTGAAGGTTTGTTCGTTTTGCGGAATCGATAGTGTACTTTCGACGAATCTGCTTGCGGGTACATATACCTGCCCTCATAATTCGAGTGTTGGCTCTCTGGCATACGCACACACTCGCACATGAGGGATCAAGCGATGGATGTTTCGGGGCAAGACATATACTCTGAGTTAAAAACACTTGCGAGGGCCTACATGCGACGGGAGCGAAGGAACCATACTCTTTCGCCCACCGATTTGTTTCATGAGGCTTATTGCCGTGTCTATCCACGGATAAGCCAGGGGGTTGAAAGAAATCATGAGGTTCGGGCGATGTTCGCGGTGACCATGCGCCGTGTGCTCATCGATCATGCTCGCAAGCGGACGCGGAGGCAAAGAATCCTTTTTCCCGTGTGCATGAGTGTAGAAGAGTGCATGAATCCAACCGATCTTGACCGCGATCCGTATGAGTTGGAGTTGCTAGAATTGTTGAATAGAGCCCTTGAGGCAATGGTCGAGAAGTATCCAGCACATGCGAAGCTTGTTGAATTGAAGGTTTTCGGTGGGGAGACCATTCAAAGTTGTGCTGAGTTACTCGGCATCTCCGAAGCGACGGTGCAGCGGCGCTGGAGATTCTCGAAAGCTTGGTTGATTCGCGAAATAAAGCGAATAGAACGAGATCAAGATCAAAATGGATCTTAGGCCAAGATGCTTGAGACCAGAGTTTCCTAACAGATATTAGCACATTAAGCATCCCGTCCGATGAGTTCCCCTGACGATTCCCTAGAGAGGTTGTTTGAGCAGGCGCTCTTGAGAGAGGATCCTCTGGAGCGCGAGCAGTGGTTGCAGAGTGGTCTTGGGAATGATCCTGATAAGCTCCAAGAGGTTCGGGAACTGATCGCAAACGATGAGGAATCCGACTGGATGGACAAACCTCGTCGCATCGTCATGGAGATGAGCTTGCTCATCGAGGACATGAGAGGCAAGCAGGTCGGTCCATTCCTGTTAGCCGAGAAGATTGGTTCAGGTGGGATGGGCGATGTTTATCTAGCCAAGCAGTTGATGCCAGTTAGACGTTATGTTGCGGTTAAATTGATCTTCAGAGACACCGAGCATCAGCAGATCCTCGAGCGATTCCAAAGAGAAATACAGATGCTCGCCAACATGGAGCATCCTAACATTGCGAGGATCATCGATGCTGGAACCACAGACACTGGACTTTCCTACATTGCGATGGAGTATGTCAAGGGTCATGGCATCATGGAGTACTGCAAGCTCAACCAATTGGATATACGAGCTAGGCTTGAGCTTCATTTGCAATGCTGTCGCGCGATCCAACATGCGCACCAGAGAGGGATTATTGATGGCTACATCAAACCGAGCAACGTGATGGTGACGTTGGTTGACTCAGAGCCGATGGTCAAGGTGATCGACTTTGGGATTGCCAAGGCATCTTTGAGCGACTCGGTGCGAACTGACAACGAGTATACAAGTTCGATCGTTTCGATGATGTCGATGTCGATCACGTCGCACGGGATCTCGCCTGGCACTCCACCTTACATGAGTCCTGAGCAGTTTCCCAAAAGTGGATTGGAAATCGACACCCGGAGCGACATCTACTCGCTCGGAGCACTGCTGTATGCGATGCTTACCGACCAGAATCCGTTTGACGACGCCCAGTTGACGGACAAATCTTTGGAAGAGATTGGCGAATTGATAGGGAATAGAGATCCTTTGTTACCAAGCCAAAGGGTACCGCAACTCGCGGGAGTTCTTCGCGGAGACCTTGATTCGATCGTACGAAAAGCGATGAGTCGGGATGTGGAGAAGCGTTACCAATCCGTCGCGCAGTTCTCGGAGGATCTCCGACATTACTTGAACGGTGAACCAGTATCCACCAATCCAGGGAATTCATGGACCCAGTTTCGGAGGCTTGCTAGGCGAAATCAATTGCTGATCGTAGCCGCAGCGCTCGTGTTTGCCGGTATGCTTGTAGGTTGGTTTATAGCGGTTTATGGAGCCAGATAAGCGTCTCGGTGTGGCTGCTATCTGGCCTCAAGCGGCGTCGGCTTCTTTGAGTATTTTTGCGGTATATTGCGGAGTTAATGGGCACGAAGCCTTGTCTGGGATTGCTTGCACAATAGCAAAAGGGTGCCAACAGGCGGTTGCCCCGACTAGGCATGATCTTCGAGCTCTAGTACACTCAGTGCGGTTAGTTTCAAGGATGCTTGGTATCAGGAGGAGTCAAGATGGTGAGTCGTTTGTTTACGATCGCTTGTTGTGCGATTGTCGTCGGGTCGCTTGGTAGTTTGTTTTCACCAACCAAGGGCATGGCCCAGGACCCAAAAGTCACGCCTGTGAGCGGACCCAACAGCGTTCCTGTAGCCAATGTGCAAGACAACAACCAGCACCTTGCTCTCATGCAGTTGATCGAGTCGTTGGAGCCTTATCATCCAAAAGGTGAGATCAAAGGCACGGCGATTGTATCTGGATCGACGACCATGCAATCGCTTGGTAGGGCTTGGACGGAGCGGTTCCGCAAGTTTCATCCCGAGGTGTCCTTTAGCAAGGGCAAGGATGGGACAGAGAGTGCACTTCAGGAGATTTCGGAAAATCCCGGGGTGATTGCCGGTGCTAGTCGACCGCTGACGGATGCGGAGATGGCCGCTTTAAAGAGCAAGAACTGCAAAGAGCCAATTTCTTTGATCGTCGCCTTGGACCCTCTGGCGTTGTATGTCCATCGCGACAACCCGATCAGCAGCATTACCCCCGAGCAACTCGAAGCTATTTTTCGGGCAACCACGCCCACCAAGCCGCAAGTGACCAAGTGGGGAGATTTGGGTGTCAAAGGAGAATGGGCGGAGCAACCGATCCGGATTCACAGTCGCAGCGATGTCAGTGGGACCACTGGTTTCATTAAGCAATGGGTGGTCGGTGGTGCAGAGTTGGCTAAGTCGGCACAGGTTCATGAGACCAACACCGACGTGATCAAAGGCGTTGGTAGCGACAAGTTTGGTGTGGCCTTGAGCGGCTTCGGCGAAGCCAACCCAACAGTCAGGGCGGTTCCGTTGGCACTCAATGGTTCAGCCGTCGAGGCGACTGAGGCGAATTTTCTCGCCGGTCGGTACCCGTTTGTAAGGCCGCTTATTTTGATCATCGACAAAGAGGCGACCAAGACCGACGGCGGATTGCGGGAAGGCCTTTTGAGATATGTTCTGAGTCGCGACGGACAGCTTGAAGCGATCCGCGCAGGATTTTTTCCGCTCGATCCAGCGTTTATCCGCAAGCAGCTAGATGGGATTAGCGGTCCGCAGGTGCGTTGATACAAAAAGGTCACTTCCAAGAGGTTTATCAAGATGAGATCAAAAGTTCTATTGTTGGGGTGCTGTGTTTGGTTTTCCCTGAGTTTGCTGGCTCACGGTCAAAGCTGGCTTGGGTTTAATGCCGCAGTACCTAAAGTCGTACCGGGCTATGGCGGGAGCGTATCGGTTGCTGCTCCGGGGGTTGCAGTCCCGCCACCCCCAGGATCGGTATCCCCAAGTGTTACCTCGATGACTCCGTCACTTGTGCCAACCACCCGAACCTGGAAGCTCGGGGTGGTCGTTCGAAATACCGATGTAGGAGCGATCGTTCAAACTGTTGAGCCCAGCAGTGCCGCCCAAGTTGCTGGGATCATTCCAGGCGACACGATTATCGCGGTTTCAGGGACTCGTATCGGGGAATATGAAGGGCGAGTGGTCGACATCGGCGAAGAGATCAAACGGTCTGTGGACGGACTCGGTCGAGTCCCTTTGTTGATTCAGGATTCGCGCACGCGAGCACTCCGCGCGAGCACCGTGACTCTTTCCTCCACAGCCACGAGCCTAAGCGGTTCGGTATCCCTTGCCGACCGCGGTAGCTTGCCCGTCGGATCGGTTCTCACCGTTCAGTTGCAGAATTTGACTCGTCCCTTCTACGAGGTTGCGGGTGGAAAAGCGGTGCTTCGCGCCGAGGGAAGCGGTCCATTTCGATTCGATCTATTTATTGATCCGAGATATCTGACACCTACCGACCAGTACCAACTCACTGCAATGGTCAGCTGGAACAATCAAGTTCTGTACAACCTGAGGCAACCGTTGTTGATACCAACACAGGGTTTCAATCAGCAATACAACCTGTCGCTTGACCGAGCGGTCGCTGCCTCTGCACCTATCACTGCCTCGCTACCCACAACAGCCTCGCTACCTACAACAGCCTCAGGAGTCGTGACGGCGTCGCTGCCAGCTTCTCCAGCCCTTACCGGTCAAGTCAGCACAGACGCCTTGAATCAAGTCTTCGTGTCGCTCTTGGGCAGGCAGCCATCGAGCCGTGAATTGATCGCTTGGCAGGAGTACATGCAGCAGGGCCATACGCTCAACGATGTGGCAGCCAAGATCATGGCAAGTCCTCAGTTCCGCGAACGCTACGCGACCGATCAAGCGTATGTGCAGCAGGTGATCCAAACCTTGACCGGAAAGCTTGCCACCAGTAGCGACGTTACCTATTGGGTCGGCAGAATGCAAACTCTCGGATCGCCAGAGAAAATGATCGCGGAGTTAACGACCCAAAGACAGTAAAGGCTCTAGCGCGTAGACTGGCCAGCGCGAATAGTGAGCGAGCAGCTTTGCCTGCCAGACATGAGCCACCAGAAGAAACGCGTCGCTGGGAGAGATGTGAGCTAGTCTAAGGTCGCTAGCCAATCTCCATTCTTTTTCGACCGTCCAATCCCGGCAGCCTGGGTTGGACGGAAGAGGTTGGCAAAAGGTCTGTTCGCTGGGGTCTAGTTGATCGATCTGGGGTTCGTGAAGATACCGAACCCGACGGCATCCGATGTTTTCGAGTGTCGTGCGGCGAATAGCGATACCGTAAGGTTCCCAGTCCCACCGTGCCAGGTGGGATTGGAAGCTGCGCATACGAACGAGTTCGCCGATCGGGTTTTCGGTAAACGAGATCGACGGCAGATCTCCACGCTTGCGGGCGGTTGTTGCGACGAGTTTCTGTTCGGTGACGATGTGCAGCAAGGTATCGAGCGGTGATGGGGATGGGTTCCATTCGAGTCGGAATGCCTCGTCGAGAAGATCCCTTTCGGATTGATTGGGCCAGAGGGTTTGACGGGTTCGAGTGGTATGAATCAAGAAATTGTCGGTGGATGCAAGTCTGTTTGGGATATCGCAGGCCAGTTGTAGGGTCGCGGGGATTCTGCGGTGGCCGCAGGACCAAGGGGTGGCGGTAGGTAGATCGGGTTGATCGGCGAACCATAGAACAGCGCCCAGTTGGCTCCAATGCTTTTGGGCCATAGCGATAGCTTTCGATGGGTTCTGCTCTGCTCGAATCCACAGGCTGCTCGGCTCGACCTCCTCGCATCGTAGGCGGCGCTCCAGGATCGATGCGATTTTTCCGGACGGCGATACTTTCAGGGCGATGAGTTGGTCGGCGAGGATGCACACACCTAGGTCATCAGCCGCAAGGTTGCTTTGTTGGATCGACGTATCGCACCAGAGTTCAAGGTGCTTTACAGGCGCGTTCGAGTCGACAGATAAAGCCAGAGGGTTACCGAATCGGACGTGAACGCCTAGGCATTTGACTCCGTAGTTTTCGCACGCAAATTCGATTGCAGGAGCGTGCGGAGCGCCGAGCGGAAACAAGACGATCTGTGAGCTTCGCTTTGCTCGATGGAGGGTGGAATCCAGCGAGTGTTGCCAGCTTGGAGAGCGAAAGGCGTCGCGGTGAGGGTGTGAGGCGAGAATTCCAAGAAGAGTTGTTTTGAGGAGTGAATGGAGTAAATTTTCCGAAGGGCAGACCAGTTTCGGCTTGTCTGCAAGCCAATCGATCATCGAAGGATTCCAGCGGTTTGCAAGATCTTTCAGGTCGACAACGACACTGGAGACTTCGAATGCATCGGTGCTCATGATTTCGAAGGATAAGCGGGAAGCTGAGGTCTCTGTGGAGAACTGGGACTTGAATGGGGTAGGTTCATCGTCGATTGGGGGCCGGTCAACGCGAATGTGGCCCTGAGATTGCGGGCGTTGCGGTTGGTGGAAAAATTGTGTGTGACAATCCCAAATAGCTTCAGAATAACGTAAAATGGGGTTTTGGGTCGGATTTGGTTCGACAGATTTTCTGGCCCCTGCAATCGCAATAACCTATAGCCCAAAACAAACTGCGAATATGACCGATTCGAACGAGTCTGGCGCCCCGATGGATCCCATGGAAGGCTCATCGACGGTCTCTGAGGTGAGAGCATTTTTTGAGCAAGTCAGTGGAGAGGTGGGGAAGGTATTTGTTGGTCAGGAGGAGTTGGTAACCACAGCCCTAGTCGCTTTGGTTTCTGGCGGTCACGTCTTGATCGAGGGGGTCCCGGGTCTGGGCAAGACTTTGTTTGTCAAAACACTCGGTCGGGTGATCGGATGTCAATTCGGTCGGATCCAGTTTACGGCCGACTTGATGCCTTCGGACGTGACGGGTGCACCGATCTTCGACATGAAGACCCAGGATTTTCGATTTCGGCCTGGTCCCGTTTTCACGCAGTTGTTGTTGGCCGATGAAATCAATCGATCGCCGGCAAAGACCCATGCGGCGCTTCTTGAGATCATGCAGGAGTCTCGGGTAACGATCGACGGCGTGACCCATTCGGTTCCTCTCCCTTTTTTGGTTTTCGCCACGCAGAATCCTCTCGAAAGCGAGGGGACATACTCGCTTCCCGAGGCACAATTGGATCGGTTCATGTTCAAGGCGATGGTCGGCTATCCGAGCGAGGAAGAGGAGACGCGAGTTTTAGAGATGCATTCTCGCAAGGTGGACATGGATCGTTATTTAGCGACTGAGATTCGCAATGTCACAAGTGCCGAGGCCATTTACGGTCTGATCCAAAAGGTTTCGGAGATTCGCGTTGAGCCCAAGTTGCTTCAGTACATCAACAAGATCGTTCGCACGACGAGGGCTTGGCCAACCTTTCACCTGGGTGCCTCGCCGCGTGCTGGGTTGTCTTTGGTCCAGGGAGCAAGGGCACTGGCTGCGTTTCGAGGTCGAAACTATGCAGTCCCAGACGATGTTTCTGAGATCGTCTTACCGGCCCTTCGGCATCGCGTTGTATTGGGTGCCGAAGCGGAAGTAGATGGCACCAGCATCGATCAAGAGTTGCGGACACTGCTCAAGAGTGTCGAAGTCCCGAGGATGTAGTAGCCCTATGGAGCCTCAGGCACCTCTTTATGATCTTGTTGGTAGGTATCTGTTCTGGGCACCCTGGGTTGGGTTGCTCGCAATCGTCTCTCCATTGGTGCTTATGGCAGCAATCTGGCGTATCTATCCGACCAAGTTTGCGGTTCGGGTTTTGATACCCCTGTTGGTCCTATCTGTATTGATGGTTGCAGTACCACCGGTAGCCCAGATGCTGAGTCCTGGTGCCAAATCCGGTCTTGTTTGGATGCTGCAATTCAGCGCGAATCTGCTCATTTACTTTTTGGTTTTGATCGATCTGCTAGTAATCGTAATGCTGGTATTGGATTTGCTGACTCTGACATCACCGTCGGGGATCCGCGTTTACCGAAAGATGTTGCGAAGTGCGTCGCTTGGAGGCGAGCACTCCGTCAGGCTTTTTGTTGAGAATCTCGGACGCAGGACCCATCGGCTAGACATCAAGGACGATTGTCCTGACACGATGGACGCTGTGCCAGATTCGCAACAAGCGGAAATTGAGCCGAGGAAAAGGTTGGAGTTGGTTTACGAACTCAAGCCGACGATGCGCGGGGTGTTCCGTTTCGAGAAGATATTCTTGCGATTGCAAAGCAAGCTGGGTTTCTGGAATCGATTTGTCGAGCGGCAGTGCGAGTCGGAGTTGTTGGTTTACCCCAACATGCAGCAACTCGATGAATACGCGCATTTGGCTAGGACCAATCGATTGAATCTGATCGGCGTACGAAAAACCCGCAAAGCCGGGCAGGACAACAATTTCGAACGGCTCCGAGACTACAACCAAGACGATAACTACAAGCACATAGACTGGCGTGCGACGGCGCGTAGGCAAAAGGTTACCGTCAAGCAGTTTCAGCAAGACCAGAGTCAGCGGATTGTTTTTATGCTCGACTGCGGGCGGTTGATGACCAACGAGCACAACGGTCTGAGTCTGCTCGATTATGCGATGAACTCCATTTTGATGATGAGCTATGTTGCCCTCAATCAGGGGGACTCGGTGGGGTTGCTATGTTTTTCTGACAAGGTCGAGAAGTATGTTCCGGTCCGGGGCGGTCCAAGGCAGATGAATCACATGTTGCACGGCCTTTTCGATCGCTTTCCACA
>Ga0136644_10004410_pt1 | contig 10392 bp, 9 predicted proteins | sample C_130820_EF_Meta_FD_94780 | JGI IMG/M metagenome (GOLD analysis project Ga0136644, IMG submission 94780) | Freshwater microbial communities from Lake Croche, Canada to study carbon cycling - C_130820_EF_MetaG (v2) (version 2) | ecosystem: Environmental > Aquatic > Freshwater > Lake | place: Lake...
TGATACTTTTAATGATGGTATTTTATTATTGTTTAATAGTTTATCTTAAGTATCTTTATAAGAAGCAAAATTCTAAGTTTACTCCACTTGATTCAGGTATACCTGCTGTTCAAAACCAAGAACAGCCAATTGTTATAAAATCTGAACCAAATGTTTATCTCACAGAAGATACCCGTATGAAAGATCCACTTTTACCACCAGTTAACCCAATGGCAAGAAAGAGGATAATTAAGAATGTAATCCCAGCATCACATGAACTTTATTCAGACCAAACATATGATACTACCGATTACATTCTTGATGTACCACCTCTTCAAAACACAAATCAGCTTATTTATTCAGGAGGGGAAACCCAACTTATCCAGGTACCACTTCAATATAACGAGCCGTACGAAGAACCACTAAGAACACAAGATATACTTATAACACCGTACAATAAAGTTAAATACGGTACCTGTTAACGCTTCTTATTTACCTCTTTTTGTTTATTAATAACATAACAGCAACAACTACAAATAATATATATGGATTGGGGGGAGGCGGAGGGTACGAATACATTATTAAATTTAAATTAAATTAACTTTAAATTAATTTAAATGTAATATACAATAATGTCGTTGGAAAAAGTTCAAATACCGATTTATAATAGTATTGTTATAAATGGGAAAGAGTCTTTAATTGAAAACCAGGATTATTTCACATTAAAAGACGAATATCTCAGTTACATAAATGACTACCGCGAAAACCCAAGCGACCAGTTCATAGGGGGGATGCCCGTTCAACTTCAAAAAAACTGTTTATCACAGCTTCTGAGGGGTACAAGTTATGAAAAACTTATTTATGGAATTACATTGAAAGTAAATGGAGTAAGGCACCTGTTTTTTCTTTCTAAAACAGGTGTACTTTATTTTATAGACCGTGTTACAAATTTTTATTATTTTAAAAGACCCGATAATTCAGTTGTAAGTTTTAAACCAACTGAATTTCCATTTTTATTCGATGGTGAATTGGTTCTCCATAAAAATGGTAGGTTTGAATTTCTTGTTTTTGATGTGATAATGTATATGGACCGCGGAAAAAATTACAATTGGATGTCTAATAATTATTACGACCGATTGTACATTATGGATAAGGCGATCAATAAGGATCTTACATTCATGGAATTTGATGTTACTTTAAAAACATGGTTTCCAATTGAAACAATTAAACAAACATCTAATATTTATAAATATGTAATTGATAAAACGAACGAAACTCGTTCAAAAAAACCCAGACTCGAAGAAGATGGTTTAATTCTCCAGCCTTTTGATGGAAATTATATTCCGTTTAGAGAATGGAATGTTTTTAATAATGTCCAGTTCAAATGGAAACCGCCTCAACAACTTACAATAGACTTTAAAATAAAACTAAACCCGGAAAATAGAAACGAGTGGTGGCTATTAACTAAGTCCGACCAAAATTACGATGTCAAACAACCAGATGGTACAACGATACACGCGGTAATAATACCTACCAAATCAGATAGAGAAAATTACAATGAAGGAGATGTTCTTGAATGTAAACTCAAGGAACGAAGTAACCCACAAAGGAATATATTTGTACCTATTTTAAAAAGAGCCGATAAAACTGAGGGAAACAGTCTTCAAACAATAATGAGTACACTTGATGTTGTAGAAAACCCATTTACTCTTGATATCCTCAAACCAGCTATACTGAGTATACTTTCAGGTGAAAATATAGAAGAAACATTACAGTTTTATAGTTTACCCAAAATGATCCTTTGCTCCGTTAACATGTTTTTTTCTGAATCGGAAATTATGGAAATCAAAAAAATTTACGAAGTTTATTTTGAAAATCCCAAGATTTACGAACTTGAATTTAGGGTATATCCATATATTAAAAAGGGTAAAAAAGAAAGTATACAAAAATTCACTTATTATTATTTTCTTGATTTCCTGAAAAAATCCGGTATGAAAATGGTCCATGAATTTTCCATAGATACAATCTTAAACAATCAAAATAAAACAGAAACATACCGTAGTAGTTATTCTGATTTTTCATTCAAAAACCCAGTTAACCTTGTAAAAAGAAAAGTAGCTGATTACCGTTTGACACCAACGAGTAATATTTTTCCATTAACACTTAAACTGAATTTATCAACTGAAACAAGTTCTCCAATAAAAGTAGGGTTAAAAAACCAATTACACGATAAAGTGGTTTACAATACAATCAGAATAAAAGACCGTAATTCGTTTTTAAAAAATCCATGGAGAATTGACATAACAAAAATAATAACTACAATGAATATTAATTCTTCGGGTATTGAAACATATGAAATAGAATGTGAATATATCGGTGAACATATTCCATTTCAAACATTTATAGAATCTATGAATCAACTTTATAAAACAATATTATACAACACTACTTACTGCTAAAGGCTCACCAATAACACTTTGGTAATAAACTTTTCCATGAAACGAGAACCCAATTGGGTTTTGGTTTAATGAAACAAATACTTCTCGATCGATAGGGCTATTTATGGATTCAAGTATACTAATAACTTCTGCGTAAGTATTTAATGGAGAATCAAGTATTTCCAAGGGGATAAATGGTTTTCTATTTTCTATTTTAAAGTTAGTTCGTTTAAGGTTTATTTTACAAAGTAAAATTAGATTATCACCCTTTCCCTTGGTAAAAGCTACAGGTAACTCTATGTCATTTTCTTTTCCTTGTTGTACTAATTCGGTGGGTAAAGTTTTGTTTTCAACAGTTATCCTCCATCTGTTTTCTTTTAACTTCTGGGCATTTAGTGAAATGGTGATATTGTAGTCATGTAAAGTGTCGCTCCATATTCTTGTTTCTTTTCCTGAAAATGGAATAAATAAAAGTTTTGAATTAAATTGAATGAAATAATTTGATCCTTGTATTATATTTAAATCAAAGTTCATTTCAATTTTTAATGAATTATTTTTAGAAGTTACGATATTTACAACTGATTTCAGGTAATTCCATCTTTTTTCAGAAGAAGAGTAATAATCTAATTTCGAGATATCAGAATTTTTGTAAAACGAAATGTCAAATGGGTAAAATATAAATTCAGGATCCATGAATGGAAACAAAAATCCTTCGAGTTCTGTTCCTTTCAATTCTTCAATTGTTTCAATACCACTTTCAGATATTTCCCCAAATTCATTAATAAAATAACTTTTACCTTCATTATCAATATACAATTTTACACGAATGGTGTCATCTGGTATAGGTGTAACAAGGTATGCGTTTTTAGTAAATGTATCGAGTGTAACAAGAGGTTTGATTGGTTTAAATGTGAATTTTGGTAATTTTAAATTTTGTTTAAATGAAGAATACTCCTTTTCAAATACACTGGAATCTCTAAGATACCCGGCGCTTTCCATAAAGTTCCTTAATTCATTTTCATTCATGTTATTTAACCCTGGGTAACTTCGGGGTTCAACAATTTTAGTTCCAGGAACAAATACTGCGCTATCTCCAGGAGTCACCGTTTCATCGAATAAACCGTCAGGGTATCCATTCAGTATATTATTGTGGTATCTTCCGATAAAGTCTGGACTTTTTGGGTCCGACTTTAATTTCCTACAACAAGGTTCGTACTTTCCATCTGGTCTTTTAATACCCTTGACATAATATCCATCCATAGGACAAGTTCCGTAAAAACTGTATGGAACTGGTCTAAAATCACCACTCCCAGCAATTGTGCCAGATCTGTTATGGCACATTTTGGGTTGTTTTCCATCAACCATATTGGGTATCTTAGATTTCTTTACAGATTTAACTTCATTCGTAATTATATCATAACCTGCTTCGGATGAATAACTTATAACTTCTTCAAGAAGTTGTTTCAAGAAAATGTAAATTTTTTCTAAAATGCTGTAATTCAGTTCATCTGTAGATTCGGGATCTAAATGAGACCCTCGTAATTGTACGGCTCCTCTTTTATAAATCATAACATGGATCTTAACATCAAAATCAATTAAATTGAATTGTATGTATGGATTTGTCATTTTGTTGCTCCTGCTGTATTGCTCTCCAGAATTGTAATTGTATTTATTGATGAAATAATAGTTGCTTGCTGAACCTACCATAAAGGCGTCTTTCCCCTGAACCTTCTTTCTGAATACATTCCATAAATTTGCGTTCAGGGTATTTAAATCGATAAGAAGATCCTTTTGACGATTTTCAGGAATTAAATTAAATTGTGCTGATATCAAGTAACGGTAAGAATCATTAATCTTGAATGGACTATTGAGTACAGCGTTTGTTTTATTAATACGGTAAAATATTAATTCAGGTAAATCGGTATCATTCATTTGGGCAGATATAATATTGATTACTCCATTTCGTGAAATACGAACAGTTGTATGTTGGCCCATTTCATTTTCATATAAAATTTCTACATTATCGGTAAATGTTTGGCTTCTTGCTCTTTTACTAACGATCTTTTTCTGACCACTCTTTTTGACGAGCAGATCGTACCGGGTTCCTTCTTCGGCACCCTTAAAGCGATCGGAAACACGGGAAAGAACAAGCGAAGAATTAAATGGGCGTCTACAGCTTTCCTTGTGGTAATTTGGACCTTCTCGTTCACAATATACACACATAAACCCAGGTTCAATTGGTCCTTTGGGAGGGTAGTTATAACTAAAATCGGATTTATCTGCTCTGTTTAAATTCTGTATTTGGTAATAACTTTTTGAAATAAACGCGGGTACGCTTTTTAATTCGGGAACATTGTCTTTGAGAGTAATATCAAGTTGAAAGTTAGTAACGAGTTTCTCCAAATTTAAAATGTCATCTTTTGTTTTACTTTTTTTATTTATTAACATGCTATAAGTTAACGGTTTCAATGGTGAGATAACGGTATCCATTTATATTTAAAATTATTTTTTATTAAAGTTTAAACTTTAAAGTTTTAAACTTTACGAAGAAGCAACCTTAATAACAAATTTCGCCTTTTTGGTTGTAGAAATGGGTAAATGATAACTAATCTGTTTACCGATTTCTTCAAATTCCAACGTGCCTGAATAATCCTTGGTATCATTAATGTAATCGGCAAAAATCTTTTTAAGTTTTGGTACAAATGTGTAAGACTCATCAAATAAATTAACACATATACCTTTTTCATTTTGAAAGAACTTAAGCTTTTTTGAAATATCAACACAAATTTCTATCTTTTCCTTTGAAGTATAAAAACTCATTTATAGTTTTGGTTACATTTTATTTAAAGAATAAACGATAAACGAATTTAGATGACAATGAGTATAAGTTATGTTAAGGTGTTTAATAATTTAGTCGATGAATTTTTCAGAGAACTTATGGATATATTTCCAGAAGAAAAAAAAATCAAGGTCCAACATACTTTTTTCGAAACAATAATCAAAGCAAATGCCAAAAAACCATGTGTAGAATTTATGACTAAGAGTATTCCATACCTTGAAAAGATAGCTATGAAAGACGAAGCATTTTTCACAAGTGACGACAAACCACAAATACTTGAAGCCTTAAATATTAAAAAAATATGGACATCGGATCTTTCACCTGTTACAAAAGAGGCTATTTGGAAATACATCAGGTCATTTTTTGCGATAGGTATAAAAATAGTAGAAATGCCACCAGAGACACACGAAATTATCAATTACATAATAACATCGTGAATTACATAATAACATCGTGAATAATGGTAAAATTTTAATTTAAAATTTTGAATTAAAATAAAATAATATCATTTATCAAATGGTACAGTTTTGGTTGGATTATTTACCAGATCTTTTAAATCTTCAAAATTTTACATTTTTGAATAATGGTCCCAAAACGGAAAACTACACCAAGGTACTGAATCTAGTATCAATGATGGCACTGATAGTTGGTCTTTCTTTAACATTTGTCAAAAAAGATAGTGTATATTTTGCTATTACCGTAGTTGTTCTTTCTCTTTGTATACTCGTTAATTCTAACAAAGCTTCTAAATTTACAAGTGTAAATGTACCAACAAGCAATTTATCAAATGCTTACGACACGGGTGTATACCTCGTAAAGGCTGTAACACATGAACCAGGAAAACTTAATAATTTACTTTATGTAAGTGATGTATTAAATTTTAATAAGGGTGATATAATTGCCTTGAGTATAAATGGAAATATAGTCGAAACAAATATAGTTACAGACATCCAATACACACTAGAACCATCCCCAACAGGAACAGGTACACCAGTTATAGTTTTACTTAATAATATAAAGGGAGATTATTCAAAGTACACCACCCGGGTCTTAAAAGTAAGTGATACATCCCCGAACATCATCCCACCCCCAGATGGAAATTTCTCCATAAATTCGGTAAATTACCCACAAGGAATGAGCGACCGACAAACACTTGCTCTTCAAAATTATCCACCATTTAACCTTCCAAATGGAAACAGGTACGACTGGAACCTTGAACTTGCTACATCTGGTGTTAACGGTGTACCAAGCACTTATGAATATCAAGGCCAGCCTTACGGAGACCTTAAGTGCCGTGAATCAACATTAAACAACCCGATGGGGGTTATAGAGGTACCTGATTACGATACAGCCCCAACGATGTATGGAACTTGTAATGAGGCTGAGCTTAATTCCAACGGAAAAACAAATAATTATACAATGACAGACAACCAGGAAGCAACTGTTTCTCAGAGAGTAAACGATCTGTTGTTCCACAAGGGAAACTCACAATGGCATTATTCACCAGTTCCTATCGACACCCTACCCAACGACCAAGAAGCATTTGCTCATTTTCTTTATAGAAACCCGAGCAACTTGATAAACCCCAAGTATGGAAGTATATTCGTAAACGAACCAGAAAAATTGAAACTTGTATCACGGCTAGCAAAGGCTTCTGGAACAGAGAATGGTGGCGGAGGCGGCAACCGCTAAAATATTTAATTAAATTTAAATAAAATAATTATAATAATTAATTAGCTCAATGGAATCGCTTCAAGATGTGTTTTACGATAAGGTTTCTCCATCCATAATAAATGTGTTGAAATTTTTACTGATCCAAGACCCTGTAAAGGTTGCTATAGGGTTGGCGTTGGGGATGTCCCTAAATAACTTATTTGTTGGTTTTTCTGATGATATGATAAAACCGTTAGTTAGTATTTTTTCAAAGTCAGTTTCTGATACCGGGTTGAAATTCTTTGCTTTTGGGTCAACATTTAATATAGGTGATTTATTTCAACAAATTGTAACTTTTATTGTCTTTATTTTATGTGTATATTATTTGTTTGTAGTACCGGTAAACAAGTTAAAACAAAAATACGATATAGATCAGAAGACTACATCTTGTCCATACTGTACGACGCTTATTAACCCTAACGCTACAAGGTGCCCAGCATGTACATCAAATTTAAATAAGAATTAAATTAAAAAATTAAAATAAAATATTATTATCAAGTATTATGGGTGATTTTTCACAAGATTCCCCATCCATGAATGCTGCGAGCAAGAAAATGAAATACTACAATCAAGAAGCAGTTAAAGACCCTTATGCTCAAATCTCAAATTCAGGTTTTACACCAATTGGAAATCTCAAGTCTTACAATGTAGCTAATATGTACGATCGCCCTGAACCAACCAATCTTCGCGATCTTCGTGAAGTTTATACAGTTCCATATAGCACATCCCCCTTCCTTGGAAACAATACAACAAGTATAAAATACATCGACGACGATTCTACGAAACTTAGGTACCCTGTTTTCCAGAACCGAAAGTCGGCAATAGGAACATCACAGGTTACAATTCATCCCCAACAAGTGTTTAGTTTTAACCCAAATGTTTCTAACGAACTGAACACTTTTTATGAACAAGCGACAACCATTAACCAAATGGGTAACGATGACTATACCTATTCAGCATCCATTGATCCAACCTTTGTAGGGCTTGGTCAAAAGAATGATGGTTCACAGTCAACCAGGTTCGTTAACAGGTGGGATATCGTAGACCCCCGTGTTGTACAAAATGTTGATAACATTGTAATGAATATGAAGGGGTCAGATGGCCACATTATAAGTTTACACCAATGCGGTGTTAGCAGTAGAAATGAGCTTAGAAATTATGTTGAATCAAATAACTGTTAAAATTAAGATAAGTTTAAATAATAAATTATAAATTATTAATTATTATTACTAATATGGACAGTATAACCGTTGTAGTTTCCAGATACAATAAAAATGTCGATTTTGTAAATAAATTCCCCAGTGATGTGAAAATATGTGTGTATGATAAAGAAAATCCCAAAAATCCATACAATGTTCCTGTAAATAAAGGAAACGAAGCATCGGCATTTTTAAAGTATATTTTAGATCATTATGAGAACTTATCAGAATTCACATATTTTATACATGATGAAGAATATTCATGGCATCATTCTGGGAGTATAATAGAAAAGTTTTTCGAAGCTCTACATTCTAATAAACTATATTATAATGTAAATCATTTGATTCTTGGAAGTATAATAGATAATAAAGAATGTGTAGAATGGTTTGATCAATATATAAGGCCATATTTTAATATAAATTCAGATTGTGACTGGACTGTAGGTAACAGAGGATGTGCGCAATTTTTAGTTCATAAATCAAGAATACTAAGATTACCAAAAAAGTTCTACGAAGACATTTATGTTTGGTTAATAACGACCGATTTAACTTCATATTTTTCAAGTAGATATTTAGAATGGACATGGCATGTGTTTTGGGATGATAAATATGAACTAAAATAAAATAAATGTAAATTTAAAATGGAAAATAAAACCACAGTATCTGATGAACTTAGTTCGGAGCAACAGCCACTCGGAACTAAATTCCATAGTTACAATTTAAACCAAGCAGCTAATTATTACACACTTGACCCATTTCAATACAGTATAACCAAATTTGATTTTAACCAAAAAAGATCCCAAAACCCTCAAGAAAGTACTATGGAATTTAAAAATGACCCCGGGCTAATTTATAAAGGTGTTGATTTTGAAAAGTTACTCCCCAATTTCACACAAACAAAAAAGTCAGTAAATGATTTTACTGCCCAAGACTATCACCGGTTTGAAGCAAACGATGGATATTTCAACCCAAAGGAAAACAAAGATCTTTGGTACTACGGAGCTGCTAAAAATGCTCGAATGAATGGTTCTGGTATAGCTGGCGCTCCTTTAAATGTTCAGGAACTCAATCATATAATTTTCCCAGAACCACAAAGAGGAGGTTTGAATTCTCAGAATCTCGCAAAGTATTCATCCACAAATTACGATAAAAAATCAAACTTTGTTGGTAATTGTCAATTTTTCGATTACAATTCAAATAACCGTGATACATTTACATTTGACGGTGTTTATGGATTTGATTCTAACTACTGTAGAAATATAGGTATTTCCAGTGAATACCAGGGTTCGATGCCTTTTAATACATTTTAAACTAAAATAAAAATAAAAGTAAAGATAAATGTTAGATTTTGGTAGACGAAAGGAGTCATTTACACCTGTGTACCTTGATTCCGTTAATTATCGTAAACAAGCACCAAATGCTACAGAGCAACGAAATACCAATACATTTTCCCCAACTGAACAGCATTCAGGAAATTTTCAAACTGGTTACAATAATCCATACAGTTCAGATTCGACTGAAAATTACTACCCAATAGCTCCACAAACGGAAGTTAATCAAAAAGACTTTATTCAGAAAAATAGTCTGTACAATAAACAAACTATTAATGGTATACCCCTAAAAGACTACTATGAGAAGTATACAAATGATGTTCTCAATAATGGATCCTGGTTTTTAAATAAGGATATGCCACAGGATACAAATCAATATCTCGACGATTCTCAGGTACAACAGCGTATGGAGGCATTTACGGGTCTTCGCCAGAAACGAGACCGTGAAGACCTTGGAAAACCAAATCGCACAGAAACACTTAATTTCTTCACTCCAGAAGAGCGAATCACTGGGTATGGATACCAGTATGGACAAAGTGGTAAGGGTGGTCCTGGTTACGAAATTAGTCGCCAAAAGGAAATAGAAGAAATAAAATCAACCTTTAAATTCAAGACAAATGAACAACCCGTTGAGAAAATCCATGTCGGCCCAGGGTTGTCACTTGGTACATCAATTCCAGCAGCGGGTGGTTTCCACCAATACACACGAGTTGTACCTGATAACATTTCGAATCACACAGCAAATCAACTTCCAGGAATGGTAGCTGGTGGAAAGTGGCTAATGTCAAATGCTCCAACAAGCCAACAACCAGTGATGAAAAACCGTCCAAATGGATTTTATTCGCTTTGTCAACATGGCCCTATGCCAAGTCGTGGCGCTGTGACGGCGGAAA
>Ga0136644_10004411_pt1 | contig 10390 bp, 7 predicted proteins | sample C_130820_EF_Meta_FD_94780 | JGI IMG/M metagenome (GOLD analysis project Ga0136644, IMG submission 94780) | Freshwater microbial communities from Lake Croche, Canada to study carbon cycling - C_130820_EF_MetaG (v2) (version 2) | ecosystem: Environmental > Aquatic > Freshwater > Lake | place: Lake...
AATATCGTACTGCCAAACTATGAAATGTATGGACTTTCATATTCGTAATACCAGCTCTTTTTACGCGATCTTTTACTTCTATTCGTAACATAGAATTATATGTCATTTGTAATAATTGAGAACCGACTAATGCTTTGGCAACAGATAAAATAAGTGTTGTTTTACCTGTTCCTGCACAAGAATCTACAATCACATTATGCCCTTCTACAACGTTTTTTAATATATTTTGCTGTTCCTCACTAAGAGGTTTCTGTTCACTCATAGATTATTATATTATTTATCAATAGAAATGATTGGTGATTTCTATTTATATTAGTTTTTATTATGTTCGGAATGCAAAAGCAAATGTACCCACAGCGAATAATCCTAAAACAAGACCTGTATGGTAATATACTTGCATTCCACGATACATTGCTAACCATGCTTTATTCTGATCTGGCGTAGTAATATGATTTAACATCCAGTCAGATTTTGGAGAAAGAGTATAATAGAAATAGTTGGTTACAAAAGAGATGGCAACTACCATACTTACTAAGGCCAATGGAGAAAACCTATCTTTCTTGATTTGTACGTTGTAAAAGATGATTACGAGAGAAAGAAGAAAGCCTAAAATATATCCAAAATAATAAATACGAGTTCGTTCATCTACTATATTTGAGTAGGTTTTGCGGAGTTTTTCAGGTAATTGAGCCTGATAATTTACTATTATATTACTTTGATAAGTAGCATAATTCATATAGATCATTCCGATCAAGAAAACAGCAGAAACTCCACAACTTATTCCACAAGGCATTTTCTTGTTTTCTTATATAAATAATAAAATATATTAATCTTATGTTTTCTCTTTCTATTTTTTGATCAAAATGAGAAAGAATAGAGTAAAAAAGTCGGGAAGAATTTTAAAATGGACAAGGTTTTCTTGTCCAAAAAAAAATTATAGGAATAGTTTCTGTAAAAGGGGTCAGGGAGACTGATATGCAGTAAAACGTGTTTTTTTGTGAAAAACACCACTGCATAATTTCGCTGCATAACTGGACCCTATTCTGGCACAGAAGTTGCACGCACTTTAGGAAAAACTTCTGTGCCAGAATTTAGGACAAATATGGTCTTACCATATATCGTAAGAATATGAATAATATAGTACTTGTCTTATCGGGCAGCACAGAAGTGACTTCTGTGCTTCTGTGCCGAAATGATTCTGCGTAAAACTATATAAAATAAAATCTCAATAGATTCTATAATGGAAAATAAACGAATACGCAAATTCACTTATTTCTATAAAACGTGGGATGAAAATATAACGACAAATCTTAAATTAATGCCTTGTAAATACCATATTTTTGGAGAAGAATCAAATACGGGCTTTCTCAAAGGTTGTATTTATTTTGCAAATCCAAGAGGAATAAAGAATATTATAAAAATATTAGGAAGCGAAATTACCATTGATACAAGTGATGAAAAAATAAATGAATATGAGAAACTAGAAAATAGCTGGGAAACTGGAGAAAGACCTACACAAGGAAAACCCAAAAAGGAGAAAAAGAAGATAATGTCTAATGGGATCATTGTTGAACCACTCAACAATACAATAATGGAACAAAATACATCTTTAATTGAACATAGTAAAGAAATATGTCATTTTTTAATGAAACAAAATCAACAGTTATTGGAAGAAAATAAGCAATTAAAACAGACAAGTGTGAGTGCTGTTACTACAACAAACAATTGTAATAATAGTATTACAAATAATATTGAGAAACTAGAAAACAATAAGACATTTAATATTAATGTTTTCTTGAACGAAGATTGTAAAAATGCTATTACTATGGGTGAATTTATTAATTCCCTTAAAATTGAAGATTCAGATCTGTTTTGCGCAAAGGAACATGGCCTTGTAGAAGCTATTACGAATATTTTCCATAGAGGACTAGAAAATTGTGATGTGAATACGAGGCCAGTCCATTGTACTGATACAAAGAGAGAAACCCTCCACATTAAAGAGGAGGATGGATGGGTTAGAGAAACTGGGCCAGAAGGTAAACGAATGAAGAATGCTATTAGTACGATTTCTAATAAGAAAATACGAAAGCTATCGGAATATATTCAGGAACATCCTGATTATAATAGTGTCTATTCACCCCAATATGAAGATTGCCTACAAATGATGAGAAATGTGATGGGTGCATCTGAAGATTCTGAGAAAACAGAGAAACGGGTTCTCAAAAATATTGCCAAAACCGTATTTATCAATGGTGAAACTAGTAAATAACTATTATTTATCGTAGTTTTTTTGTTTTACGAAGAGTAGAGTTTGGAACAAAATTCTTATTATTTTGAATAGCGCGTAAGAGACGCATTTGTTTTATGGCATTCTCCTTTGTAGTACATTTTGAGAAAACCCGCTTTTTCTTATAATTTGTTACACGGTAACAAGATTTTCCTTTCACTTTTCTTGATCTATATGGCATTTCTTATTTTTATTATATATAATAAACATATAATAAAATCATAGGTTCATATGCTATCAGTAATTTACTTTACTATTTGAGAAAATTACGTCATCCCTATTTGTACTAGATTTATCCTAATTATCACCACGATAGCCTTTCTTGTGCCCTTTTGGAGTAATTTGTTGTTGACTTTTTGTTCCGGTACGTCAGGGTTTTATCCTTTTTCTATGACCAAATTCCTGTTGATTTTTTGATATATCATCATTATTAGAATAATGTTTATTATATTTATTATTGCGACCAGGTTTCTCATCAGTACCATCTAGAAAATCAGCTAAACATGCTTTTCTTGAATAACTAGGACTCGGACTTGATTCATCAAGACTTGGTTCTTGCATATAGATAGTAACATGAATTTCATTTATATGATTCAATAAACTATTTTTTATAAAAGTAAAAGTGAAAGTAAAAGTAAAAGTAGAGGAGGGTTTGAAAGGGTAAGAAGTCACTACGTGACTTATCACCTTATGATCGCAGAGCGATCATTGAGGAACCTTAGGTTCCCTTCTTTATAGATCATACATCAATTTAAAATCCAGGCAAAAGGAGTAGTTCGCATTATTCATATTCAAAATACGACCATATTCATCATATAACTGAATACGAAGACGCTGAATATCCACAGGACCAAAGTATTGCCGAGGTTCTGTAATAATAGTAAAATTATTTTCTTGCACAGATCCGAAAAACGACCCTTTTACGGATATTCGCGCTAAAATGTTCGGATTCAAAATAGACTTATTAAAAATACTGATAAATTGATTATTTGCGTTATTATTAAAATCATCTACAGCCAAATAAATATAACGAATAGTAGACATTTCAAACACTGTATCTGCAACATAAGAAATAGCCCCCTCATATTTGGGCTTAATGAAACCCAAGTTCCAACCTATTTTTGAGAAAAGAATCGTAGTATCTGAAGTACCATTTCTATTTTTCGTAAAATCCAATGTAATAGAATTAAAGAAACTAGCATGGCTTTCAGAAGGTTTAATAGTAACTTTTCCAGTACCCGAATTATGTGAATCTATATCTAGTGAAAGCTCAATATAAGAGAAAATAGAGAAAGGATTTACTAAATTACCACTAGGATCTAATGGTGAAAGCAGGTTATTAATAGTATTGATTAATCCATTTGCATTATAATTACCATCAGGAATGACAATAAATGTTTCTTCTGTTATTCCAGTCGTAGTAAAATTAAAGGAATTATAATTAGCCCTGATATAAATATAATTATTACCAAAACTCTCAGAAATATTATAAAAGACGATCGGTAATTCTACACAGGATAATTGCATAGAAACCACTTTATTTAATTTATTTGGTATATTCATATTAAAATCCGAACATTGCGTAGTATAAAGGCTATCACGAAAACGAGTGTCAATATTTAATGTTTTGGTAACCACTCTAGTATTTAGTGGATTTAACACACCAGGAAAAAACTCACTAGGATTCGTATAAATAAAAGGACGTTCAGGACGATTTACTAATTCCTCTGTTCTAGCAGGTGGCTCTCTAGATAATGGTGTATCTAATGTATCTAATTTATAATTTTTGGGTATACTTGTAGGCTGATTTTGTTTTGCAGTAGTATTACATTTTACTAACGTAAGCCATTCTTTGGCTTTACCGAGAAATTCAATAAGTTCAGTTTTAAATCGCTTATTCACATGTCCGCTATTTAAAAGCTGTTCGCGTATTTTATATTCTCTTTCTTCAATATCCGCTGCGGTATATTTTGACTTGGGTTTTAATTTAAAAAACTTTTCTAAATCAAGAATGGTATAATTACTTATATCTAAATCAAGTTGATCCATTAACTATTATCTTACTCCTTATATATTCATTATATCTGATTTTTATCTTATTTATCAGCGGATTTAGTAATTATATTTTGTAATAAAGTTTCATCTCGTTCAAAAATGGTTTTTAATAAATAGTAAATTTTTATTTTCGGATGGTTTATTATAGTAAATAATATATGTCTTCAAGTGATTATACAGCTTTAAGAAAATTATCACAAGTAAATGCATTATCAGTAAGACAACCTAGCACATGGTTTGATGTAAATGCTTCTCCAAATACATCAATGAATTGTTTTGTTACTGGTGATACTGGACCTATAGGTAACTATGGACCAACAGGTCCGACTGGTATGATGGGTCCTGCACTATTCACATTAACTGAGGCATCTTCATCTGGAGATATAGTATTTCCTACAAGTAATTCTATACTTAAAACATCAAATGTATCATCACCATCAGATATAATTATTACGAATGAGGATTACAACACTATTCATTTATCGTTTCAACTGCGAAATACATTATCTTCACTTTCTGCCGGAGTTACATTTAACCAGGGTTCCAGTATTTATTATGGCTTCTACGTGGATTCAACAGGGATAATAACAGCAAAATATAAATCTAACGGGACATTATTTGATATACCATTAGATATTCGTGCTGCTACAGAAGATGTATATACAGTTAAAATTACCAATAAAGAAGTATATTATTTAATAAATAATTCTATTGTAGCTTTTTCAAATACAACATTTATAAATCCAGTCCCTAGAACAGATAACTTACAACCATTTTCTGCATTTTTTAAATTAGATGCATTAAACAATAACATTAGTAATATTGTTATGTATCCATTAGTTGAAGGTTACACCGGATTTACTGGACCGACAGGAGAGCAAGGTATGACCGGACCACAAGGATTTACTGGATTTTCTGGAGAAAAAGGTATGACTGGACCGCAAGGATCTACTGGATCAACAGGAACTACAGGTCGTAGAGGATTTACAGGATCTACTGGACAAACAGGTACTTATGGAGCAGGATTATTTACATTAATTACAACTTCTCAAAATGATATTAAATTCCCCAGTAGTAATTCAATTTTAAAAATAACTCCTACTGGATTTGATACTATTTTATCACGTGAATCATATGGTACAGTAACATTATCATTTTCCATTGGAGATACTTCTACGTTAATAACAGCAGGATTAACATTTAATAATTCCTTATGTTATTATGGATTTTACATAGATGCATCTACCATGGTTTATATTATATACAATGGTCAACAACCAATAAATACAAATATTTCTATCAACGATAATGATATATTAACTATAAACCTAACAACAGATTATGTAACGTATTTGAGAAATGGAATTCAAATTGATGACCCTGTTCTTAGAAACGATTCATTTCCAGTATGCCGGGCCTATTTTCAGGTTACCAACTTGAATACCTATATTGATAATATTATTATTTATCCACTATTAGAAGGTGCAACGGGATTAACTGGTCCTACTGGTTCTACTGGTCCTACTGGGATTACTGGACCCACGGGTATAGAGGGCCCAATAGGTGTTACTGGCTACACTGGACCAACAGGATACACAGGATATACGGGATATACAGGATATACTGGAGAAAGAGGACGACATGGTCATACTGGGTACACTGGTTATACAGGTTATACTGGATACACAGGATACACCGGTTATACTGGATACACAGGATATACTGGACGAAAAGGTCCTACTGGAGAAAAAGGAGAGATGGGAGATATGGGTGCTACTGGTGAAACTGGTCATTATGGTTACACTGGTTACACCGGATATACCGGTTACACCGGTTATACCGGCTATACAGGTTACACTGGATACACCGGTCCACAAGGAATACAAGGTATTACAGGTTCACAAGGAACAACTGGACCTCTTGGTACGGGCCCAACAGGACAACGTGGACGTCGCGGAGTTACAGGTAAAAGAGGAGAGCGTGGTCATCATGGTCAACAAGGTCCACCAGGGCAGCCAGGACCTCCAGGGTATTGTTTTTGTAATGGAAGTGGTGGTGGTGGTAGTCAAGGTAGTCAAGGTCCTCAAGGTTTTACAGGTCCAACGGGATCGGGAAGTGGAGGTGGCGGGTCAAGTGGTACAGGACCCACTGGTCCTCAAGGTAGTGGAGCAACTGGTGCTCAAGGTCCACAAGGCCCTGCAGGATCTGGTGGATCAGGTGGAAGTGGAAATACAACCACATTCACACTACAATTGTATTACAATATTAGCAACAATACTACAGCATCTTCATTATTATTAGCAGATATATCTCATAATTTATCAAGCGCATTCACTGTGAATTTTAATCAAAGCTCACCCAATGTAATCTATATACAGAATAGTAATATAACAAATGTTAAAATGGCATATCTTTTAGTACCTACTGCTGCTTTTAAAGAATATGCTGTTTCAAATTCAGTTACATTATTAGCAACAGCCAATCCACTTGTAACGTGGAATTTTAATCAAACATGGGGTGTTGGTGCCTTACCTGGTGTAGTAAATACAGCACCAAATTTACCGAGTGTCACATGTTATGTTGCACCCGCAAATCCAGCAATAGGTGACATTTCAATAAATGATGTAAGAACATTAACCACATCTTCAGTAACAACGGGTACTAGTTCAAGTGTAGCTTCTAGTTCACTTACTGTAACACCAGGAACATTTAATGGTAATACTATATCATTTGGTGTAGCATATGGAGCGTTATCTTCTAGTTCAATAAACGCAGGAGCATCTGAAGTAGCACAGGGTACCAATGTGTATTTAAATTTAGCAAATTTGTATCTAACTTTTCAATCAAGTATTTGTTGATCGTATAGTAGAGATTAATTTGTAACCTTATTTTATAAGATTACAAAATGAAAGGCAGTAAACTCAAAATTGCGGTAATTTTACTATTGATTATCTTCTTTGGATTGCTGATATTGTTTGGCGGATTCTTTTCACGACCCATTTTGGAAGGTGCGGCCGAAACTGTAACATTTCCATCAACAACAAACTTAACTCCTAAAATAGCACCATCTTCAGGTAAAATTAGTAAAGTGTTCACTTATCCACTTGATAAAAATAACAAACCAAATAAAACATCAGTAAATGTAAAAAATAATGACGACAAAGTATACTGTATTCAAATATATTACGGTATTCCTCCAGGAAAAGGTGGTAGTGGTACTGGTACGTTTTCTACAAATAGTTTACCTATAATGTATTTAAATCATAATGTACCCGCACAATATACTGTATCTTTTACTAATCCTTATGAAAAAGATGGTACAAAGAATTATGGTGCAAAAGATGGTGCTGATCAACGTATATACATAACACATTCTAGTAAAATTGCTAAAGATTTTGTACCAGGTTTTAATAATAATGGCAATTATGCTAATTGTTTAACTAGTTGGATTTATAAAGAATATGCAATTCAAGGACCAGATAAAAATAAAAAAGATCTAAAAAGTTTTGTAGAAAACAAAGCAAATTGGAGTAGTAATGATTCAGTAATACCATCAGTTACACTTTTAACTGGAAATGAATCTGTTAGTACTTGTTCATCACCTGCGGCACAATCTATAAATAAAGATGGTAATGGAAATTTATCTATATCAAGTAAACCTACATTTACTACATTAGACTATAATCCTTTATTAAATCAAAAAAATACATTTTATATTGATGCTACCTATGGACAATATGGTACTAACAACTCTCTTGTTACAAGTAATAATGATACACAAGATAGTATTAAATCTGCATTGAATTTAATGACATTTTACATAAAATTTGCTGCTTAATAACTATATACGAATAATTATTTTTAAAGTCATTTTAAAAGAGAACGATTACTATATTATTATTATAATTACAATAAAAATAATATAGTAATAAATTATACAGATTATGTCAACATTTAACAATGAAATACCGGTCTGCGTACAATTACAACTACAACCTAGTTTAGCAGTACCGGGAAATAGCAGGAATGGTAATTATACTTGGACCGCAGCTTTCTCCTATTCTACCTCTCCAACCTATATACAAAATGACTATACAACCACATTTCAATACAATATGAATGATATTCAGGTTGGTCATTGGCTAGCAGGAAATGGTGGATTCGCATGGAGAATTTATGATAAACAAACTAATCAAGATGGCACATGCACTTTTTACTTAGAAGATGTAGATAACTATTGCGCAAATTTAGATAATACAGGTAATCAAGGACTCCCTAGTAATGGTGGCTTTTTTCTCTCTTTTCAATTAAATGAAGATGGACAACCCTGTATTTTTACGATAGATAATTTCTCAGATTCGTTAAGAAATGTTCCAGTAAATATGATTACCCGATTTTCTGGTTTTAATACATCAAAACAACATGTAGTAGTTTATCAACCAGGTCATGGACTACGTATTGGAGATCCTATTTGGCTTGATCCTTCTGGTGGTTTATATAGAAAAGCTAATAATTCAAATGCTTCTTATATTATTGGAATAGTTACTAATATTTCATCTAGTACCGATGCTTTTAATAATTCTATCGCAGTTAACAATTTTGAATATAAAATTTATGGAACCTATTACAGTGATTTAAGTATGAGTTTTACAACATTAGATTTTTCTCAATACCAAAAAGGTCAATTATTATATTTATCAACAGATAGTTCAAATAATTATGTACCTACCGCGCCTACAGATGTTTCTATTCCTACATGGGTCTATATGGGATTAGATCAAAGTAGTAGAAAACAAACAGCCATATTATTTACAGGAAGTGGAAGTGGTGGTGGAAGTGGTGGACAGGGTAGTACCGGACCACAAGGGCCACAAGGCCAACAAGGAGATCAAGGTAATGATGGTCCAACTGGTTATCAGGGTATTCAAGGAATACAAGGTATTCAAGGTGTTCAAGGAATACAAGGAGCTAATGGAAATGATGGCGCACAAGGCGACACCGGACCACAAGGGTCTGTAGGAACGCAAGGTAATACAGGACCACAGGGTTTACAAGGGTCCGTAGGACCGCAAGGTGACGCAGGGTCTGTAGGATTGCAAGGCGATACAGGTGACACTGGACCACAGGGGTCTGCTGGATCGCAAGGTGATACAGGACCACAAGGTTCACAAGGCGATAAAGGTTATCAAGGCGAAATCGGACCACAAGGTACTCAAGGATTAACTGGACCACAGGGTGTAACTGGACCACAAGGTTATACTGGTTCACAAGGATTAGGATTTTCTATTTTTGCAAATAGTGATTCCATAAATAATCTAGTAGCTGGTAGTATACGTAATATTGGACAATTTGCGTTAGTAAAAGGAGGGTATTTATACGTATGGATGGGAAACGGTCTTGGAGAAACTGGTGCAAATACAGGCTATCATTTTGTAGGTGATGTAACAGATCAAGCAACACTTATAGGTCCTCAAGGAACACAGGGTCCACAAGGTAGTACGGGCCAACAGGGTTACACTGGATCACAAGGATCACAAGGTAGTACAGGTCCAGAAGGTTACACTGGATCACAAGGATCACAAGGTAGTACAGGTCCACAAGGTTACACTGGATCACAAGGATCACAAGGTAGTACAGGTCCACAAGGTTACACTGGTTTACAAGGATCTACAGGTCACCAAGGTGACACTGGACCAGGTGCTGATCAATTAGTAAATACAACAAGTGATGTATCATTTAATAGCATAAATATAACAAATAACGTGGTTATTCAAGGAAACTTAACAGTTACAAACCAAACAAATGAAACCATTTTGAATATAACTACAACGAATTATCAATTGGTTATTGCGGAAGATGTATCATTAAATGGTCGTTTATTTGTTAATGGAGATGTATCTTTGAATGGTCGTTTATTCACGAATTATCCAAATAATAGTATTCCAGTAAGTGCTATTATAGGAGGTGGTCCAACTGGATATACAGGAATTCAAGGACCACAAGGGGATACCGGTTCACAAGGGATGCAAGGACCACAAGGAGATACCG
>Ga0136644_10004412_pt1 | contig 10387 bp, 2 predicted proteins | sample C_130820_EF_Meta_FD_94780 | JGI IMG/M metagenome (GOLD analysis project Ga0136644, IMG submission 94780) | Freshwater microbial communities from Lake Croche, Canada to study carbon cycling - C_130820_EF_MetaG (v2) (version 2) | ecosystem: Environmental > Aquatic > Freshwater > Lake | place: Lake...
ATCAGCCGCGCTGTGACGGAAGTCGATGAAACGCTTATCAATCAAATATCCTTGGCAAAAGACTGAGCCGGGGCAGGGGTTCTTTATTCCCTGCCTCGACACCGCTGCCGTCCGCACCGAAGGTTTAAACCAAGCCCTGAAGTTCAGGGTGTTTAATGCTAAGGCTACCCCTTGTATTCGGGGTGGCCTTATCGGGGTATGGTTTTATCGGTAGCTTTTTCAACAGATGAAGCAAACTGAGTTTTCATTTGCCGCATTTTTGTAAGTTGTGCACGCTTTTCTTCTGGTGACATATTGGACGCACGGATGGCGTTTTCGTATGCAGTCAAGTCCCGGATGGTTGATGTGTAGTAGTCTGCCACTTCTGACATTGCATATTCGTTGCCGCGGCTGTTAAGCAGTTCCATTGCTTCGGCTTTATATCCTCGGTTAAACAAGTCATCCACAGACTTTTCAACTTTCTTAAACTCCAACATGCGGTCATAGACACGGGTAATTATTGCGCCAGCATCGTTGGGTTGGAACGCTGAACCGACAACAGGCATGTCAGACAAACGCTTAACCGCAGCTTCAGGCCCTTCACGCTTGGTAATCCCCGTACCAACTGCCTGAACAAACGCCAACCCCATTGCCCCAGTGTACCCCTGCACTAACTGGTCAAGGATAATTGGGGAGATACCTGCGGCTTTGCCCACAGTCTTGGCTACTTCAGATGTATTCTCACGGAACTGATCTTCTGGTAACAGTTGTTTTTCATGCGCAGACAAAATGTCACGGCCTGTGTAGAACGACTTGCCCAGACCCGCTTCAATAGCAGGTCGCATGGCTTGCGGAATTCCGTAAGATGAACCGCCGGGAATCAACTGTTTCAAGATACCACCAAACGCTTGCACGGCTTCTTCTTTACCATGTTCGTTGACCATTGAGTTGTACAAGGCTTCAGGCAACGCCTTAAAGAGGTAACCAATTTCAAACGGGATAGGTAAACGCACAGGCTCGTCAACGCCGGGAATACGGATAAACCAGTTGCCATATTTCTGGTCAGGCGTAGCGTTCTTATAGGCCTCATCGTCTTGCATCATGGCGGCATACGCCAACGTACCAGCGGCCAACATACCGCCACGCAACAACAACTTCTGCTGAATCTTTAACTTTTCATTAAACGGCATCTTGCCTGTTATCGCCTTGTACAGTACATTCAGCGACTGAATCTGAGCGTTGAAGAACGGAATCAACGAGTTAGCCGTGTGGATGCTTGGAGATGCACCACGTTTGTTAAAGTTCATTGACTCTAACGACATCAGTGTGGCTTCCATTTCCGACAAACCTTGATTGATGTAGCTGTTGTACTGAGCACGGCGGGTAGAAGCATCGGCTTCCATATTGACCGCTTCGAGTTTACCCAGCGCCTGTTTCCAGCCAACCTTGTCGCTGGCGATGTCGTGCAGAATGCGGCTAAGGTCTTCGCTTGTGCCAGTAAAAATCTGACCGCCTGTGATACCACGGCGCTCCAGTGTCTCTTTAGTAGCCGACTTGCCAAGCTGACGCAAGGCTCCAGTAACGGGCATGAAGTCCGCACCGACAAGGATGGGTGCAGCCAGAGAGTCACGGAACAACTGCTTGGCCGCGTACAACGGCGATGCTGTGACGGTCTTACGTAACAAGGTTGCCGGCATGCCAAGCAAACGCATAGCCACTGGCATCTGCGTTGGGATACCTTCCATGCCCTTGACCAGAATATCCGCAGGTACGCCTGCATCATCGGTGTTGATAATTGCATAGCGGTCTTCGCCGTCTACCTTAAAGCGCACCACATCTTTACCTTGTATGGGTTTGGGTGTGATCTTGGCCAAGTTCAAGTTGGTCAACTCAATAACAGCGTTCTTGGTAGACAGGTTGCGCAAACCCATGTCAGTCAGCATGTTTGTGTTTTGCACAGAGCTGGTCATGAAGTCGAGGATAGGGCGCTCACCACCGACCAGTTCATGCAGGTACGGCTGTTCAGTAATATTACCGATGCGGATAGGTGACTCAGCACCGATTACCAGTTCGGCAAAACCATTGCGCTCACGATACCAAGGAATGTAGTCGTTGTTCTTTGTTAAGTTAGCAGCCACTTCTTTAGATATAGCGCCAGTCTGGGCAAGGAAACTCATCATGTCCTTGTTGTACTGGTTGTATTCCGCACGGGCAGCTTCAAAGGTTTTCTTAACCTCTGGGTATGAATTGACTGTAGCTTTTGCAGCCTTTAAGTCCGCTTCTGTCAGGTCAGTACCAAAGTGCAACGCGGCAAAGCCTTTGTCTTCTGCACGAATAGCAGACATATACATTGTAAATAGGCGGTTTACAGCTTCGCCGTTACCAACAGTGGGCGTAGCCTGTTTCAGAATGTTGACCACGTTTTTAATACTAGCTCCGCCACCAGCCTCAATGACACGTTCAATCTGGCCATCAGCGCGGGTCTTCTCAATAATCTTGAGCGCACCATTACCCACAGCTTGGGATACAAAGTTCATGCGCTGGTCGTACATGCGCAAGTAGTACATCATCTGTGTGCCAACCAACGGCTCCATCAGTTTCTTCAAACGCTCAAAGCCAGCGAAGCGGTCAACCAGCATGGTCTCAAATGTCAGACCAGAACCTTCAGCGCGGACTTTTTCAGCAAAGGTTTTTTGTTTGGCCACAAACTTGTCGGTTGTTCTACCAGCAGCAGCAAAGTCTGCGTTGGCATATGTAGCGTTGGTACGGTACATAATTTTTCCAGAACCAATACCAACAGACTCCACATCAGGGCGCTTGCCTTCCATCACATACTTACGTGCGTTGGCTACAAGTTCTTTGACTTCGTTGTCTGAAATGTTTTTAAACCCCGTACCAGCAAACCACTCTTTGATTGCGTCAATTATTTTGCGCAGGGCACTACGTGTGTCAGGAGTGGGGGACACGCCCTGCTCAGCCATTTCAGCCAGCACCTCTTCAACCGCGCTGTTGCGGTCAAGGTTCTTTTCTGCGCTTAACTTAGCGTCTGCCAATTTACGAACTGTCTCGTTGCCGTTGTATAGGTTGGCCATAGTCTCGGCATAGTTCTTGCCAAGCAGTTGTTGCAGACCAAAGTGTCCAGCAATTTCATGTGCCAAAGTCAAGGCTACATCGTCGCCATCTTTAAGGTTTTCCGCTACCAGATACACAGTGCGTGTGTTGGGGTCGTACAGGCCGGGTATGCGCCCAGTTTTTTCATCTCGGGCGGCTTGTTCTTGGATGGCTCTGGGCAAATCTTTTTCTGTTTCAACAATTTTGATGTTGGGTTTGATCGTCCAGTCTTTTGTGACGCGATCACTCAACTCACGAATGTTGGCCATCTTAAGACCGGGGCCAGTCTTCTCAACTGTGCGGTATTTAACTGGCTTAACGTTAATCCCAGAGGGTTGAACTCGCGTCTTCATCCGAACAAAGTTTTCTTCAAACGGATTTAACTTTTGACCAGACGCTTGTTTCTTGCGAAGTATTTCAAGACGTGCTTCGTCTTGTTTGGTCAAACCTTCTTGGCCAATACCCTTGCCTGAGTAAACAGTTTTCTCAACTTCACGGGCTTTTGCTGCTTCAGAACGTGTCAGCTTCTCGCCACTGGTGGTTGGTGCGTTAGCACGCTTGGCAGCTTCTGCATTTTGTTCTTTTTGGAGGGCTGCGGCAACCGCTTTCTTTTGCGCTCTGCTTGGTTTGATTTCACCTTTTGCTGGCTTTTCTTCAGACAAGCGAATTTTGCCGCTGTTGATTTTGTCTTCAAGAACGTCGGCTTTGTTATAAAACTCAGACAACTCTTTGATGTCCTTGGCCATACCCTTCCATGTCAACGGCTCGCTGGCGAGTTTGGTTGCAGCATCGTCATAAGCGTTCTCAGCGGCTTCTAACTTGGGTAGGATTTCTGCACGTTGATCCGCAGATTGTGCGGCTTTGTATTGCTTGTCCAGCTTATCGCGGGTTTCCAACAAGTCTTTCAAGTCTTGCATGCGTGCTTCGTTGGAAGTAGCTTGCGCTTGGCTTAAACGTTTTTCAATAGTTGTGATGCTACTGCGGTAACCGCCCAGAACTTTAAGCGGGTTCTTGGTAATATCAAATTGTTCTTCTTCAGACAATACTGGCTCACCCAGTTCTCTTGATGCACGCTGTGCTTCTGAGATAGCGGGAATTTCAATACCGCGTACAGACTCTCCGTACATTGACTCAAGTCGTTCTTGGTTTGCTTTGCTAAGGTCAATACGTTCTTTTACAGATTTTGCTGCGGCAACCGCATCGGCAACACGTTTGGCACGGGCGGCTTCTTCTTTCTGTTTTGCAACTTCTTTGTTTGCGTCGCTTTCAATAACACCCTTGGCACGTTGAGCGTCCAGTAAGTTTTGTTTTGCCTCAGCCAAGGCTTCTTTGGATGATAGTTGCGGGTTAAGTTTAGCCAGTGTTATCTTGGCTGCTTCAACTTTCATTTGCGCTTCAAGCGTATGCAGTATCCAGCTCACTTCTACAAGATCTGTAGCAGCTTCGTGTACTTGTTCTTCCACAGCGTTTAGTTCCCGCATAAAAGGCAACTCAACGGTTTCACCAAGATCACGACCTTCTTGAACAAGGTCTCTGCGTAACTGCTGTAGTTCTTCTAAACGACCTTGCAACTCCATGCGATCAATAACCCGATCAGTCATTACAGCGCGAATCTTATTTATGTCTTGGCGTTGTTTACCTACGTCGCGGTTAAGCTGTATGGTACGTGCCGCATCTGAGTAGTCCAGACGGATCTTTTCCATCTCATCAGCTTTGGCTTGCAGATCTTTAATCTTAGCTTTCAAGTCTTCAAACTTGGCACGCTCAATAGCTTTTTGGTCAGTTCGCAAAGCTTTACGTAGCTTGTTGACAAACGGACTGCGCATGAAACGCTCAAACGCCGCACGATCAGGTTTGATGTAGCCAAGATTCTTTTCTTCTTCTGGGAACAAACCCATTTGACTGGCATCCGCTTCAGACAAACCGCGTTCTCTTGCTTCTAGCAACGGTTCAATTTCGTCTTGTAGGGACAGGGGTCTGGCTTTGGCGCTTGGCCCACGCAATGTTTCTTTGGTGATGTCAGATACGCGTTTGTTGACGGCAGTCTCTCCAACAGGGAACGCTTGTAACGTTGTGGGTTTGGGTGCGCCTGCTCTGGCACGGCCTTCTGCACCGCTTTCAATTTTGGCCAACTGTTTGTCAAGCAAAGACAACACGCCTTGGTTATCTGTCTTGGGAAGAACGTTCTCTGCCCTGCGCAAAAACGCATAGGTATCTTCAGTCAAACCGGGCTGTGCAAGGGCGCTGGCAATGCGTTGTGCAATATCTTCTGATGTATTGGCGCGGACTGGCTCAGTCTGGCGTGCAAATAAACGAAAGCCTTCGCTTGGGGCTTTTTGAAGTTTTGGCGGGGTAGTATCAACTTCGGGCGCGGTGTAGATCAACTCGCCTTGATCTCCGGGCTTAGCTCCGCGCAGTGTTTGTTGCATCTGACCCATTGCGGCAGAGCCTTTTCCACTTGGTGCTTCTGGCGGAGCCGCCGGTAATTCAAAACCCATCTCTGGGCCTTCACCTTTGCGGCCTGCAATGCGCTGTATACCTTGAATCTCTGGACGAATTTTTTGCTGGTACTCTTCTTCCAACGCCTTGCGACGTTCAGCTTGGGCAGCAGTTAGCCGCGCAGTATATTCAGGCTGGGTTTCAGATACTTGTTCTTTAGTTGCTTTGCCAAAGTCAAGACCCATCTGTCCGGGCTTAGCAGTCTTGGCCTTTTCTTCCAACGCACGGATGGTCTTAATGATCTTGTCCGCTTTTACAGGGTCGTAGCCCTCACCGCCCAAACTCTGGAGCTGTGCTTTTTGCTTTTCAATCTTGGCGCGGATGGCATCAAGAGAATCTTCCGCAGGCTCCGCACCCATCTCACTCAACTGTTTATTAAGGTACTCCTGCTCATTGAGGAGCATCTGACGCTGGGGGCGTAGCTTATCAATTGCATCTATGTCGCCTTTGGCGGCGGCATCAGCTTCTTTTTTCTGATGGGTTTCCAACAACTGCGCCAGCTCTTGCTGTTTCTGCATGAACTCGGAACGCTTGGCAGACAAATCTTCTTGTGGTGGAGGCGGTACGTTCTCAGTTTCCATCGGCTCAAGGCCGGGGATTTGCTGTTGTACGCCCGGAGCCTGACCCATTGCAGCTAATTCATCTTGAATAGCTTTTTGTTTGGCGGCTTCATTTTGTATGCGTGTTTGTTCGTCGCGCTGTTTCTTTAAGTTGTCGCGGATGGAAGCAGTTTGCTGGTAGTCCGCAATGACTTGTTTATAGCTGTCTGTCTTCTTAAAGTTACTTAGTGCTTGCTTGGCGGCTTTCTGCGCTTCTACTGCGGCAAGATCGTTAGGGTCAACTTTACCGTTAGCTGTTTCTTTTAACTTTATAAATTGTTGTTGCAGGTCGTTGTATGCGGTTTCAGCCTGCATTGCAAACTCAGGGGATTCACGGCGTGCTTTTTCTGCGGCAGCTTGTTCAGCAGTGGCGGCTTCTTGTGCAACGCGGTTTTGTTCTTCCTGATCCAACTGCTCCATACGCTTTTGGCGCATCTCAAGAGCTGTTTCTTTTTCAACTTGTTGGCGTGCACCACCAACTTCAGACATGCGGCCGACTGCACCCAATGGCCCAAGCAAACTCACCTGATACGCAGTTTCGCCGTATTCTTTCAGTGCATCTGGGCTTGTTAGGGATAACCCTGCTTGCGCACGTTCCAGCATTTGCTGGGCAACTTCTGTGGGAATTTCAGCCAGCGCACCAGTGGCAGTACCTTTGGCCAATGTGGTGGCCAGTCTTTCTTCAGCCAACTTAGCGGCTTGTGCAGATGTACGGCCAAGCAACGCTTCAACAGGAAGTCCAGTCAGTTTGCTGACCAGTTTGCCGCCCAAGGGGATAAAGCTACCAGCGACATCGAGCGCGGCTTGGGGAGCCGCCGCACCTGCGGCTCGGCCTACATTTATTGGTTGGCCTTCTTGTGCTTGACGCTCAACGTTACCGCCCAACTGTTGCAAAAACGAGGGTGCAACAAGACCCACACCGCCACCAACAATAGATCCCACAGGCCCAAATGGTGAGCCTGCCAAAGCGCCAAGACGAGCGCCGCCAAGAGAAGTGGCTAAGTTGGGTAGTTGTTCTGCGATTGCGGACGGTACTTGACTTACGGCTTCGCCAGCAGCAGATAACAATCCTTTATCGTTGTACGCTTGTTTAACTTTTTCAAGGCTTACTTGGTCAGCGTACCGCTTATTGATGTCTTCGCCGCGTGCAAGCCCGGCCCTAGCTGCTTCTTCGCCTGAACCAAACAACGCCCCAATACCAGAACGTAGCTGGGAGAGCGTGGACTCTGTGCCTTTTTCAAGGCCAGCAATTACACCTTCTTTTGGTTTTTGTTCGGGAGCGGCGGTAAGTTCGCCAACCTGCGCCTCCATCATCGCCTGAGCTTGCTCCGGCGTTGTTCCTTCGGGGACTTCAAATCTTGCGACTCTACCGTCCGGTAATTGGAAACGTGCTATTGGCATTTTTTAAATTAGGTTTTTTCAAACCCAAGGAATTTTGCTCCGCCCGTTGGGGCACTCGAGGCCATTATAGGGTTAAGTCCAAGTTGACGGTAAATGTTATTGCGCAATTCTGTCTCTCTTCTAGCACGCATGGCTTCGTTACCCGGCATACCAAGGAACTTGTCTTTGGAAATTTCTTGGGCAATAAGCTTTTCGGCTTCCAACTCCAAATTCTTTTCCTTGGCTCCGCGCTCAGTAGCAGCAGCGTAGGCATCGTAATATTTGCCCAGTGACTTATTCTTGAGGGCTTCGGCCATTCTGGACTCAGCTTCAGACTTAGCTTTGGCTTCTGCTTGCTGCATACCCAGCGTGGCAATACCTGCTTCACCAAAGTTTTGTGCCGCATATTGAGATTTGCCTGCCAACAAATTTAAACCCATCTTGAGCGCAAGATCGCCCCAGTTAATACCGCCTGCGGCAGGAGCTTCAGCAGTTTTGGCTTCTTCGGGTTTTTCTTTTAATGCAGAAAGAATGTTTTCTTCAGCGGATGGTAAACGTTCTCCGCCCATAACACCTGTGTCATATTTGTTGGCAGTTGTATTTGCAACATACGGATTTTGATCTTCCGCATAAGGAAGCGTTGACGGTATGCGACTCTTTGTTGCATTTGCAACATCAAAAGGAGATATTGGTTTTTCACCAACCGCAGGTGCTTCAACTGGTGTGATTGGCGTTGTTTCGGCGGGAGCCGCCGTTTTACGGGCAGCTTCGGCTTGCCTTTCCAACTCAAGTTTACCTTTTTGTATTGCGGCAAGACCTTCACTTTCTGGTTCAATTGGGAATGTTTGTCCTTCAGCAGGCGCTGGTTTTGGTTGAGCAGCTTTTAACTTTGCGGCTGCGGCTTCTCTTGCAGCCAAACTTTCCGGCGTAATTGGAAATGTAGGTGCTTCAGGTTTAAAAAATCTATTTCCAATTTCGGGGCCGTCTTTTGACAGTGCAGCTCTGGCTGCGGCTTGTTTTGCTTGTGCCGCTTCAACTGGAGTTTGTAGAGCTGGTTTTGGTTGTCCAACTTGTGTTTGCACAGCGGCACGGGCTGCGGCTTGCTTTGCTCGCGCAGCTTCAACCGCAGGAGAAACAACAGATTCCGTGACTGTGGGAATGGCAGGCTCAACAACAGGTGCAACAGGCGCTTCTGCGGCTTTAACGTTAGGTACACCAGCTTTACCGATGTGGGAAGGATTAAATCCACCAATAATGGCTGGCCCAAGATTGCTGGTATTTATATTTCTAAAATATTCTTCGGGAGAAGTAGCCAAGTTATATAAGTTTGAAGGTATTTGTTTGGCAACATTAAAAGCGCCCGTTACATTTTTTTGGAGTTCTTCCAATGGGTGGTATGGCTCTTCGTTTTTAGGCAGCAAACCTGATAAAGGGTTTGTTTTTGCTGGCGCAGAAACCTGTCCCGCTTGAGCCGAAGCAATAGGCACCAAAGGCGGTAATCCTTTAGCCGTAGAGATCAGCGTGCTAGCGTAATTTTTATCGGTGGCGTACCCGCCTTGTTCTCCGGCATGCAAACCTTTTGCAAACTTACTAGCGTCCGTACCCGCGCCAACGGCTTCAGGGTAGTTTGTTCTGATTAAATTAACATAGTCTTTGACAAACGCATCTGTTGAATCGTAACTACGATACTTGTCGGTACTTTTTTCCGCTTTATCGTGTTGCGTAATTGTTGGGCCTTGCCAAGTTGAACCGGCTTTGATATTGCCCAGATTGTTAGCTTGCACGGGGTTTTTGCTTTGCCCCCAGCGTGTCTCTACACCCCATTGAGAAAGAATAATTCCGGGATCAACACCCAATGCTTGGCCAGCCGCAAAAGCGGCATCGCGGTATTTAGTAGCAAAAGCTTGTTTGGGATCAGGCTGGCCACCGCCAGCGTATCCCGGCACACTACCGCCGTCATCAAACGCAACAATACCACCACCAGCCATGCCTTGCATGTTTGGAGCTGGAAGCTGGCCAATACCTTGCTCTTCGGGTAATCCGTGTGCCATTGCCATCTGCTGTGGGGGAGGAGACATCTGTGCAATATCTTGGTCAACCACTTTTGGCTGTTGCATAGCTCCAGCACCCTGAGCCCCCATGCGCATTTGCTTGCGGCGGTTGGCTTCGGACAAAGCTAGTGTCACGGTGTAAGGATCGTTTTTGTGCATTGCAGCATACTGCTGTAACGCTTGGTCTGGCATCTTGGCCAGTTCCGATGTGATCTGGTTGACGTTAATCATGACTGTTCCTTACTGCATTTTCATCAGTGCTAACTCAGCAAGACCGGCTGGGCGTTTCTTTTCTTTGATCTGACCGCCTTTGGCCTTAGCTGCTGGGGTAGAACTACTACTTAACTGCGATAACCCGTATCCTGTCAAACCTAAACCAGCAAGTTGGGATGCCGCACTTGGAGGCGCTTGATATATCTGCGTGGTGGCGTTTTGCATAGGCAGACCGCGTGTCAACGCGCTCATGTTGGCCAACTGCATCATTGGATACTGCTGTGCAGTAGCGTAGTCTTGAATCTGCTGGTTGATCTTTGCTTGCTCTGCCGCTTGTTGCTGTGCGCCGTACTGGTTCTGCAACTGGTTGATGCCCATCTGCTGGCCGTATACGTTCTGGCCAAGTTGACCCAACTGGCCTGCGGCTTGCAAGCCTGTCTGCAATCCCTGCATACCAAGAGAAGCGCCAAACTGTTGTTGGCCAATGTTGGCTTGTTGGGCTTGCATACGTGCAGCTTGATCGGCGTTGAACTGCTGTTGCGCGTTTGTGTATGC
>Ga0136644_10004416_pt1 | contig 10377 bp, 12 predicted proteins | sample C_130820_EF_Meta_FD_94780 | JGI IMG/M metagenome (GOLD analysis project Ga0136644, IMG submission 94780) | Freshwater microbial communities from Lake Croche, Canada to study carbon cycling - C_130820_EF_MetaG (v2) (version 2) | ecosystem: Environmental > Aquatic > Freshwater > Lake | place...
CTTCCCAAAATATTTTTAATAATTTTACTCAAATAAATAATAATTCAAATACAATTTTATCAATTTATATTCAAACAATAAGTGGAGAAATTTTCAATAATACAAAAATCATTAATGACAATAAAATACCTACAATATATCAAGTACAAAATTCACAAACTTTAAATGAATTTTATAATTATAAAGTGAATCCACAAAAATTTTTTATTGCATTTCAAGTATTATCTTTAATAAAAAAAAATATTAGTACCAATTTATTTTATAATGGAATAATAAATTTTAATTTGGATACTTTAACTAATACTGTTAATAATTTTACTTCTGATTTTAATAATTCATCTTATATTTTGAGTATACATGCACCAGCATCATTAATTATTAAAAACTCGAAAATTAGATATGCTAATGTAAAATCATTAACTAGTTCAAATAGTGTTTTTACTTTAGAATCTACAGAAGGATTAACATTAACATATTGGATTTTATTTAAATCATCAGAAAATAATGTTTTTAATAATTATATAAGTATAGTTGGTGGTAATTTAGTAAATAATAATTTTATAATAAAAAGTGGTGCAGCAGTTATTGGTCAAAATTTTCATAATCTTGATAAAAATTATCCAGGATATAGAATATGGGATAGTCTATCTTTTTTATATGATCCCTATCAGAATGCAACTGTTGAATATGATAAATGGTATTATATAACATATGTAGTTAATATGAAATTAGGTACTATAATACGTTATTTAAATGGAGTGCAATATGGTAATATCTCTACAGGTGGAACTTTTCCTGTAATTAACGGGGTTAATCCATGTTATCAAATAAATGCAGGTTTTGGTTCAATAGTTGATTTATATGATATTACAATATATAATTATCAATTAGAACCAGCTGATGTTTTGAAAATATATAATACATCAACTACTACTCAAGCACCAGCTTAATATCACCACTACCACTTTCAATATCAAGTGTTACATTATCACGAACACAAGCATTATCACCTTCAATAGTAAATTTCAAATTATCATAATCTTGTAAAATAATTTCAATAGCTTTTAATCTTCGATCCAGTGGTGTTTTACCCGAAACTTTTCTACTTTTTATTTGTATTCTTTTTTCTATTGATAATGCTTGACGTTTTTCTAAATTTTTAATTGAACCATAATAAATCCATTCACCATCTTGTTTTTTAGCAGTGGTATATTTAGCACCACCAACTAAAATACCATTATGCTGTCTAATTCTACGTTCAGCATTATTTGTACACCCAATATAAGTACAGTTATTATTGGTGTTTATTAAAAGATAAACTATATAATCCATACTAATTATAAGATTATTCTTATAAATATTTCTTTATTTATTATTAAATAAAGAAATATTTTCAATTTATATGATAAATGAGTCCAGATTATTATATTCACAGACAATTAAAAATAGAATGTTTTAGTTGTGATTTATTTTGTGATGTAAAGCGAGAACGCGGATATTTTTTTGAAGTAAATACAAGTTATATTGATAGTGATAGTGAAGAAGATTTGAATTTAAAACAATTAAATGAAAAAATATACATTAGTATGTTAAATCTTTGTCTGACACCTAGAAAAAGTGTAATAATTTATACAAAAAATAAATTTATAAATGAAAAATTAGAACAAAAATATTTACCAATTATTCAAAGTGAATTGAATAAAAACAATATAGATATTTCACAAGTTATACAAGTTTCGAAAATTGAATTTCGTTATGAAGTTTAGATATTTAATATACCCAAAATGAGTTAATAGTCGTTATCATCATCAGTAACAATTTGTATTTCATTTTTTATTATAGGTGGATTAGTTGGATGATATATAGTTGTAAGTTTTATTATTGTCTTATTATAATATTTAATTTCATAACTACCATTTTTAGATATTGCATATGATTGTGTATTTCTAAATGGATTTACTATTTCATCTTTAGAATTATATAATTTGAATTCATTCGGTATTTGTTCTTCTTCTTGTGTATTATTATGAAACCATATACAGGAAATATCATCTATTTGCTCTATACGCATAGTAATTTTATTATCTAGTTGATAAATAAATGGATATGCCATAATAATTATAAACTGTGTTTGTCTTTAAGTTTAATAAAAAAATATTTTTTAAATTATAAAAATTTAGATATTTAATTCAGCTTCAATCCAAAATCTATTATCTTTACACCTACGTGTTGTTGCAACAAATCCTTCATTTTTATAATATTTGTCAAATATTCTTAAATTTCCATGAACATCAATAATAACTTTTTTTTTATTTTCTTTGATTGCCAAATTTTTAGTATATTCAAGAAATGATTTTTTCAATAGATTTGAATCATTTTTATTCAAAATAAAATCATATGATAAGCTACCTTCACCGTCATTTAGATTTAGATATTCAATTTTAATACAATCATCGTCAATTTTATAATCTAAGGCACCTACAAATTGTTTGCATTCAAAAACATTGTACCAGCAATTGAATAATACTTTCGTTTTCCATAATCTTATAGAATGATAGTTATCTCTTGATGAAAGATTAATTGCAATCTTATCAGTATAAATATTATAACAAGAATCACTAGTTGTATTAGTGATATTATTAATAAGATAATTTCTAATATTTGCTAAACTAGAAAATAATAATGTTTTATCAATTCGCATAATAAATAAATTGTTATATAACATATATTGTTTTCAATTTTTATATATTATTTTGTGATAAAAAAATATTTATAATTATATAATAATGCGCAATAAAAATTGTGATCTATTTTTAGATATATTTATTAAATGTCTAGCAACTAATGATTTGACAAAAAAACAAGCATGCATTCAATCCGAAAAACTACTTAAAATAAATTGGTTTGAACTATATATAAAATGTAATGAAAAGAAATAGTTAGTTACACGATTTGATAATATTAGCAAATGTTTCATTAGTAATTGTTATTTCTTTTTCATTAAATTGAGATTCGATAACTAATTCAATAACTTTTGTATAAATATTTTCTATTTCAGCACCGGAAAAACCTTTTGTAATTTTTACTAAATTTACAAAATCTATTTCATCAAAATTAATTGAATCTTTTATTTTATTGTGATATAAATTTATAATTTCTAACCGTTGTTTTTCATTAGGAAATGAAATTTCAATATGACAATTCATTCGACCTGGTCTTAAAATGGCTTTGTCTAAAGAATGAAATCTATTTGTGATTCCAATTATTATAATATTATTTAAAGTTTCTAAACCGTCTAACAATGGTAAAAATTGATTTAAAATATCATTTTTAGAACTTGATAAATCAGAACTATCTCTAGATTTAAATATAGAATCACATTCATCTATAATAAGTAAATGCAAATTATTTTTATCTTCTTTCGAAGCTTTAAATAATTTACGAACATTATCTTCTGACTCACCTAGATATTTTGAAAATATTTCTGGTGCATTGATCATATTAATATTATTATTAGATATTCCAAGAATTTTACCAATATTACGTGCTAAAGAAGTTTTACCTGTCCCTGGTGGTCCATATAATATAATACCTTTTGGTACTTTAATAAATTTCTTTAATTTAGTATCTATAAAATTAGATCTAGGTAATATAATCTCTTTAATTATTTTATCTATATGATCATCCATTCCAGCTAAACCAAATTCATGTAATTTATTTTTAATATTTTTAATTTCATCAAGAGACAATTCAATATTTCCACATTTTAATTTTTTATCTATTAATTTAATATTACAGTTATCACTTTTAATAATATTAATTTTTGTATCATAAGAAAATTTTAATAAACATTTATCTAATTTAGCTACATCTTTAACAACAATATTTTTATATTCAAAAGTCATATTACTAGCACAATGATTTGTTTCTGAATATTTAAAATATTTAGTTGCTTTTATTAAATTTATAATATCATTAATATCTAATTCTGGTATTTTATTATCTGATAGTCCAAATATATTCATAATATTATTATATGTAATAATATGAACATCTATTGAATTAATTACATGAGTTAATTCTGGATGATATGCAAATATATATTTTTTTTCATTATTCAATAGTAATATATTATTATCAGTATCAATATAAATTGCTTTGTCATTATCAATATCTTTAATTTTAATAGTTAATATATCATCATCAACTACTATATCAAATATATCATTATTTTTAATATAATTATATTTAATTTTATTATTAACTTCTTTAGTAACTTTATATAAATCATATATTTTATTATTTGTTGGTCCATTTTCAATAATAATTTTTATATAATCAGGTAATTTTGTATTGGAATTATAAATAACACAGCTATTATCACATATTATTTTTTTATTTTCAATTAAAGTATCTGTAAAATTATAAATTGAATCAGATATTATTTTATTTTGCTCAATATCCAGCAACAAATTCATTAATGTTATTTTAACTTCAAAATCACAATTATTAGAAATAACATGAAATACTTTATTATTATATAATTTATTATGATTTCTTTTAATTTCATCTTCTAAATCTGTATTATTTATGATATTTATGTTATCTAATAAATTTCTTTTCCAACTACCATTTATATGTTTAATAGTGAAAACTATATACGGTAATTTTTTATTATCAATATCGAAAATAATATTATATAATTTATGTTTATTATTTTGGTTAATGATTATTTTAGTATCTCCACTCACTAGGTAATATTTATCAAAAGCATTAAAAACTATATTTAATTTAATATCATTTAGAACTATATCCATCTTATCAAAAACAAATAAATCAGTTAAATATGAGTATAAGTTATTTAATAACTCAATTTCATTTATTTCATTACGTTCAGAATCAACTATGTTAACATTAATTTTATCTATAGTTTTTGTAATTTTATAATCATAAACATTTGCATTTCTAGTTATTTTTTCATTATCGGATTGAATGTATATATCATTTTTATTAATATTATTATAAATAATTTTATAAACTTTATTTGAATATCTTAAAAATCCACTTTCAAATTTTCTTTTATTACTAACAACAGCATGATGATCCTGAATATCAAATTTTTCTATAATATTAAACATAATAGGTTTATAATTATACCAAAAGTATATTTAAGTCAATTTTTTATTTAATTATAATCTTCTTAATATTATAATCTTAACTGATTTATTTGATACACTAATGTAAATATAAATAATATATTTTTTTATATTTTGAAAATAGTATACTTTTTCAATGGGTAGTTTTTAAAACTACCCTTGGATAATGAATGAGATTTTTGTAACTTTAAATCTTCATAACTTTAAATATATTTTGATTTTGAGAAAAAACATGCCAGTCTATTTTGTTTTGATTAGCATGTAATAAACTTAATCCACTATTATTATATGATAAAAATTCCCAATTAATTTTATTAAAATTTTTATTTAATAAGTATATTGCATTTTTATTACCAGATAATATATTCCAATCAATTTTATCTTGATTTTCTTCCAATATATGTAGAGCATTTTCATTACCAGAAAAAAATTTCCAATAAACTTTGTCTGGGTTTTGTTCTAATAAATCAATGGCATTTTCATTACCTGATAAATAATTCCAACTAATTTTGTCTTGATTTTCTTCTAATAAATCAATTGCATTTTCATTACCTGATAAATAACTCCAATTAATTTTGTCTGGATTATTTTCTAATAAATCAATTGCATTTTCATTCCAAGATAAAGCAGACCAATCAATTTTATCTTGATTTTTTTCAAGTAAATGAATAGCATTTTTATTACCAGATAAACTACTCCAATTAATCTTATCTAAATTTTGCTCTAACAAGTATAAAGCGTTTTCATTTCCTGATAATAAATTCCAATTAATTTTATGTGGATTTTCTTGTAATAAATCAACTGCATAAGGGTTAGCAGACAAACCAACCCAATCAAGCTTTTTAATATCTATCCAATCACGTAATTTATATAATAGTGTCATAATATTATATAAATTTTTTTCTTTTTATGGATATTTTAGTTTATTTTTTTAATTTCATTTGTTATAGTATCATAATCTAATTTATTATCTTTTTCACAAATTTCAATAATATTATTGTATGATGACATACTACCACTTGAAAAAAATATATGGCCAGTGAAGTCTCTTTCAGTTATATGTATATAATATTTTGATGGTTCTTTAATAATTTGAATAATATGTAATTTATTTATTACACGACTCGATAAGTTTATAAATTGTCTCATTAACTGTTATATATAGAATATCTTTATATAATTTGTTAAAATTATGTTTAAGATGAATTTTTTTGAATATAGTATTTACCATCTGTACCACACAAAGTGTCAACACTTCTTGCTGTTGAACAAAATAAATAATCTTTGTTATAATCTGTTATTCCAGTTACTAAATTATCATCTATTTTTTTTTCAAATAAACTACACTTACCATAATCAGGATCTTGATTGTACAATAAAAAATTGTGTCTAAAAAATTTACAGTTTATACACAATTTTGGTTTATCAGTCAAGCTTAAAATATTAAATAAAATGAAATAGAACATCATATTATATATAATTTTTTAGCTTTATATTACATATTTTTAGTCCGGTAAATAAATAATTTAAAAAATATATATTTTATAAAGTAATATATTATAAATATATGGATTATAATCCTAATCTTTCAGTTTCTGGTATGGCAATAGAAAATTTTGTATGGGCTATTATAGGTATTTTATTAGGGTTATCTATTAACCAATTCTGTACTTTTATGTTTGAAAAATATAAAATAACAAATAAAATATATAAAATAATTATACAAATATTTTTATGTTCAATTATATTAAGTTATATTCATGTTGAAATAAATAATTATTTTGGTTGGACATGGCAAAATATAACACCTGGTTTGTTTTTTGTTTCATTTTTCTTTAGTGTTCAATATAATATTTTCAATGATATAAATTTGCTTATAACAGCAACTTAATAGTAAAAATAGATAATTAAATATTTTATAAGTTTTTGTATAATTAGTTATGTAAAAATATAAATTTTATTAAATCCATTCTAGTGAATTATTTATTAATTCTATTTTTTTATTTAATCTTTGTTTAGTTCCATATTTTTTGATAAAATTTGTAACTAAATTTAATTTTTGTGCATTGAATGGTTTTACTAATACATAATTTGCTCCATGATCTATAAATTTTTCAATTTCAATTAAGTTATCTTCACCTGTTAATCCTATAATTAATTCATTATAATTATTATTTCTTAATTCTTTTGCAACTATATCTCCATTAGTGAGTGGCATATTTTTATCTAAAAATATTATATTTACATTAAAAGTTTGATCAAGACTGTTATAAAAAGTATCTTTTTCATCATTTGTTTGATATAATTTATATAATACAAGATTTCCATCTCCTATTTCATATATTTTATTATAAAATTGTGTCATTGAAATCATTTTTTGTAACATTTTACGATTTAAAATACTGTCATCTACTATTAAAATATTATATTCTACAGTTTTATTATCATTTTCCAAAATACTTTTATTATCATTTTCTAAATCATTTTTTGTATTCATTTCTAAAATACTTTTTACATCATTTTCTAAAATACTCTTTGCATCATTTTCCAAAATACTTTTATTATCATTTTCTAAAATACTTTCTGGATTATTCTTATGGTTTGAAATACTTGAATAATTTTTTTTAATTCTTTTAGTATTGTATTCAGATATTTGTACTTTTTCTTCAGAACATATTTCTAATGGTAAAATAATAGTAAATTTATTCCCACAAATATTTATAAAATTATGATAAATATTACCTCCATGTAATTCAATTATATTTTTACAAATATATAGACCTAAACCAGAACCAGATGTTGAATTAAAAGATTCAAATAAATGTTCTTTAATATTTGGTAAAATATAATCATTATTATCACAAATTGCAATACTAATATATTGAATATTAGTATTACTTTCCTTACCTAATAATTTACTTGGTTTTTGACTATTTGGAGGATAAGGTTTAAGCATAGATTCTGTTTTTACAGATTCAACTGATCTATATTTAATATTTCTAGATTTAATACTTGTACTAAATAAAGATTCTATATTTATATTTTCTAATCTAGTAATTGTAATTGATATAATTGAATTACGTGTAATATTTCTATATTTTATTCCATTTTTCAATAAATTAATTATACAATGTTTAATATTATATTTATCACCATAATTCCAATCATGTACTGCTGGTTCAATATAATATTTCAAATCTACTTTATTTTGCTCAATATTATAATGTAATAATTCTATTGAATTATTAATTAATTCACTTAATGCAAATGGTTCATATATATTTAATTCAATATTACCATCTTGAATAACTGCAAATTTTGAGAAAATATTTTCAATAAAAGTTATACTTTCTCTAATATCTTCTATAACAATATTATTTTCATGATTATTATTTTCTAAAATATCTAAGCCCATACTTATAGTAGATATAGGTGTTCTTAATTCATGTATAAATATTTTGAGATATATATTAATATTCATATTTTCCATATTTTGTATATTTTCTGGATTTTGTATATTTTCTGGATTTTGTATATTTTCTGGATTTTGTATATTTTGTATATTTTGTATATTTTCTGAATTAGATTTACTATAAAGAGAATCTAATTTTTTTTCTTTCTTATTTCCTTTATATAAATCTAATGTATTTAATATTTTGTTAATCTTCTTTTTCAAATTAATCATCTACTGTATACTAGAAAATAAAATCAAAAATGTTTAATTAAACATTTTTGATTTTATTTTTACTAATTATATAATTAGTAAAAATTTACTTTGATAAAAGTAAAAACATACACTTAAAGATATATTATTATATATATTAATGAATAAACCACAAAGTATAAATATTAATAATGAAACTGTTTACTGTGCTGAAGAAATATACAAATATGATCCATCATTTTTTATTGGAGTTGCAAGAGTAAGATTAATTATTGAAAAGAAAAAATTAAAAGATAGTGATTATCTTTTTGCATATAAAAAAAATGACATATGGGTAAAATCTGAAATAAAATATGCAAGAGCTAAATTATATTTGAAAGAAGAATATGTTGTTAAAAATGTACCAAAAATGATGGATGTTGTTAAACAAGAATTATATAAATATCCTGAAGCACCAGATATTTTAGAATTAGAAGAACATGAGAAATTTAAAGATAAAAATGGAAAAACTATTAAAATAGAAGTACGAGGTGAACGAAAATGTAATGAATGTTATTTTAACATTAGAGATGTAAGTATTACTTTTGAAATGCCAAATTTAAATGAAACAGTTTTACGAGATATATCAAAATATGAGTTGAATTTACATTATAAAATTTTTAGTGTAATAACTAAATTTAATTTAAAGCATCCTAAAAGTAAAAAATTTGTATTTTTGACATATGTAGGTTTTCAAAAATTTATTAATGTGAGTCGAAATAATTTTAATTCTAAATTAATTTTTACAATGACCAAGTGGTTACAACAATTTGATAATTCAAAATTAAAACAATATAATATTCCAAATATGAAAATTGTAAAAAAATCAAAAGTAGGATATGTTTATTGTGTTACATCAAATATAATAAATGCAATAAAAATAGGTTTTTGGACTAGTTCAATTGATAGTTTACAACAACGTTATCATACATATTTTGGAAATGATATTGATTTATATTATTTTTATACTAAAAATCCCAATAAATTAGAATATGACTGTCATAAATATTTTGATAATTATAAAATAACTAATGAATTATTTAATAAAGATCAATTAGAAGATTATATAAATTATTTAGAATTAAATAAAAATACACCAACTGATGATGAAATAGAAATTACAAGTGAAAATAATGATATTGTAATTGAATATGATTTTGCAAATAGTGAGAAAATACATTTATTAGAAAAACAGTTAATTGAAGAGCAATATAAAAATTTAGTAAAAGATAAAGAAATTGAATTATTAAATTATAAATTAAAAAATAAATATTTAAAAAATAGTTTATTTGATTACAGTATTAACTAAAATAATATTAGAATAATGTTATTTTAGTAAAAATTTACTTTAATAAAAGTAAAAATATACACTTAAAGATATATTATTATATATATTAATGAATAAACCACAAAATATAATTATCAATAATGAAAATGTTTACTGTGCTGAAGAAATATACAAATATGATCCATCATTTTTTATTGGAGTTGCAAGAGTAAGATTAATTATTGAAAAGA